>Ga0334889_1001719_pt1 | contig 27436 bp, 33 predicted proteins | sample GraSluR1_MG_2_FD_207222 | JGI IMG/M metagenome (GOLD analysis project Ga0334889, IMG submission 207222) | Sludge microbial communities from methane-producing bioreactor in Wageningen University, Netherlands - Granular Sludge_8_08-R1 | ecosystem: Engineered > Bioreactor > Anaerobic > Unclassified...
GGTGAAAGAATACCTTAAGATTAACGTGGTGTCTACAGAAACCGTCAAGCTTTGAAACCTGCATAGCCAGTCTTATTGGCTATGACATTATTATACTAGTGAGGTGATGCTATGGCAAAGGACGGAACCATTCGTGGTGGTGCTCGAGTGGGAGCAGGAGCAAAAAAGAAGCCCTTAGCGGATAAAATCATGGAAGGGAACCCAGGTGGAAGAAAGCTAACCGTCATCGAGTTTAACAACACTGCAGATTTAAAAGGTCTCTCCATGCCTGAACCCAACAAAATGCTGGAAGCCATTCAGAAAGATGGCAAAGCACTCATTGCCGGAGAAATCTTCAAAAATACGTGGCAATGGTTAAACGAACGCAATTGTGCGGCGCTGGTATCGCCACAGTTGTTGGAGCGGTACGCCATGAGTGTAGCTCGATGGATTCAATGTGAAGAGGCGGTTACCGAGTATGGTTTCTTAGCAAAACACCCGACAACCGGAAACGCGATACAAAGTCCGTATGTGGCAATGGGACAGAACTACATGAGCCAGACCAACCGTCTCTGGATGGAGATCTTTCAAATTGTTAAAGAAAACTCTGTCGGGGAGTATAGTGGAAATAATCCACAAGATGACGTCATGGAGCGTTTGCTTACAGCAAGGCGAGGGAAATAAGGAGTGATGAAAATATGCTAACTTACAAAACCGCAGAAAGCGTGTGCATGGGCCATCCGGATAAGCTCTGTGATCTCATTGCAGATAGTATCTTAGATTCTTGCTTGCGAGAGGATCGTGCTTCCAGAGTTGCCTGTGAAGTAATGGCGACAAAAGGTAAGATTGTCGTAGCGGGTGAAATCACCTGTAGCGCGAAAGTCGATATCCGATACATCACGAGAAGTGTCTTAAGAGATGTTGGATACAATCCCAGAGAATTCGATGTTCTTGTCTTTGTCCATCAGCAGAGTGCAGACATCTCCGCCGGAGTCGATCAGGCTTTGGAAGCTCGAGCCGGACTAACCGAACCGTATAGCACCCTGGGTGCCGGAGATCAAGGGACAATGTATGGCTATGCATGTATCGAAACCTTGGAGCAGCTACCTCTTCCCATTGTCTTGGCTCACCGGTTAGTTCAACGCATCGACAGTTGTCGCAAGGGTAATCTAATCAAGGGAATCAAACCGGATGGCAAAGCTCAAGTAACAGTGGAGTACGTAAGCGGTAAACCAAAAAGAGTCAAGACCATCGTCATTTCCGTGCAGCACGATCAGGATAAAACTTTGCCCGAGTTGAAAGCAGATATCCTCACCCAGGTCTTATGGCAGTGCTTTGAAGATTTCCCTTTTGACGAAAACACTGAAATCCTGATCAATCCCGCAGGGAGATTCGTTGAGGGTGGACCGGCAGCAGACACTGGACTGACCGGTAGGAAGATCATGGTCGACACTTATGGTGGCTTGGCATCACATGGTGGAGGTGCTCTATGTGGCAAAGACCCCACCAAGGTTGATCGAAGCGGAGCTTACATGGCACGTTATATCGCTAAGAATATTGTTGGGAGCGGTCTTGCTACAGAATGCGAGGTCGCTATTTCTTATGCCATTGGTAAAGCCAATCCGGTCGCTATCAATGTGACATCCTTCCAAACCAGTAAACTTACAGATGAACAGCTCGCTGATGTTGTCAAAGAAGTGTTCAATCTCCGACCGGCAGCTATGATCGAGAAGTTGCGTTTAAGAACGCCCTTCTATGTGGACACTTCCACCTATGGACACTTCAACTCTATCTTGTTTCCCTGGGAGCAGGTGAACATGACAACAGAGTTGAGAAAGGTAGCAAGCAAATATGCAGATTGAAAAACTAAAGATTGAACAGCTCCTCCCAGCGGAATACAATCCCAGAAAAGACTTGAAACCTGGGGATGCAGAATATGAAAAGCTAAAACGCTCTATTCAAGAGTTCGGGTATGTTGAACCCATTATCTGGAATAAAAGCACTTCTCGTGTTATAGGTGGCCACCAGCGACTTAAAATCTTACTTGATTTAGGGTATACAGAAGTCGAGTGTGTGGTGGTAGACATGAGCGAAGAGAAAGAAAAAGCGCTCAACATCGCACTCAACAAGATCAGCGGCGCTTGGGATCAAGAGAAACTTGCCCTCCTGATTACCGATCTTCAAGGGGCCGACTTCGATGTCTCCCTCACCGGTTTTGACCTTACTGAGTTGGATGACCTGTTTAAAGATTCACTCAAGGATGGAATCAAAGACGATGACTTCGATGTCGAATCGGAACTCAAGAAACCAGCGATCACTAAATTAGGAGATACCTGGAGATTGGGACTGCACCGAATGGTGTGTGGTGATTCAACGAAACAAGAAACCTTCACCCAACTCATGGATGGCAAGCAAGCAAATCTGGTCGTTACCGATCCACCCTACAATGTGAACTATGAAGGCACAGCCGGGAAGATCAAAAACGATAACATGGGAAATGAAGCCTTCTATCAGTTCCTGTTGGAGTCGTTTCAGAACATAGAAGCTGTCATGACGAAGGATGCCTCGATTTATGTATTCCACTCCGATACGGAAGGATTGAACTTCAGAAAGGCCTTCTCGGATGCGGGCTTCTACCTTTCTGGCACCTGCATCTGGAAGAAACAATCTTTAGTGCTTGGACGTTCTCCTTACCAATGGCAGCACGAGCCAGTGCTCTTTGGGTGGAAGAAAAGCGGTAAGCATAACTGGTATGCCGATCGCAAACAAACCACCATCTGGGAGTTTGAAAAGCCCAAAAAAAACGTAGACCACCCAACCATGAAACCTGTCGCTTTGATTGCTCACCCCATCCTCAATAGCAGCTTATCCAACTGCATCGTGCTTGATCCGTTTGGTGGGAGTGGCTCGACCTTAATTGCCTGTGAGCAAACCGGACGAATCTGTCACACCATTGAGCTAGACGAGAAATACTGTGATGTCATCGTTAAGCGCTATATCGAGCAGGTTGGAGGCTCTTCTGGTGTGTTTCTTTGCAGAGATGGTATCGAATACTGTTTTGAGGATATCTCGAAACTGGAGAATGAATAAAAAATGACTTGCTATTTACAGAGTTTAGAGTGATAGATAGGACACCAAAACGAAAGGTGTGAAAACCATGAGGATTCAATACCCTATCACAGGAGCAAAACGTAAAGGGCTGGTCACTGTCCTTGAGTTAGAACTTAACACGATCTCTAAGTATCTGGGAGCACCAAGCTTCGCCTACGAGATCGGGGATTACCGAGTCGAGAAAGATGGAACTGTAATCGGACCAGATAACCCCGGTCTGGTTTCTGACCTTTGTGGGTTGCATGACTTTGAAGCCACCTCAGTGGAGTACGAGAACCTATCTGAACCACCAAAACCAGAGATTGCAGAGCTTCCCATTCCCTACGAAGCAGCGCTTGGCGGTAGGGTTAGTCCTTATCGGGATTACGATGAACCTCCTGCCTATCTAACTCCCACTGATCTAAGTGTTGAAATTCAGTTGAACAATTTTCCAGAAGAGGCTTTTATCAACCTCCAACGATTGGTCGCGAGTAAAGAGACTCTGATTAAGAAAGCGCTGGGAGTAAGTTCTTTGCCAATTGAACGAACCGTAACATCTTTACGATTTGCTTGGTTCAAGTTGGAGCCGGGGAACGAAGCGGTTTCCTCCAACGCAGCAATTCACTTTGTGAACGGACTCTGCCAATTGGCGAAAAGCCAAAAGAGAGTCAATGATACCGAGAAGTCGGTAGAGAACGAGAAATATGCTTTTCGTTGTTTTCTCCTCCGCTTAGGATTCATTGGCCCAGAGTTCAAGAATGAACGAAAACTTCTCCTTTCCAAACTATCCGGCAATTCCGCATTCAGGAACAAAGAACAGGAGGTAGAAGTAGATGAATAGATTTCCCTCCAGAGATACAGTAGAACGAATCAGAAAAGACTTTCCTCCTGGCACGCGTGTGCAGCTTTTGAAAATGGATGATCCTCAAGCTCCACCAATTGGCTCCTTGGGAACGGTCATCGCGGTCGATGACATTGGTAGCATCTTGGTGAAATGGGACTGTGGTAGCTCTTTGAATGTAGCCTACGGCGAGGACTTATGTAGAAAGGTTGAACTTCAATGACCGAAGTCATTAAGAAACAAATACTGGATATTCGCGATTCTGGTGAAACCAACATGTTCGATGTATCAAGAGTCAGAATCATCTCGCTGCGTAAAGGATATTTCGAGCTGTTGGAATTTCTCGAAAACAACAAAAATGCTTATGTGCGATTTATCTTGACCGGAGAGGAAAAGTAGAACACAACCTAAACTAAACAGGGCTTTAGCAAGCTCTGTTTTTTTAATGCTCGGAAGGAGGAACACAGCCATACGTAAGCTCAAAAGATACAAACCGACCCGCTTCAAAGCGGCAGATTCGGTCTATAATAAAGCTGCTGCCGATTTCGCTGTTACCTTCATCCAATCTTTGTCTCACACCAAAGGGACCTGGTCCGGAAAACCTTTCGAGTTGATTGATTGGCAGGAGCAGATCATCCGAGATGTCTTTGGCACTCTGAAAAAGGATGGATATCGGCAATTCAATACAGCATATATTGAGATACCGAAGAAAATGGGGAAACAGCTTGCTTTGGATACTCCAATACCTACACCCGATGGTTGGAAGCAGATGGGGGAACTACAACCAGGAGACTTGGTTTTTGATGAAACGGGAAATCCCTGCCAAGTCCTAGCCTTGAGCCCTATTGATAACACTGAACAAGCATATCGACTAACCTTCGGTGACGGTAGCTTCATTGTGGCAGGTGCAAGACACCTCTGGAATGTTCAAGTAAACAACAATCAAAGAAGACCTGCCTTAATAGAAACGCAAGAAATGTATGAATCCTTTCTTGCTTATCGCGAAAAGCACAAAAACAAGCCTTTCCGATCTCTATACAGAATACCGGTCACACAAGCTTTAAAGCTAAAAGATGCAGAATTGCCGGTTGACCCCTATCTCTATGGTTACTGGCTTGGAAATGGGTGTGCTACCAAACCGGAGATCACGATACGCACCTGTGATGTATCTGGCGTTCTCAAAAGGATACCCTACGAGATTTCATCTGTTTGGAAGAATGTTGGCGACAGTGTGATTTTTCGTATTCCCATTCTGAAAACCATCTTGCTGACTTCCTTCCGTGATAAACAGATACCAAGTCTATACTTAAGAGCGTCACGAGCACAGCGCTTGGAACTTCTGCAAGGGTTAATGGATTCCGATGGTTGCATTAGTAAGGTGAGAGCCCAGAGCATCTATGTCAGCACTCAGAAACAACTCGCGTTGGATGTAAGAGAGCTTCTCTGGAGTCTTGGCATCAAGAACTCTATGACAGAGCATCCATCTTTACGCTATAATAAGCCAACCGGTGAAACGCTATACACGATTCGATTCACCTCATTTACCCATTTGCCAGTTAGCAAGCTTAGCAGAAAGCTATGCAACAGAAAAGCATCTGCCTTTGTGCCTACACGCTCCAATTTCCACTATATTCATTCCATCGAACCTCTCAATGAAAAGGTAGCGATGAGGTGTATCCAGGTCGATTCTTTGTCTCATCAATACTTGGTCGGGCCATCGATGGTGCCAACGCACAACTCGGAGCTAGCGGCGGCAGTAGCCCTGTTACTCACCTGTGGGGACAACGAAGAACGTGCAGAAGTCTATGGCTGTGCCGCGGATCGAAACCAAGCCTCTATCGTGTTCAATGTCGCTGCAGATATGGTGCGCATGTCCCCGGCCCTTTCCAAGCGAGTGAAAATCCTGGATTCGATGAAACGTTTGATCTATCAGCCAACGGGAAGTATTTATCAGGTGCTCTCCGCTGATGTCAGTAATAAGCATGGGTTCAATACGCACGGTGTGGTCTTTGATGAATTGCACACTCAACCCAATCGGAAGCTCTTTGATGTCATGACCAAGGGTTCCGGTGATGCGAGAACTCAACCACTCTATTTTCTGATTACCACAGCCGGAGATAACCAAAACAGCATATGCTGGGAGGTGCACCAGAAAGCTTTGGATATCATCGATGGCAGAAAGACCGATCCAACCTTCTATCCGGTCATCTATGGCGCCGCAGTTGAAGATGATTGGACGGACCCGAGAGTCTGGAAGAAAGCGAATCCCTCTCTGGGCATCACTGTTACCATGGATAAGGTGAAAGCGGCGTTTGAATCGGCTAGGCAGAACCCCGCCGAAGAGAATAGTTTCCGGCAGCTTCGCTTGAACCAGTGGGTGAAACAAGCTGTACGTTGGATGCCGATGGAGAAATGGGATGCTTGTGCTTTTGCGGTTGATCCTGAAAAGCTGCATGGACGAGTTTGCTATGGTGGATTGGACTTATCCAGCAGCACCGATATCACTGCATTTGTTTTGGTGTTTCCTCCCCTAGATGAAGAGGACAAGTATCATATCCTGCCATATTTCTGGATGCCGGAAGACAATATCGATCTTCGTGTTAAGAGGGACCATGTGAACTATGATGTTTGGAAAAAACAAGGTTATCTCATGACCACTGAAGGGAATGTTGTGCATTACGGTTTTATTGAAGCTTTTATTGAGGAGTTAGGGATGAAATATAACATTCGAGAGATTGCCTTTGACCGGTGGGGCGCGGTGCAGATGACCCAAAATTTAGAAAACCTTGGCTTTACGGTGGTACCGTTCGGCCAAGGTTTTAAAGATATGTCTCCTCCAACGAAGGAGTTAATGAAACTGACGTATGAACAAAAGATCGCACATGGCGGTCACCCGATTCTGCGATGGATGATGGATAACATCTTCGTTCGCACAGATCCGGCAGGAAATATAAAAGCAGATAAGGAGAAATCCACGGAGAAAATTGATGGTGCTGTAGCAACCATCATGGCTTTGGATAGAGCGATACGGTGTGGAGCGGGAAGTCTGGAGTCAGTTTATAATGAGAGAGGATTATTAATACTATAAGAATGTTATTGTTCAATCGTTTAATGGGAACTGCTTATGCTTCGAATACAAAAATGTCTTTCCCTTGAGCCTTTCCTAACAGCAACCGATCATCTGCTTTCTTTATTGTGGATTCATAATCAGCATTTGGCTCGTTATGAGCAATTCCAATGGTAATTGTGATGTGAATTGTTGTTTCCTCGAAGTTGAAATTTGTCGATTTTACCTTCAACAACAGCTCAGTTGCCAAAGCAGTAATTTCTTTATTGCTTCGGCCAAAAACAATTAGCATGAACTCCTCTCCGCCCCAACGTACAGCATAATCGGAATCCGATATTGATTCCTTCAAAATACTCGCAGTCTTCTCGAGAATCGAGTCACCAACTACATGACCATAAGTGTCATTAATTTTCTTAAACAAATCAATATCACAAATGAGAACGTGAAATTCTTCTGGCTTATTTGTTGTACTTCCAAAGGTTTCGTGTAAAAAACGCCTATTATATAATCCAGTAAGAGAATCCGTATTTGCTGCTTTATCAAGCTGAAGATTTGCTTTGCTCAACTCTTTATTAATTAGATCAAATCTTAGGCTGAACACAAATACACTTAAGAATAGCATAACCATTATTTCGAAGGAATTTATTAACTCTATTACTTTGCTCGCTTGTTCGCTAACTATATTGCTTGGCTGCACAGAATGATTTATATGAATAAAAAGGAAGCGACTAAAAAAAACCATAAGCAATGTAGCACTCGCAATATGAAAAGTTCGATTATTATCCTGGACGGTAGAATGAGCTAAAACTAAGCTAATTGGTATAAGTGTGAACAAGTAATTCTGAAACCCCAATCTCTCGTCTAAACAATATGCTGAACCAATTAGTGACGCAATTCCGTATGTAAGAACGATAAAGTGTATAGCTGTTGTATTCTTCTTATCTCCAGAAATACCTGCGAATACACAGAGTATGAAACCTATGATGTTGATGATAAGCAGGGGATAAACTTTCAAGAAGCTCATTACTAATATATTAATCCCAGTATGACATAAGGCTAGATAGCAAAACATTTGATAATACATATCATCATCAAAAGTGCTTATCCGTCGGATAAACATCTGTTGAATGAAATACAACTTATCGAACATGGACTTTTTCAAAGGTATCCCCCTTTCAGCAACGATCTCTGTGACGAGAATATTGTATGTATTCTATCATATATCATCTGCTGAGTAAAGCATAACTAGAACGAATACTTGTCCACAATATTAGAGAATTGATACCATTATCTATTATCTAGGTATCAAAAAAGAACAAGTTAGAACGCTAATTACAAATAGAGTTAAGGAGTGATGCCCATGAGAATCTTGCAAGATCTCTTCAGATCACGGGATAAACCGAAAGATACGCTCTCGGGAAGCAGATACAGCTTCTTTTTCGGAAACACCAGCGCTGGTAAACCGGTCAACGAGCATACCGCCATGCAAATGACTGCCGTTTATTCCTGTGTCAGAATCTTAGCCGAGACCGTAGCCGGATTACCTTTACACGTTTACCGCTATACAGATAACGGAGGCAAAGAAAAATACTGGCAACATCCTATCTACCGACTACTCCATGATGAACCCAACCCTGAAATGACTTCTTTCGCTTTTCGAGAGACCCTCATGAGCCACCTACTCCTCTGGGGTAATGCGTATGCACAAATTATCCGAAACGCACGAGGAGAGGTCATCGCTCTGTATCCATTAATGCCCAACAAAATCACGGTCGATCGCGATAGCAGCGGTCGACTTTTCTATTTGTATCGCAGAAACCCAGAAGACTTCTCCTCACAAGGCAACTCTAGCGAAGTCTACTTACAATCTTCAGATGTATTGCATATCCCTGGCTTAGGGTTTGACGGCCTCGTAGGCTATTCCCCCATCGCCATGGCCAAGAATGCAGTGGGCTTAGCCATTGCCACAGAAGAATATGGAGCTAAGTTCTTTGCCAACGGTGCAGCACCGGGTGGTGTTTTAGAACATCCGGGAGTCATAAAAGATCCACAAAAGGTCAAGGACAGTTGGAATACCGTCTATCAGGGAAGCGGTAATGCTCATAAAGTGGCAGTGTTAGAAGAAGGCATGAAGTACCAACCCATCGGAATCTCTCCAGAACAAGCACAATTTCTAGAAACTCGGAAATTTCAAATCAACGAGATCGCTCGCATCTTCCGTGTGCCACCCCATATGCTGGCGGACTTGGAGAAATCCTCGTTTTCCAATATCGAGCAGCAATCCCTGGAGTTCGTGAAGTACACCCTTGACCCATGGGTGGTTCGCTGGGAGCAAGCCATGTGCCGGACTCTGCTAACCGAGAGTGAGAAGTCCAAGGTTTTCATTAAGTTCAACGTGGATGGATTACTTCGTGGAGACTATGTTAGCCGCATGAATGGTTATGCCATAGCAAGACAAAACGGTTGGATGAGTGCCAATGATATCCGAGAACTGGAAAACCTCGACCGTATTCCTGCAGAACTCGGCGGAGATCTTTACCTCATCAATGGAGCTATGACCAAATTACAAGACGCAGGTGCTTTTGCCAAATCAAATGAAACGGAGGAAAGTGAATGAAGAAGTTTTGGAACTGGATCAAAAATGAAAATACAGCAGAACGAATCTTAACCTTGGATGGTGTCATCGCAGAAGAATCTTGGTTCGATGATGATATTACTCCGAAAGCTTTTAAGGCTGAGTTACACGCAGGAGAGGGTGATATTGTCATCTGGTTAAACTCACCGGGAGGGGATTGCGTTGCTGCCAGTCAGATCTATGCCATGCTTATGGACTACAAAGGCAAGATTACCGTCAAAATCGATGGCATTGCGGCTTCTGCTGCCTCAGTCATCGCCATGGCTGGAACCACAGTGGAAATGGCCCCGACCGCCTTAATGATGATCCACAACCCCTTGACCGTAGCCATCGGGGACAGCGAAGAGATGCAGAAAGCGATCTCCATGTTAACCGAAGTCAAGGAGAGCATCATCAATGCCTATGAAATTAAGACCGGACAATCTCGCACCAAGCTTTCTCACATGATGGATGCCGAGACCTGGCTGAATGCCAACAAAGCCATCGAATTGGGCTTTGCCGATCTGATTATGGAAGATGAGAAGAAACGAATCACCACAGAAAATGTGACCTATGCCTTCAGTCGCAGAGCCGTGACCAATTCACTCTACTCGAAACTTAAGCCAAAACAGAATACTACCCCAATCGAGTCGCTGCAGAAGCGGCTTTTTTTATTGACACATTAAATAAACGGAGGGACATACACCATGAATCAAATCTTGAACTTACGTGAAAAGCGTGCCAAGACCTGGGAAGCAGCCAAAGCTTTTTTAGAGGGGAAACGTGGCACCGACGGTTTACTGGTAGCAGAGGACGTCGCTACCTATGAAAAAATGGAAAACGAAGTGGTCGCTCTCGGCAAAGAAATCGACCGCTTAGAAAAGCAGGAAGCACTAGATCGCGAACTTGCGAAACCACTCAACACTCCCTTAACCAATCGACCCTTTACTCCCGGAGCAGAGAACAAAGTCGGCCGAGCTTCCAATGAATATAAGAGTGCCTTCTGGAATGCCATGCGCACCCGAGCGGGGGAAGGCTTAGACCCTGTGATCCGTAATGCTCTGCAAGTTGGAACGGATACCGAAGGTGGTTATCTGGTTCCGGATGAATTCGAGCTCACCTTGGTAGAAGCTTTAACCGAAGAGAACATCTTCCGTGGGCTTGCTAAGGTGATTACTACCTCCTCCGGAGACCGCAAAATCCCAGTGGTAGCCTCAAAAGGAACCGCTTCCTGGATTGACGAGGAAGGCACCATCACCGATACGGATGATGCTTTTAACCAAGTCTCCATCGGTGCCTATAAACTGGCTACTATGATCAAAGTCTCGGAAGAGCTGCTCAATGATAGTGCTTTTAGACTTGAACCATATATTTCTACTGAATTCGCTCGTCGTATCGGTAACAAGGAAGAAGAAGCGTTCTTTATCGGTGACGGTTCCGGGAAACCCACCGGACTCTTAGCAGCAACCGGTGGAGCACAACTCGGGGTAACCGCAGCCAGCGCGACCGCGATAACCGTAGATGAAGTATTAGACTTGTTCTACGCCCTGAAAGCACCTTATCGGAAGAAAGCAACCTTCCTCATGAACGATTCTACCGTCAAAGCCATTCGCAAACTCAAAGATGGTCAAGGCCAGTATCTCTGGCAACCTTCCTTACAAGCGGGCACTCCGGACACCATCTTGAATCGTCCCATCTATACCTCGGCCTATGTTCCGACCATTGCCTCGGCAGCCAAGAGTATTGTTTTCGGTGACCTTGGGTATTACTGGATTGCCGATCGTCAAGGACGCGTCTTTAAACGACTCAACGAATTGTTCGCTGTAACCGGCCAGGTTGGCTTTGTAGCGACTCAACGGGTCGATGGCAAGCTCATCCTTCCAGAAGCAGTCAAGCTCTTACAGCAGAAGGCTTAAGTGGAGGTGCTTTCATGAGTTATAACGCAAAAAACTATACCGAACAAGGTGGAGAGAAAACTGTCATTGGTGGAAGCTTAGAAATCAAAGAGGGAGCCTCTGTTACGGGGCTCCCTAGTCTTATTCTTCCCATTGCCACAGAAACCGTATTGGGTGGTATCAAAGCAGCAAGTAAAGCAGAAACGGATACCGTTCCTGTCAAAGTCGATGAAACAGGACTTCTATATGTGCCAACCTATCCGAGTATTCCTGCAATTCCGGTGATGGACAATCAGGTGGATAGTGTAGCAACTGAAATCGCAGCGCTTGTCTTGGACTTTAATGCCCTACTGCTCAAACTAAAAACCAGTGGGCTCATGGTGGATGACCAAGAATAATTCAGACAGGAGGCGGCATGAGCATGAGCGTCTTGTTGGACAAAGTCAAAGCCAACCTAATTCTTGAACACGATCAGGATGACCAACTGCTGGAAAGTTATATCACAGCAGCGATTTCTTATGCAGAGAGTTTCCAGCACTTTCCGGCGGGATATTACTCTGGGATGCTCATGCCGCCTACGACTGAACAAGCGGTGATTATGTTAGCCAGTCATTTTTATGAATCCAGAGACGGTTCCACAGGGGGGTTCTTTGCCGATAATGTACAAGCTGCACAGCAAGCATGGAATACCGTCAATTTGCTTCTGCGGCTCGATCGGGAATGGAAGGTGTAGTATGAGCATTGGAAAAATGAACACCTCGATTGAGATCATCCGCAGTTCTATTACTCACGATGCAGAAGGGTTTACTCAGCAAGTAGATCAGACCATAACAACCGTGAAAGCATATCGCGAAGGTCGGCATGGCAATGAGAAATGGGCCAATCGTGCAACGTTCAGTGAAGCCACCGACCTCTTTCGCTTTCGCATCATACCAGAAATAAAGATTACCACAGAGCTGACCATTCTCTGCGAACAGGAACGATATGAAATCACCTCTGCAGAAAACATTCGCAATCGAGGGATGTATTGGGAAGTTCTCGCAAAAAAGGTGGTGCCATCCAGTGGCTAGAGTCGATTTCAAATTACCGGAGGACTTCCTCAAGCGCTTATCTCGCTTAAGTGAAAAAACAGATCGTATCATCCCTAAAGTCTTAGCAGCCGGAGCTGAAGTCGTAGAAAGCAAAGTTCGCAAGAATCTGCAAGGTGTGATTGGTAATCAGACCAAAGGCGAATCTCGGTCAACAGGGGAACTCCTAGAATCATTAGGAACTACTCCGTCAAGAATCGATCGAGATGGAAATTACAATGTGAAGATTGGCTTCTCCGAACCTCGTAAAGATGGATCAAGCAATGCCAAGATTGCCAATATTTTAGAATACGGCAGGAGCAATCAAGCCGCAAAACCCTTTTTGAAGCCTGCCAAAACCAGTAGCCGAAAAGAATGCCTAGATGCCATGCAAGAGCAATTTCAAAGGGAGTTGGAACAGATATGAGCTTATTAGGAGAGCTGATCCCCTTGTTATCACCCATCCTGCCGTTTGAAACCGGAACCTTCTCCCAAGCACCCCCGGCTCGCTATCTGGTTTTGACTCCTTTGACAGAAGCCTTTCAACTCTATGCAGATAATCAACCTCAACACGAAACGCAAGAAGTGCGACTCTCGCTTTTCGATCAAGGGAACTATAACACTATAAAGAATCAGATTATTCACGCACTGCTGAATGCAGAAATCACCATCACCGACCGCCGCTACCTAGGATATGAAGCAGATACCGGTTATCACCACTTCGTCATCGAGGTAGCGAAAGACTATCCATGGGAGGTATAACAATATGGCCACAATTGGCTTAGACAATCTCTTTTATGCCAAAATCACAGAAGACTCAAACGGCAATGAAACTTACGCAACTCCAATCCCCCTCGCCAAAGCCATGACCGCGAATCTACAAATCAACACCATCGAAGGTAAACTCTACGCAGATGATGTGCTAGACACCCTCTTAAGAGAGTTCAGCGATGGCACGATCAGCTTTGGCATTAAAGACATCGGACCCACCATTGCTGCCGATTTGACCGGTGCAGTCATAGATTCCAACGGGGTCTTAGTTTCGACCAACGACCAGCAAGCAAGCCCGGTAGCGATTGGCTTTCGCTCCAAGAAATCCAGCGGGAAATATCTCTATCTTTGGCTTTACCGAGTCCTGTTTGGCATCCCGGCCGAAGCGTATGAAACCAAAGGCAACGCTATTAATTTCCAAACACCCACCCTCGAAGGTGTTATTTTACGACGTAATAAGTTGGATGGCTTAAGCAAGCACCCTTGGCGAGCACAAGCTGATCAGGATAACCCAAGCATTCCGAATTTAGTCTTTACCAACTGGTTCACTTCCGTGTATGAACCGGATTACACCAGCGCTCCTATCATACAAATCACAACTCAACCGATTGCTTTAACGGAGCTTACAGAAGGGTCCATCAGTGGAAGCTTGTCGGTAACAGCGACGAGTACTGCTGGGACGCTGTCTTATCAATGGTTTGTCAATGCCCTGAATATCAACTCGGGTGGAAGTGCAATCCCTTCAGCAACACAAGCAAGCTTCGCCATTCCAACCAGCTTAACAGAAGGAAGTTACTTCTATTACTGTGTGCTAACAGCCGGAGTGCGGCAAGTCACTTCCAACGTAGCTCAAGTAACAGTGGCAGGTGCATAACATGATCGATGATTCAAGAGTGACCTATCTCGTTTTAGGCAAAGAAAAGATTCCACTTTTGCTAACACTGAAAGCAACCCGCGAAATCGCGACTCGATATGGTGGGTTGGAGGAGTTAGGAAACAAGATGCTGGAAAGCATGGACCTGACCGGGATGATTGACGAGATCGTTTGGTTAATTGTCGTCTTAGCCAATCAATGTATCCTCATCGAGAACCTAGAGAACAAAACCAACAAACCGTTACTAACAGCAAACGAGCTGGAATTGAAGATGGACCCCTATGATGTGACCAGTTATCGAGAAGCGATTCTTGCTGCATTACAAGCAGGTCAGAAGCAGCACGTGCAAAGTGAAGAAGAACCAAAAAACGCCTGAGCCGGGTAAGCGATTCTGAAACGTTTGCCCGGCTCCTCTTTTGTGGTGTCACCCAGCTCTTACGACCAGAACGCGAGGTTTGGTTAATGCCGCTCGGGCATCTATTAGACCAACGAGAGATCTACGAGCAACTCCAAGGTTGGAAGAAACCCAAACAAGAGTTCTACATTAACGATATTTTGAGAGATGTGTTGTAAGGAGGTAATGGAATGAGCGATCAGTTCGGAATCAAGATTGGCATTGAAGGTGAGAAAGAGTTTAAGGCAGCACTACGTGAAATCGATGCTAATTTTAAAGTGCTTAGCTCTGAGATGAAACTGACCCAGTCTCAGTTCGACAAAAACGATCAGTCCATGGCTGCCTTAACAGCTCGTAATCAAGTTCTGAACAAGGAAATTGATGCTCAGAAAGACCGATTGAAATTACTCAAAGAAGCGCTTCAGAACTCTGCTACCTCCTTCGGGGAAAACGATGTACGTACTCAGAACTGGACCATTAAGCTGAATAATGCACAAGCGGTACTGAACGGAATGCAACGTGAGGTCAAGCAAAACGAAACCTTACTAAATGATCTGGGAACACAGACAGCAGAAACGAGTAGCCTTATGGATCGCTTCAAGGGTTCGATTTCTGCTGTCACTTCCACTGCTGCAGACGGAGAGTCGAAGTGGAGCAAACTGGGAGGAACTCTGAAGGCCGTAGGTGCAGCGCTCGCGGCGACTTCAGCATCGGTGGCAACGGCAGCTATGGCAACCGGGAAAGCGATCTTTGATATGGCCATGGAAACCACCAAAGCTGGAGACGAAGTGGATAAGATGAGTCAGCGTTTAGGACTATCTCGAGAAGGATATCAAAAATGGAATTACGTAATGTCACAATCCGGCATCGACATCAATGCCACCCGTGCTGGAATGAAGAACCTCACCAATCTATTGGACGATGCAACGAAGGGTAGTAAAACTGCTGCGGATATGTTCTCGCGATTGGGATACAGTCTTTCCGAAGTACAAGGCAAGAGCCAAGAAGAGATCTTTGAAATGTCGATTCGTGCCTTACAGAATATGAGCAGCGAAACCGAGCGAGCCGCCTTAGCCAATGACCTATTTGGCAGAAGCGGCCAAGAAATGCTGCCTTTATTGAATACCACAGCGGAAGCAACCCAACAGCTAATCGACCGAGCCAGTCAGTTGGGTTTTGTGATGAGCGATGAAGCTGTTACTGCTGCTGTGGTCTTTGGGGATTCCCTGGATGATTTAAAGTCCGCCTTTGCCGGTGTCAAGAACAGCATCATGGGAGATGTCTTACCCGGATTCAATCTGGTGGTAGAAGGCTTAATCGGTTTACTGACTGGTGGTGAGACTGCCAGAGAGAAGATCAAAACTGGAGTGGCAGAAACAATTGCTACCGTCAGAGATATCCTCCCTCAAATTAAGGAAATACTTCTTACGGTCATCGATGTCGCAGCGGAAGTCATCCCGGAAATCATTCAATCCATTGTAGGTTTTCTAGTTGAGAATCTACCGGAAATTCTAAAAATGGGCACGGAGATTTTGCTGAAACTGATCAGTGGTATCCTGCAAGCAATCCCTGAAATCACGAAACAGCTTCCTGCCATCGTCACCGCCATCGTTGACACTTTAGTCACATTCGCTCCTCAATTCAAGGAAATCGGTAAAGACATCGTGCGAGGTATCTGGCAAGGAATTCTGGGATTGGGTGCTTGGCTAAAGGAAAAGATGAATGACTTCTTTACCGGCATCGTGGGAGGGATTAAAGGTTTGCTTGGCATTCGATCCCCTTCCAAAATCTTTGCCGTGATAGGAGAAAACATGGCCGAGGGATTAGGTGTTGGGTTTAGTGAACAGATGAAGCACGTCAAAAAGCAGCTGAACAACGCAATCCCTCAAAGTGGTTTCGATTTTGGATTCAATACAGCCCAAGCTAACAGCACTTCTGCTTTAGGAGATGCAATGATACTGGTCAATGTTCCTTTAGCCTTAGATGGTAAGCTTCTGACGAGCAGCACTGGCAAAGTGCAGTATAGTCGTAATCAATCCTATGCCAGAGCCCTGGGGGTGATTCCGGTATGAGCAAATTAATCTTCTGCGATGATGCCCTGAACCCTTTAGCCACTTTGAAAGCCGCAGTATCAGCGAAACGCTTGGAAAGGCTAAATGGTGAAAACACCCTCGACTTCACTTGCCCTGCTAGAGATGCTGCAGTAGAACATTTGAATGAAAACACGGTTGTTTCTTTGGATGGGGATTATTTTGACGTAGTCTTTCTACGTCGAGAACAATTAAGCAATGGCTGGATGCAGGTTACAGTCGAATGTGAGCAGGTCAGTTATCGCTTAAACAACCCAGAATATCACTTGCAGTATTTCACCATGTCTAATACACCAGGAGCCATCCTTGCAGCCTTATTAAGCGGAACAGGATTTTCTGTGGGAACAGTCGAGTTTAGTGTTGTGACCACCTTCTCTTTACAGGAAGCATGTTCTCGCAGAGCCGCTTTGCGATTGTTTGCAGAATACCTGCAAGCGGAGTTGGTTTTTCAAGGGTTTCAGATTAGCTTAGTTCAACAGCGGGGTAGCACTACACCGAAAGAACTGAGAGTCGGTAAGGAAATCACGGTCATTTCACAAAGCATTAATAAACGACAAAGGGATAATTTAGGCAATCCCATTGTTTCCATTGACTGTGGTGTATATTGGGGAACGAGCTTGGCATTGGGAGATGTGGTGGAGTTAGATTATCCAAGTTTGAGAATCCAGTCTTCTTTACGTATCGTTAGTCTTAGTTATGATCCATATAACCCAGCAAATCTTTCGATTGAAGTCGGTAACCTGGCAGCTCGATTAGAGAATGATCTCTATCGCATCGAGACCCAAACTGTAGCAAAAGAAAAAGTCTATAACGGCACTCGCATTGGCCCTTCGGAAGGATTTGTGGTAGAGCGCAGCGATGGCAAAGCTCGAACCGTAATGAATGCGACCGAAGGCATTAGCATTTATAGCAATGAAGGCTCTGGGTTGGTGCGTCAATTCTATGTTGATACCAATGGTCGTATCATCGCCAAGGCTTTAGATATTGCAGGAGACTCTACCTTTGGAGGAACCGTCAAAGCCAGCCAGCTCTTGATCGGCGGTGTCAATGGGAACATTTCCTTTAATCAATTAACCGACACACCGATATATCCAGATGATGCCTACATCACGCAAATCACGCGTAATACCATCACGACCTCTTATGTCAATGCACTCAGCGTTATTGCCGGGTCTGTGGCTGCAGAGAACCTAACAGGAAGCACGATCACAGGTAAGTTAATCAATGGAGGCACCATAACAGGTGCCTTGATTCGAACATCTGAAACCGGTCAACGGTTGGAAATCGATTATAACAATCGTCTGGTGATTCGCTCCAATGCAGATGGAAACCCGGTGTGCTTTGTTCTAGACTATGTAGCAGCCAATCAGGAGATCTTCTTAAGGACGCTAACCGGGTATAAAATCAAGATCCAATCCGTCGGTGCTAACATGTCGATTGGAGCATATGGCACAGGGTATAAACTCTACATAGACAGCACCATGGACTTAGGGGGCAATAGCATCCTAAATGTTGGCAATATGCTCACCACCAGTCAAATCAATACCGCGATTGCCAATGCCCTCGCAGCACACGTCAGTCAATACCATTGAGGAGGGGGAAACGGAAGCCATGATTATCCATTACTATAGCATCTCCATGACGAGAGGAGATACCGCATCCCTAATCGTGAAAATGCGAGATCTTGAGGGCAATCCCGTCCCCTTTCAACCTGGGGATGTCATCTACTTTACCATCAAGAAATCTGCAGATGTGGTGGAGAAAGTCTTACAAAAGCAGATCACCGACTTCGTGGATGGTAATGCGGAGATATACATTTTGCACGAGGATACCAAGGATTTAGCAACCGGGGATTATGTCTATGACATTCAAGTCAATCGAATCGAAAATCATTCCGTCACGACCATTATTCCTCCCAGTCGCTTTAGCTTAAGTAAAGAGGTGACCTATGAGTGAGGTAAACATCATCGGGATCATCGAATCCAAGACCTTAGAAATCCAAGTAGAGATCATCGGAAGTGGGCCGAGAGGACCTCAAGGACCTCCGGGTGAGATCTATGTTCACCCTGCTACTCATCCGGCAGAGATGATCGTTGAATCAGAAGAGCGCGTCTTCTTGAGTAATCAAGAGAAGACAGCGCTCTTATCTTTTACGGAATCGTATGTGCATGACCAGATAGCTTCCAGTGCAACTTGGACAGTTATGCACAATTTGAATAAATATCCCAACGTGACCATCCTTGATTCGGCAGGGACTTTGGTGATCGGTGAGATTGAGTATATCAGTAAGAACATCCTAGTTCTCCGCTTTGCTGCAGAGTTTTCAGGTAAAGCGTACTTAAGTTAAAGGGAGAGTGATTCCATGAGGTATGAAACCAATATAGACCTAAACAAAAACGAACTGCAGAATGCAGCTCTACAAAAACTAACCGCTGCTCCCGCCACTCCGGTCAAGGGGCAGATGTATTTCAACACCACAGATAATCGTGCCTACTCTTACAATGGCACTGTTTGGGTAGCCATGGACGCAGTCGATGCTCCCAGCGAGACCCCTACTACCTTAGGGTCTATTGTCAATGGAGCTGATGCGAAAACAACCCCAGTGGATGCAGACTTAATTCCATTAGTGGACAGTGCAGCATCGAATCTCTTAAAGAAGCTGACCTGGGCTAACGTGAAAGCTACTGCCAAAACCTATTTTGATACGCTCTACGCGGCGATCTCTCATAGCCATGATGCATCTGCGATCAATGCCGGGACTTTACCTGTTGCAAGAGGCGGAACTGGAGTCTCCAGTGTGGGCGCACTGATGGCGAGCATGGGAATTATTGAGGGAATTTGCTCCACATCATACGGAACCAATCCGAAGGTAGTATCGTTTGCTGTCAATCCAGTAACCATGAATCCCGGCTCTGTTTTTGCTGTCAAATTTGAAGCGGGTGGAATCCCAGGGGGCTCGGCATTACGAATCAACTCCACGGATTATCCAATCTTAACGCAAACTAATGGTTACACTAATATAGCAACTGGAGAAGCTCCAAGCCCAGGAACCTATCTTTTTGCTTATATCCCCACTCCAGCAGCTCATGTTGTTTTATTGAATCCAGCTCCCACATTAGCGGAAACCAAATCGGTGGGAACGAACTCGAGCGCAATTGCGACCACCGCTTTTGTGAATGCCGAAATCGCTAATGATGCAGCTCCCATAGCCCATGTGGGTGCAACTGGAACCGCTCATGGTGTTGCTACGGGTTCGGTGAACGGTTTTATGACTTCAGCCGATAAAACCAAGTTAGATGGAATTGCAACCAGCGCAAACAATTATGTTCATCCCAATCATTCTGGTGATGTGACTTCCAGCGGAGATGGAGCAACCAGCATTACAGATAATGCGGTAGTCAATTCAAAATTAGCAGATATGGCTGTGAACACCTTGAAAGGCCGAATCACCACCGGCACCGGTGATCCTGAAGATTTGACCGCAGCTAATGTTCGCTCGATTCTTAACGTCGCAGAAGGAGCGAATAATTATGTCCATCCTAATCACTCCGGGGATGTGACCTCTACTGGGGACGGTGCAACAGCAATCGCTGCGAAAGCGGTCACTCTCGCTAAAATGGCAGATATGGCAACAGCTAGTATCATTGGCCGTAAGACAGCTGCTTCGGGTTCCCCTGAAGTCTTATCCAAAGCAGATGTCCTTACCCTTTTAAATGTTGCAGATGGAGCGCAAGTCAATACGGTGACCAGTGTTGCTGGGAAAACCGGAGCTGTTACCTTAGTCAAAGGTGATGTCGGCTTAGGCAATGTGACCAATGATGCGCAAGTCAAAAAACTTGCATCCTCGACCAATGGTAATATCCCGACTTGGAACGGAACCACCGGAGATGCTTTAGCTGCAGGATATTCTGTGGAAACCACACTCAGTGGAGCGAGCACTGCCATTCCTAGAGCCGATGCGGTGAAGGCTTATATCGATGGACTCTTGAGTGCCTCTGATGCGATGATATTTAAAGGGACCCTTGGAACCGGTGGAACCATTACCGCTTTGCCCACCACCTATTCTGCAGGCTGGAGTTACAAGGTTATTAATATTGGTACCTATGCTGGGAAAGTGTGCGAAATCGGAGATTTGATTATTGCCATTGTGGATCGTGCAGGAACCGGCAATGTCGATACCGACTGGATTGTGATTCAGACGAATCTTGATGGAGCTGTTATTGGACCGGCATCCGCGACCGATGGAACCTTGCCTTTGTTTAACGGAACATCCGGTAAATTACTTAGAACCAGTTCTTATACACCTGCGTCCTTTGCAACCGCAACGCACAACCATATTGGTAGTTATACACGTAAATACAGCTTGGCATTTGGGAATGGAACCTTGAGTACCTATGTTCTCACCCACAACCTGAACACCCGAGATCTAGTGGTTACTTTGCGCGAAACTGCTGCACCCTATGCTGTAGTGATGTGCGATGTGGAGTTTGATACGGTTAATACAGTAACAGTCAAGTTTGCCACTCCCCCTGCGACCAACCAATATACCATTACAGTCGTGGGTTAGGAGCGTGAATCAATGCCTAAAGATCTATCTCCTGGAATGATTAGTAAGAAAATGACCGCTGAACAGAACCTAACGCTGTCAGCGGTCAATGAAAAAATAAATATCGATTCGAGTGCGTTCTCCGCGAACATTGTTATCCCTTGTGATACGGGAGTTGGAACAGTCTATTATAAGACCGCAACGGTCAACACTCATTTCGATATCTCACCAACTATGGTCAATGGCCCCATTGACGATCTGTTGGCTGTTGGTGAAATCAAGACCATCACAGCCATTATTACCATGGGAGCATCGCCTTACAATTTCGCAGCTTTCCGGATCAATGGGGTCTCACAAACCATCAAGTGGGCAGGGGGTTCTGCACCCACTTTAGCACAAAATGCGCTGAATATTTTCACCTTCTCCATCATAAAGACGGCGGCATCAACCTATACAGTGCTTGGAACAATGACGAAGTTTGCTTAAGGGGTGTACTGGATGAGCATGTTTTCTAGTTTTAATGGGGTCAGACGCTTTACTCCTCCAGGATCGGGTCTTTATCCCTTCACCAGTCATGTCTTCACAAACTGTGGGGCTACAGGCCGATATGGCCCTACTTTGGCCCAGGTGCAAGCTGCGTATAGTGGAGCAGCTTGGGCACAGAATACGGATTTCTTGAGCCAAGGAGCTTATCAGGGGTATCAGAAGTGGACAGTTCCTGAAACAGGACTCTATCTGATTGAAGCTATTGGGGCCGCTGGTGGGTATGCCACAAACTACTCCAGTTATCCAGGTAGAGGAGCGAAAGCTCAAGCAACGATCCTTCTACAAATGGGCGAGTGTCTTATCATCGTAGTCGGACAATCAGGCGGGTATGCTCCTTTGGTAGGGGGTGGAGGTGGAGGGACATTCGTCATCCGAGAAAGCGGTGTTATTCCATTGGTGGTAGCCGGTGGAGGTGGTGGCGCGCGTCAAAACTCAGACTATCGAGTGAACTATGGTGATGCATCCACGAGCACCGATGCTCGCAGCTTTTCACATTATCCCGACAATCGAGGATGTCCGGGTGCTGGAGGCTTTTCATCCAATGGCATGAACAGTTCCTATAGCGGCCCAGGAGCCCAAAGTTTTTATGCGGGGTTAGTGGGGTGCATGTATCCTGAATCCAATTCCGGTCTCGGTGGATTTGGTGGCGGGAGTTGCGGTGAATGGATTTATTGGGGTACTGCTGGACATGGAGGTGGCTTCTCCGGTGGAGCTCAATACAACTCCTATGGAACAAATGGAGCTGGGGGTAGTTGTTCAGGCTATTATGGTTGCGGAGGTGGCTCTTATGCCACTGGTTCAAACATTGCATTCACTTCGGCAGTAGGAACCGCTCATGGTTCCGTTACCATTTCAAGATGAAAGAGAGGAAGGGAAATGACCATTGAATTAACACTTCTGATTTCCGGCTTGGGCTTAGCCTTTGCAGTTTATTCCGGTCTTGCCAATATTCGCAGAAACCAAAGTGCAGATGATCGCAATGCCGCTTCTCAGTTAACAACGGTGATTGTGAAGTTGGAACATATTAGTGCAGGAATCAATGAGATCAAAGCAGAGATGTCCGGAGTGAAAGCTGATATCAAGGAAGATCGAGAGAAGATTATCCGCATTGAAGAAATGGCTAAGCAAGCACACACTCGGATTGATACTTTGGAAAAGAATCGTTCTGTAAGAGAGGGTGAATCCAGTGAATAAAGGTTACTTCTCAAAAGCGATTGTGACCTTAGTGGTGTGCATCAATATTCTGTTCTCTGCTGCAGTGTTGCTGATTTTTTATAAGACCTCATCTGAGCCAGTAGCCTTAATCGGTTGCTGGTTTGCTTTTACTACCGGTGAACTCTGGATGCTAGCCACGATTAAGAAGGCGAAAGTAAGAAAGGAGTCTCAAGATGGACAAAATTGATTGGGTAACAAAACTGTCTTCTCGGAAGTTCTGGGCAGCCGTCACAGGCTTTTTGACAGCCATTCTCACGATATTTGAGGTAGATAATCTAACCATAGAGCAAATCATAGGACTGGTTTCTGCTTTGTCAGTACTTATTGCCTATATTATTGGAGAAGGTTTGGTGGACTCTGCGCGTGCATCAGCTGGAACAGTTTCGTCTGAGGTGGATAAGGTATGAAGTTAAAGCAATACTACCTAACCGAGAACGATTGTTTCAAAGCCGGTCGTAAGATTACTGTTCAGGGGATTATGATTCACTCGACAGGGGCGAATAATCCTTACTTGAATCGCTATGTTGCTCCAGATGATGGCTTGTTGGGACAGAATCTATATAATAACCATTGGAACCAAGCGAAGCCAGGGGGACTTGAAGTTTGTGTACATGCGTTTATTGGTAAGTTGAAGGGTGGCTCGATAGGCACTTACCAGACGTTACCCTGGAATCACCGAGGGTGGCATGCCGGAGGGGCTGCGAATGATACCCATATTGGAATTGAGATCTGTGAAGATAGTTTGACGGATGCCGCTTACTTCCAAAAGGTTTACTTGGAAGCAGTTGAGCTCTGTGTTTTACTTTGTAAGCAGTATGGCTTAACCGAGAAAGACATCATTGGTCATTGTGAAGGATACAAGAGAGGAATTGCATCTAATCATGCTGATCCGAGTCATTGGTTTACGAAGCATGGTAAAAGCATGGACAGCTTTAGAATGGATGCGAAAGAGCGTCTTAAGCCTACAACGAACAAGAAAATATATCGAGTTCAAGTGGGCGCTTTTAGCGAAAAAGGCAATGCAGTAAATCTGCTGACTAAGCTTAAATTGGCTGGGTTTTCGGATGCATACATAAAAAGTGAATAGAGTATTGAAGCCTACTGACGAGAATATCCTCGTCAGTAGGTTTCTTTTTTTTGTACTTTCGTTCAAATTAGCTTTTCACCTCCATTGAGTAGTAAGAACACTACTTAGGAGGAAAGCTTTATGGAATACATTTCAACCACACTCTCAGAGCCAGTGAGTGAAGAAATCGCCATTACCCAAGAGCAATTACAGCGCGAAGTGGACTACTACCGAGCTCAACAGATCTTAGGCATCTTGCTACAAAACGGACTCATTTCTAAGTCTGAATACAATAGAATCACCCAGCTGAATCGCGAATCCTTCTCTCCCCTTTTAGCCAAAATCATGCCAAGTTTGACTTGATATAAGTAGGCATTAGAGGTAATATGACACACTAACAAAGGGGGTGAAAGATTGAAAAAGATAACAAAAATTGAGAGAAATACTTCAGTTGCTTCAGAACAGCCCAAACTTCGTGTTGCTGCCTACTGCAGAGTATCCACTGATGACGAAGACCAGCTGTTTAGTCTCGATGCACAAATCAAGCACTATGATTCTTATATCAAGCAAAATCCGGAATGGGAGTTTGCTGGGCTCTATTATGATAAAGGTATCACCGGTACAAAGAAAGAGAAACGTCCTGAGTTTCTTCGTTTGATAACTGATTGCGAAAGTAAAAGAATCGATTTAATTGTCACGAAGTCGATAAGCCGCTTTTCTCGAAACACCACTGACTGCTTGGAAGTGGTGAGACGGTTGATTGATTTACATGTCTTCGTTTACTTTGAAAAAGAGAATATCCATACAGGTTCCATGGAGAGCGAACTCATGTTATCCATACTATCTGGATTAGCTGCGAATGAGTCGACATCCATTTCTGAGAACAATAAATGGTCAGTCAAGCAAAGATTCCAAAATGGAACTTTTAGACTTTCATCCCCGCCTTACGGATATGATTCCATAGAGGGTAAGTTAGTGATCAACGAAGATCAAGCAAAAACGATTCGGATGATTTTTTCCATGACTCTTGCAGGTTTTGGGGTTGGCAAGATCGCAAAGGAATTGAATCGGTTAAAGATACCAACCAAAAGAAGCCAATTTTGGAATTCATCCACGATTCTAGGAATCCTTCAAAACGAGAAGTATGTAGGAGATGCCTTATTTCAAAAAACCTTTACTGATGCCTGCTTCAAGCGGCACTTGAATACCGGTGAAAGGGACTTCTACCAAATCAAAGATAACCACCCAGCAATCATCAGCCGAGCAGATTTCGATGCGGTACAAACCATCCTACTTCAACGCCGTAAAGAGAAAAGTATTGAGAAGCAAAATCCCAAATATCAAAATCGGTATCCCTTCTCAGGCAAAATCCTTTGCTTTGAATGCGGAGGTAAATTCAAACGTCGTATTCACGCTCAATGCCAGGAAAGAATTGCTTGGTGCTGTTCAACACACCTATTCGATTCCGATATGTGCTCCATGAAATTCATCCTGGAATCGAATCTCGAATATACCTTTGTTACTATGATGAACAAGCTCATTTTTGGCCATACTATTATGCTTAAGCCACTGCTGATTAGTCTTCGAGGAATGAGCACTGCTGAGGAAAAAGCAAAACGCAAGAAACTCGAAAAACAGCTTGATGAAATAACAGAGCAGAGAAATGTCTTGCTCGGATTAATGTCCAAAGGATACTTGGAACCCGCCGCCTACACGAAAGGGAACAATCAACTTATATCGGATGCCAAGCATTTACAGAGTCAATGTGAGCAAATAAACCGATTGATCAGCAGCGGCCAAGAATACCTCAGTGAACTTAATGCCTTGCTACATTTCGTTTCAAAAGCATCGATGCTAGAACATTTCGATGCAGAGCTGTTCTCGCGCTTTGTCAAACAGATTCATGTCTACTCACGCTGCGAGGTGGGGCTCGAACTAAAGTGCGGTTTGATTCTTAGAGAAAGAGTGGTGGAAGAATGAGTCACGTACCTTTTGGATATAAGATAGAGAATGGCAAAGCAAAAATTGACGAGGTCACTTCCGCGCAGGTCCGAAAAATCTTTCAATTCTACTTGGAGGGTGATTCTCTCCTTACAATTGCAAAAAAGACTGGGGCTAAAGCATCACACCCGGGTATTGGCAAGATTCTTTGCAATAGAAGATATCTTGGGGACGGCTTCTATCCACCCCTCATTGATCCAGAGATATTTGCAGCTGTAGAATCAGAGCGCACTCAAAGAGCTGAAAAGTTAAAGAAGCACAAGATTTCTCCAAATAGAAAACAGGTCCCCTTCCCTACTAGCTTTCGACTTCTCGAAGGCAATCAGCAGTTTGCGGACCCATTCCAACAAGCAACTTATGCTTATAGTTTAATAGAACGGAGGTAAATAGTAAATGGCGTTAGGAACGAACGTAACCCTGATCCCTGCGAGGAAGCATGTCAGAAAGTCAAAGAATGATGAGAAACCTAAACTACGAGTTGCTGCATACTGTCGTGTATCGACCGATAGTGATGAACAAGCGACTAGCTATGAAGCTCAAATTGAACATTATACATCCTACATCAACGGAAACCCCGATTGGGAATTGGCGGGCATCTTCGCAGATGATGGCATCTCTGGAACCAACACCAAAAAACGCGAAGAGTTTAATCGCATGATCGAAGAATGTATGGCCGGTAATATTGATATGGTTATAACCAAATCTATCAGCCGCTTTGCTCGAAATACACTAGATTGCTTAAGGTTCATACGGCAATTGAAGGACAAGAACATTCCAGTTTTCTTTGAGAAAGAGAACATCAATTCCATGGATTCCAAAGGCGAGGTCATGCTTACCATCATGGCCTCCCTAGCTCAACAAGAGAGTCAATCCTTAAGCCAGAACGTGAAAATGGGGTTACAGTATCGTTACCAACAAGGTGAGATTCAGGTCAACTGCAAGTGGTTTCTGGGTTATACGAAAGATGAGAACAAGCGCTTGGTGATTGTTCCGGAAGAAGCAGAAACCGTAAAGCGCATCTATCGAGAATACCTCGAAGGCAATAGTCTTCTTAAAATCGCTCGGGGCTTGATGGCGGATGGCATCAAGAACGGATCTGGTCGAACCAAATGGCATACGAGTAATGTAAACCAGATTCTTCGAAACGAAAAATATATAGGCGATGCTCTTTTACAGAAAACATATACGACCGATTTCCTAACTAAAACTAGAGTAAGAAACCATGGTATCGTTCCTCAGTATTATGTAGAAAACAGCCATGAGGCAATTGTTCCGCGTGAAATCTTCATGCGAGTACAAGAGGAATTGATTAGACGCAGGATAATTCACACCAGCCCTAATGGCCAAATTCGAAAATTCAGTAGCAACCACACTTTTGCC
>Ga0334889_1001721_pt1 | contig 27420 bp, 19 predicted proteins | sample GraSluR1_MG_2_FD_207222 | JGI IMG/M metagenome (GOLD analysis project Ga0334889, IMG submission 207222) | Sludge microbial communities from methane-producing bioreactor in Wageningen University, Netherlands - Granular Sludge_8_08-R1 | ecosystem: Engineered > Bioreactor > Anaerobic > Unclassified...
TGATCTTTCTGTCTTCCGAGGACGCTTGTGGTGTGGCTGCTTTGCGGTGTTGATCGTGCTGTTCTGCTCGCCGCCCCATGCTGCCGCGCAGTACGATGCGGCTATCGGACGTTGGACGGCGCAGGATGCCCTCGACCCGCCCCCTTCGGGTGCGATCCTGTTCGTGGGCAGTTCGAGCATTCGCCGGTGGGAGCAACTCGCCCTGGATTTTGCGGACTACAAGGTGATCCAGCGAGGCTTCGGCGGCGCCCACTTCGACCATCTGAACATCTACGTGAACGACATCGTGCTGCCCTACAACCCCGCGGCCATCGTGGTGTGGGCGGGCACCAACGACATCGCCGGCGGCGGCGACGGCAACGAAGTCTTTGCGGACTATCAGGAATTCGTGGCCACGGTTCATGCCGCGCAGCCAAACGTGGACATCTTCTATCTCGGGATCATGCCGACGCCCGGCCGCTTTGCCAACGGTCCGGAGGAGATGATCGCGAACAACGCAATCGCCGGCTTCGCCGCCGGAAACCCGCGGCTGCATTACATCGACCTGCCCACGCCGTTCTGGGCGCTGAACCCGCCCAATGATCCGGCGTTCACGGGGCTGTTTGTCGACTCCATCCACCTGAACCGCCAGGGCTACGAGTTCTGGACCAGCATTATCCGGCCGGACATCGAGGCCGTGATCGCCCCCAACAAGGTGGCCACCGCCAACCCCGACACGCCCCCGGTCGGCGGTCGGATTCTGTTCGACTTCGGCCCCAGCAATCCGGACGACGGCGACCACACGGCCAGTCCCGATGCCAACGGCAACCACTGGAACAACTGGCACCCGGCCGAAGGCGGGGTCGCCATCCTCGCGGGCGAGCACCTGGGCAATCTGGTGGACGCGACCGGAGCGGCCACCGGCATCGCCCTGACCATCACCGGCGGCTTCTCCTCAAACGGCAAGCTCCACGGCGGATTGCTTGCGCCTGTTCCGGGCCTGCTGGGAGACCTCGCCATCGGCTCCGCCACACAAGACTATTTCTACTGCAGCGCTGACGGTCAGCCGGGGTACGGCGACGACGACCTGCCCGGCGGATTCATGATCGACCGGCTGGATCCGGGCTTGGCCTACGATTTCCGTTTCTTTGGGTCGCGCACCAGCGCCGAGACCCGAGCCACCAGATACCAGGTCATCGGTGCAAACCAGGCCACGGCCGTGCTCATGACCTCCGGGACCGACATCGGACATGACGGCGTCTACGACGGCAACGATGACACGTTTGCGTCGGTCGCCGGCATTCGCCCGGACGCTTTCGGGCAGATCTTCGTGGACCTGACGCTACTGCTGGGCTCGTACGCCTACGTGAATGCCATGGACATCGTTGTGCGACAACCGGGCGACTGGGACCACGATGGCGAAGTGAACATCGCGGATGCGGTTGCCTTCGTCGGTTGCCTGGCCGGCCCCAACCAGTTGCCCCCCATCACGAAGTGCCGGATCGTATTTGACTTCGATTTCGATTACGACGTGGATCTGCGCGATTTCGCCGAGTTCCAATCCCTGTTCGCCGCCCCCTAGCCCGCGTCTCTCACCGGCTCCACCGCGAGTCAGCACAAGGGCGAGCCAAACGGCCGTTTGGCCCAGAGCGCTTGCCCACCCCGCTTTCTCCGCTCAGCGCCAATATCAGATCTCCCGTCTTCTCTGCCATATCAGTGGCGTTCCGTCTTTCCTGCCCCCTTCTTCCTCTTGTGCGCGAGCCGGCTTCAGCCGGCGCATTCCGCCCCCAACCGGCGCGGCGGACTGCAGCCGCGGGCAGAGTGGAGCAGGGCGCAACCCTGCGAGCGCAGCCCGTGGATCGCCGATCCCCCAAACACTGGAGAACTGGAGGCAAGAAACTGGAGACCCGAAGTAGGGTCCGCCGTGCGGACCAATCCTGCAGCCAACAGCCTCCCAAGACCGGCTGGAAAGCCGGTCCCACAGAAGAGGGGCCGGTCCCGCAGACGAAGCCGGCACCACCAGAGACCGGCTGAAAAGCCGGTCCCAGAAATGAGGGCCGGTCCCAGAGGAGAGCGCCGGGGCCGCAGGACCCCGGATGAGCGGAAGCCCGTACCGCACCGAGGAAGATTTCGCCACCACCCTGCTGGCCGGCAGGCCCTGGTGAAGCCCAGCCGATGTCGCCCGCAGCCCGCCGTCCTTCTCGGCGGCGAGCCGTTCCGAAACTGGCACTGAAATGCCGCGCTAACCCCATGTTTAACAGAAGGTTAGATTCCGCTGCAACCTGTATCCACGGTGTCACCCAGGCGAACCGCCTTCCCCGGTGAGCGGCCATTCCCGCACAGCGGATCAGGGACCGGAAAGTGTGGAACACGGATTGCTACCTCGCACAAAACTGGTATTGTGCGGTTGGGGCCGGGAGGATCGTAAGTATAGCCAACGCCGCGCCCGCGGCGGCATTCCTGCCTGCACGGCGGGATCCAGAATCGGAGTAGCACACTGATGACGACTCGGAAAATGGTGACGATTGACGGCAATCAGGCGGCGGCTCACGTCGCCCACAAGACCAATGAGGTGATCGCAATCTACCCGATCACGCCGTCCTCCAACATGGGCGAATGGGCGGACGAATGGTCGGCCCTGGGCCAGCGGAACATCTGGGGCACCATCCCCTCGGTCATAGAGATGCAAAGCGAGGGCGGTGCATCCGGGGCCGTCCACGGCGCCTTGCAGACGGGGGCCCTGTGTACCACGTTCACGGCCTCCCAGGGCCTGCTTCTGATGATTCCGAACATGTTCAAGATCGCTGGCGAGCTGACCTCGGCGGTGTTCCACGTGTCCGCCCGCACGGTGGCTACCCATGCCCTGAGCATTTTCGGCGACCACAGCGATGTGATGGCCTGCCGCAGCACGGGCTGGGGCCTGCTGGCGTCCGCCTCTATTCAGGAGATCATGGACAACGCCCTGATCGCCCAGGCCGCCACGCTGGCGGCGCGCGTGCCGATCGTGCATTTCTTCGACGGGTTCCGTTCCTCGCACGAGGTGCAGAAGATCGAGGAGCTGGCCGAGGACGACATGCGGGCCATGATGGACGACAAGCTGATTCAGGCCCATCGTGCCCGGGCCCTCTCTCCCGACCGGCCGGTGTTGCGCGGCACGGCCCAGAACCCGGACGTGTTCTTCCAGGCCCGGGAAGCGGTCAATCCGTATTACGAAGCGTGCGCGGACCTCGTGCAGAAGGCGATGGACCGGTTCGCCAAGGTCGTCGGACGGCAGTACCACCTGTTCGACTACGTGGGCGCCCCCGACGCCGAGCGGGTCATCATTCTCATGGGGTCCGGGGCGGAAACGGCGCACGAGGCCGTCGAGTACCTCGCCGCCAAGGGCGAGAAGGTCGGCATCATCAAGGTACGGCTGTACCGCCCGTTCTCCTCGAAGCACTTCCTGGCCGCCCTGCCCAAAACGGTCAAAAGCATCGCCGTGCTCGACCGCACCAAGGAGCCGGGCGCCGAAGGCGAGCCGCTGTACAAGGACGTGCTGACCTGCCTCAGTGAAGCGCTCGGCGAAGGCACGCTTCCTTTGCCCGCCATGCCGAAGGTGGTCGGCGGCCGCTACGGGCTGTCCTCCAAGGAATTCACGCCGGCCATGATCCAGGCCGTCTTCGACAACCTCGCCCAGGCGAAGCCTCGCAACCATTTCACCGTCGGCATCACCGAGGACGTGACCCACAGCAGCCTGGACTTCGACCCCGCGTTCACCACCGAGGCGAAGGACACCGTCCGCTGCATGTTCTACGGGCTGGGTTCCGACGGCACGGTGGGCGCCAACAAGAACTCGATCAAGATCATCGGCGAAGACACGCCGAACTACGCCCAGGGCTATTTCGTCTACGATTCGAAGAAGGCCGGCTCTGTGACCGTCTCGCACCTGCGATTCGGTCCGCGGCCCATTCGCTCCACGTACCTGATCAGCCAGGCGAACTTCATCGGCTGCCACTCATGGGTGTTCCTCGAGCGGTACGACATGCTCGCCAGCGCGGTGGAGGGCGCGGTGTTCCTGCTGAATGCCCCGTACCCCAAGGACGAGGTCTGGGACCGCCTGCCCCGCAAAGTGCAGCAGCAGATCATCGACAAGAAGCTCAAGCTCTACGTGATCGACGCCTACCACGTCGCCAAGGAGACGGGCATGGGGGTGCGCATCAACACCATCATGCAGACCTGCTTCTTCGCGATCTCCGGCGTCCTGCCGCGCGACGAGGCCATCGACGCCATCAAACAGGCCATCAAGAAGACCTACGGCTCCAAGGGCGAGGACGTGGTCAAAAAGAACTGGGCCGCCGTGGACCAAACGCTGGCCAACCTGCACGAGATGCCGGTCCCCGCACGCGCCACCAGCACGGTGGACGTGCCGCCGCCCGTCTCCACGAAGGCGCCGGAGTTCGTCCAGAAGGTGATCGGCGAGATCATCGCCGGCCGGGGCGACGACATTCCCACCAGCGCCCTGCCCATCGACGGCACCTTCCCGACCCATACCTCCCAGTGGGAGAAGCGGAACATCGCCCTGGAAATCCCGGTGTGGGACCCGGAGGTGTGCATCCAGTGCGGCAAGTGCGCCCTGGTCTGCCCGCACGCCGCGATCCGCATGAAAGCCTACGACCCCAAGCACCTGGAAAAGGCGCCGGCCACCTTCAAGCACGCCAAGTCCATCGGCAAGGAATTCACCGGCATGGTGACTACCATCCAGGTCGCCCCGGAAGACTGCACCGGCTGCGGTGTGTGCGTCGAGGCCTGCCCGGCCAAGAACAAGAAGGAAGTGAAGCTCAAAGCCATCAACCTGGCCTTCCAGCCGCCCTTGCGCGAGAGCGAGCGCCAATGCTACGAGTTCTTCCTCCACCTTCCCGAGGTGGACCGGAGCATCGTGAAGGTCAACTCCGTCAAGGGCTCGCAGTACCTCCAGCCGCTCTTCGAGTACTCCGGCGCCTGCGCCGGCTGCGGCGAGACCCCCTACGTCAAGCTGCTCACCCAGCTCTTCGGCGACCGGGCCATCATCGCCAACGCCACCGGCTGCTCGTCCATCTACGGCGGCAACCTGCCCACGGCGCCCTGGGCCCAGAACGTCGACGGACGCGGACCGGCCTGGTCCAACTCCCTGTTCGAGGACAACGCAGAATTCGGGTTCGGCTACCGGCTGACCATCGACAAACACCGCGAATTCGCCAAGGAGCTGCTGCAGAAGATGGCCGGCAAAATCGGCCAGGAACTCGTCGACGGCCTGACCCGCGCCGACCAGAGCACCGAAGGCGGCATCGCCGAACAGCGCAAGCGCGTGGCCGCCCTCAAGACCCGCCTGCAGGAGATGGACAGCGACGAGGCCCGCTCGCTGGCCACGCTGGCCGACGTCCTGGTCCGCAAAAGCGTCTGGATTCTGGGCGGCGACGGCTGGGCGTACGACATCGGTTACGGCGGCCTGGACCACGTGCTGGCCTCCGGCCGGAACGTCAACGTGCTGGTGCTCGACACCGAGGTGTACTCGAACACCGGCGGGCAGTGCTCCAAGGCCACCCCGCGGGGTGCGGTCGCCAAGTTTGCCGCCGGCGGCAAGCCGCAGACGAAGAAGGACCTGGCCCTGCTGGCCATGAGCTATGGCAACATCTACGTGGCCACGGTAGCCATGGGCGCCAACGACGCACAGACCGTGCGGGCGTTTGTGGAAGCCGAGGCATACGACGGGCCGTCCATCCTCATCGCCTACTCACACTGCATCGCGCATGGAATCAACATGCGGACCGGCTTCGACACGCAGAAGCTGGCCGTCCAGAGCGGGCACTTCCCGCTGTTCCGGTTCAACCCGGACCTGGCTGCCGCGGGTCAGAACCCGCTGAAACTCGACTCCAAGAAGCCCAGCGTGCGGTACGAGGACTTCGCGTACGCCCAGACCCGGTTCAAGATGCTTACCAAGAGCAACCCGGAGGCCGCCCGCGAGCTGCTGGCCCTGGCCCAGCAAGACGCCCAGAAGCGCTGGACTATCTACGAAGGCCTGGCCGCCATGTACGAGGCCGCCAGCGGCGGAAACGGCGCCAAGGCGCAAGAGCCCGCCGCCGTGGCCGAGTAACGGCCGTGTGCCTATATACCACTCGCCTTGGGCAGTGGTCCGGTGATGCGAGTGCCCGGGTCTCACACGGCTCAGGCAGCAGTGGCACATACCTCCGAAATCCCGAACGGCCCCGGTGCCCAACCCGGACACCGGGGCCGTTCTTGTCCGAGACGGCGGCGTCTCGGCAACGCGGCCGGGGCGCCGCCGACCGCATGCTCGCAAGGGGATCGCGCGGCGTGCGAGCCACCGGTCATGACACCGGCGAGCGCCACGGGAACGGCGTGCGGCATAGGCAGATTACGTGCCAGGCCCTTCTGTCTGAGCGAGCCGGAATGGCGGTGTCCACCCGGGAAATTCCGCCGATTCCGTTTGCCTTCCGTGTGTTCATGAAGCATATTAAACATGTAGGTCGCTAGACCTGGTTCTGGCGCAACCCGCCGGAACAAGTTCTCTGAGTGAAGCCTCGCTCCCGCTCGGATGTGCAATGACGAATTCCACGAGCTGGACGTTGCGAGGCTTCTTTTTTTCTGCGCGTCCGCCCTATACGATCTGCCCCTAATTTCGCAGCAGCTCCCGGCCTTCCCGCGCCCCTGCGCGGGACACTGGGTGACACACCGTCGTGAAGTGCCAGTGTACACCACCGGCCCCCTGCCCCGCGGGATTTTCTCCGCGCCGGCCAGCCCGACATCGCTATAATGGCCGCCGTGCGTGTCAGGCGACACGCATCCCGTCCAGGACGCTTGGGGCATTCAGTCGTGCTGAATTAGGGATGGCACGCAGGCAGAACGGAGGCAACGATGGCCAAGGCCAAGACCAGGAAGAAGGCGGCTTCGAAAAAGGCGAAGACCAGCAAGGCGAAAAAGGCGTCCACGCGCGCCCGTGCGGCCAAAGCAGGGAAAAGTACAAAAGCGGCCCCTGGCAGGCGTGCTGCCAGGAAGGCGGTGCCGAGGGAGAAGTTGACCGCCGGCCCCGTGGTCGAGAAGGCCGCCAGGTACTTCGCCGGTCTGGTGCAGAAGCAGATTGCCCGCGTGGACCGGATGAAACGCGAGGAGGGCTGGACGGACTACGCGAAGCTCTCGCCGATCATCATCGGCGTGTGCGGTGGCGACGGCATCGGCCCGATGATCTCCGCCCAAGCCCAGCGCGTGCTGGAGTACCTGCTCAGCGTGGAGCGGGCCACGGGCAAGGTCAGCTTCCGCACGATCGAGGGCCTGACCATCGAGCGCCGGGCCAAGGTCCGAAAGGCCATCCCGGATGACGTGCTGGCCGAGCTGAAGAAGTGCCACGTCATCCTCAAAGGCCCCACCACCACGCCCCGCAAGGGCGATCCGTGGCCGAACATCGAGTCGGCCAACGTGGCCATGCGCAAGGAGCTGGACCTGTTCGCCAACGTGCGTCCGGTGAAGGTGCCCGAACACCGCATCGACTGGATCTTCTATCGAGAGAACACCGAGGATCTCTACGCTTTGGGCAGTGAGGGACTGCAGATCGGCAAGGATCTGGCGATCGATTTCAAGGTCATCACGCGGCCCGGCTCGGAGCGAATCATCCGGGCGGCCTTCGAGCACGCCCGCACGGCCGGCCGGACGCGCGTCACCGTGGTCACCAAGGCCAACGTGGTCAAGACCACCGACGGGCTGTTCCTGCGGACCGCCCAGGGAATCGCCAAGGAGTACCCCGGCATCGAGTGCGACGACTGGTACATCGACATCATGACGGCCAAGCTCATCGATCCCAAGCGGCGGACGCAGTTCCAGGTGCTGGTACTCCCGAACCTCTACGGCGACATCCTGACGGACGAGGCGGCGGAGTTTCAGGGCGGCGTGGGCACGGCCGGCGCCGCGAACATCGGCAAGCGCTACGCGATGTTCGAGGCCATCCACGGCTCTGCCCCCCGCATGGTGGACGAAGGGCGGGCCGACTACGCCGACCCGTGCAGCATGATCCGTGCCGGCGCCATGCTCTTGTCCCACATCGGCTACCCCGATAAGGCCCGCAAGCTGGAGATGGCCCTGGACATCTGCGGCCAGTACGAGAAGCGCCTGGTGATGACGGGCCGCGACACCGGTGCCACCGGTGCGGCATTTGCCGATTACGTCATGGACACCCTGGCCGATCCGGGTCTGGAGCAGCGCTGGCGAGAGTACGTTGGGTAGGCCCGCTCCCCGCCCGAATCGCCCGATGACCGGCTGGAATCCCGGCGCACCGGGACGGCCCCACACGAAAAAGCCGGGGCCGCGGCTGCAGAAGCGGTTTCACGCCGAGAGGCCGGGGATTCGTCAGGGATCACGGCACGAGAAACGCATCGGTGGCGGAGACCGGGGCCTCAGTCCCCTCGTACACCGTCGCCTCGCCGGCGGTGTAGATGTTGTCGCGGTAGGGGTCATAGACGGGCAGGGCGATCCAGACGACCCGGCCGTTGTTGAGCAAAACGTTCTGGCCGGTGCCGCGGTGGGCGGGGCTGTTGGCCTCCAGCGGGTTTGGCAACTTGTGGAACTGCCGGCCGACGAACAGCGGATTTTCATCCGCCACAATGGGAATGCAGACCCGGCCCCCCAGTCGCAGGCCGGAGCCGCCTTGGTGCTGGACGCTGTACCGGCAGATCACCAGGGTGCCGGCTCGACGGTCCTGCCGGGCGCCCGGTTTACCCTGCGACGGGCAAACGAGAACATTCGGTGTCACGAAGCCGGCCTGGATCATCGGCTGAAGGTTCTGCGTGTTGGGCTGCTCCCGCAGCCAGTTGACGCCCGGTCGCGGCCCGATGCTGGGGAACTGGCCGTCGAACTGCCCGGCGTACTGCGACAGGCCCCCGAAAATGGACGCCAGATTCGCCTGGCACTGTGACCGCTGCGCCATGTATCGCGAATGCGACATGCTCGGCACAAACACGCCCACGAACAGCATGATGCAGGCCGCCAGGGCCACAAGCTCGGGCAGGGAGATAATGGGCCGGCCGCCGCCCATCCGACGCTCGTTCGGGGGGAGAGTGGAGGCCGGCAGCACGCGGAACCGCCCCGCCGCCTCGATCCGGTCGAGGATGCCGTTCACAAAGCGGGCGGGAGGGTCCGGCGCGGTCCAGGTGGACAGCGGGTCCAGCATGCGGCGGATCCGCTGCAACTGGGCCGCCCACGCCGGGTCGGACGCCAGCCGGCAATCCACCTCGGCCCGAGTCGTTTCGTCCAGCCGATCCAGGGCGTAATCGAACAGAAGTTCCTGCATGTGTGAAAGTTCGGAGTTCATGTCCGATAAGCTCTGCCAATCCCAGCGAGGTTTGACGATCGCTTCATCCCCTCGCCCTGACGGATGTTACAGGACCCGATGCCGGCACGGCTCGAACGCTCGCCGGCTTCACATGTCGATACGTGTCAGAGGTCCGGCGGGTTCTGGGCATTTTTCTGTTCCTCGCGATAGAGCTTGCCAAACGCGGCGACGGCCGCGTGGAGCCGGCTTTTGACCGTTCCCAGCGGGATTTCCAGGATGTCGGCCATGTCCCTGTAGGAAAAGCGGTGGAAGTAGGCCAGCACGATCGCCTCGCAGAGAGCGGGGGGCAGGCGGTCGACGACTCGCCGCACGGCCCGGCGCTGCTCCTCGGATTCGAGGGTGTCCGTCGGGTCTTCGTCCTCGCCGGCCAGCAGGTCCGCAAAGGCCTGCCCGGCCCCGTCGTCGCCGGCGATCTTCGCGTCGAGGGCCACCTCCCGCTGGCGCGTCCGGCCCCGGAGCCAGTCGCGCGCCTTGTTCGCGGCGATGGTGAACAGCCAGGGCTTGAGCCTGCGGTCCGGGTCAAAGCGGTCCGCCGACGTATGCACCTGCAGGAAGGACTCCTGGACCACGTCCTCTGCCGCCGCCGAACTCCGGGTGAAGCGAAAGACGAACTCATACAACTCACGGCTGTGCCGCTCGACCAACGCGCGGAAGGCGCCCGTGTCGCCCGCCATGTGGTCGGCCAGGAGTTGCTCGTCGGTTCGTGTGCTCACGCGTGCGTATTCTACCGCTGTGTTGCAAGCCGACCAGAGTTCCGCCACAAGCGCGGTCTCACGTGCCCGGACGTTGCAGGGATTCCCCTGCACCGATAGAGTGTTCGCGGCGCATCGGGTTCTATTGCCGACCCTGGAAGCACTCAGCAGGTTCCGACCATGACCGCCGGTACCGCCAGCCTGTCGCGCGAATCCCTGGCCGCCCTGGCGGAGGCGTCCGCGGCCATCAACTCGACGCTCGATCTGGCCACGGTGATGGACTCCATCGCCCGCTCGGCGGCCGCCGTCATGCGGGCGGAGGCCTCCAGCGTTCTCCTGCTGGACGAGCGGCGGCGCAAGCTGGTGTTCACGGCGGCGGTCGGGCAGGCGGCCCACTCCCTGCTGGGCGAGGAGTTCGACGCGGGGCTGGGCATCGCCGGGCGCGTGCTGGTCGGCCGGCGTCCGGAAATCGTCGCGGACGTCAGCGCCGATGCGAGCCACTTCAAAGGAATCGATGAGAAAAGTCGGTTCACGACCCATCAACTGGTGGCCGCCCCCATGATTCACCAGGCTCGGGCGGTCGGCGTCGTGGAGGTGTTGAACCGGGTGGACGGGCAGCCGTTCGGCCCGGCCGATCTGGACCTGATCCGCCTGTTCGCGAACCTGGCCGCCATGGGGGCCAGCAACGCGCAGCAGCACGAGACGCTCAAGCGGGAGAACCGCGCGTTGCGGGAGTCGAAGGTGCCCGGCGACGCCGTCATCGGCCAAAGCGACGCCGTCCGCGAGGTGCTGCACCTGTGCGACCGGGTCGCCCGCAGCAACGCCACCGTTCTGTTGCTCGGCGAGACGGGCACCGGCAAGGAGCTGTTCGCCCGGTACGTGCACGAAACGTCGAACCGGCGGGAAAAGCCGTTTGTGGCCATCAACTGCGCCGCGCTGTCCGAAACGCTGCTGGAGAGCGAGCTGTTCGGGCACGAGAAAGGCGCGTTCACGGGGGCCACCGCCCAGAAGATCGGGCGATTCGAGCTGGCGGACGGAGGCACGCTGTTCCTCGACGAGATCGGCGACATCAGCCCGTCCACGCAGGTGAAATTGCTGCGCGTGCTCCAGGAACGTGAGATCGTTCGGGTGGGCGGCACGCGAACGGTCGCCTGCGACGTGCGCATCGTGGCCGCAACCAACCGGGACCTGCAGAAGGCGATGCAGGACGGAAGCTTTCGCGAAGACCTTTTCTATCGCCTGAACGTCTTTCCCATCCAAACGCCGCCCTTGCGAAATCGGCGGGAGGACGTGCCGCTGCTGGTGGATCATTTCGTGGTTCGCTCCGCCCGGGACCTCGGTCTGCCTGTGCCGGGCGTCGAGGACGAGGTGAAGGCCCTGCTGACCGGGCACAATTGGCCGGGCAACGTAAGGGAGCTGCAGAATGTGGTGGAGCGGGCGGTGCTGATGTGCGACGGCGACCGGCTGCGGCGCGAGCATCTGCCTCCGGAAATCGCCCGACCGGGCAGCGCCGCGGCGTCGCGCGGCCCGACCGGAGACTCATCCTTGTGGGACTTCGAGCGGGCCATGATTATCAACGCCTTGAACGACCACCGCTGGAACCAGTCGGCCGCCGCCCGCGCCCTGGGCATCAGCCGCGACAACCTGCGGTATCGAATCCGCAAATACGACATCCGCAAGCCGGAGGCATGATCTGAGAGTCCGGTTGCATGTTTGGCCGGGCGTACCTAAGCTTCGCGGCCTGCATCCCCGCGTGCGAGCGGGAAGCCATGTGGGAATTACCGGGGGTTTCCCGGCGCGGCGCCTTGGAGAGCAGCCGCGCAGAATGACGAGTATTCGGCTGTGAAGATTGCCCTGGTCGTGGAATGGATGGATCCCTGGCGAGGCGGAGCGGAAACCTCCACCCGCCAATTCCTTCGTCACATCGTGGACCTGGGCGTGGAGGTTGAGGTCTACACGCGCAGCCGCTGTGCCTCGGCCCCGGGCATGGCCGTGCATACCGTGCGATCGCTCGCGCCCACGCAATGGCAGGGCAGTGCCGGCTTTCCCCGGGCCGCCGCGGCCGCCCTGCAAGACGGCACATGCGACCTCGTGCATGCCATCGTCCCCTGCCCGGTGGCCGACATCTACCAGCCCCGGGGCGGCACGGTGGCGGAGGTCATCCAGCGAAACCTGGCCCTGCGACATTCGCCGCTCGCCCGGCAGTTCAAGAGCCTCGTCAACCGGTTTGCGGCCAAGCAACGCTCGCGGCTGCGGCTGGAGCGGCGTCTGCTCCAGCGGTCGCCCCGGCCCGTGGTGGTGGCCATCTCCGACTACGTGTGTCGCCAATTGGCGACGCACTACGCGTTTCCGGAATCCCACACCCGGCGGATCTTCAACGGCGTGGATCCCGACATGGCCGACTCCCCGCAGCGCCGCTGCGACCGCGCGGAGGTGCGCAAGCTGCACGGAATCCGCGACCCGGAAACGCTCGCCCTCATGGTGGCACACAATTTCAAGCTGAAAGGCATCCGACGCTGGATCGAAACGCTCGCCCGACTGGAACGCAGCGACAAGCTCCCGCTGCGATCGCTCGTGGTGGGCAAGGAAAACCCCGCCCGCTGGCAGAAGCTGGCCGCCCGGATGGGCGTGGGGGACCGGATCCAGTTCGCCGGGCCGACCGGCCGCATCCAGGCCTACTACCACGCCGCGGACTTCCTGGTTCACCCGACGTACTACGACCCGTGCAGCCGCGTCGTGCTCGAGTCGCTCGCCTCCCGTCTGCCCTGCCTGACCACGCGCTTTGACGGCGCGTCGGACGTCATCCAGGATGACGTGAACGGCTACGTCGTGGACTCGCCGGATGACGTCCAGGCGCTGGCAGACCGAACGCGAGCCCTGGCCGACGCCGGCACCCGCCGACGGCTGGCAGAGCGCACCCGCGAATGCCTCCCACGAATTTCCATGAGACGCCACGCCCAGGAAATGCTGCAACTGTACGAAAACCTCATTCGAAACGGAGGCCCGTCGTGAGTCCGGCCTGGACCATACCGGCCATGATGGTGGCCGCGTACCTGTTCGGTTCCGTGCCGTATGGCGTGCTGGTCGGCGCCCTGCACGGGATCGATGTCACCGCCGCCGGCAGCAAAAACATCGGGGCCACCAACGTGGGCCGGCTGCTCGGCCGCAAATGGGGCGTGCTGGTGTTCTTCCTCGACGTGGCCAAGGGGCTTGTGCCCACGCTTCTGGCGGCCCTGGTGCTGGAGAACTACGCCGAGGCGCACCTTCTTTCGCCCCTGGTCGCTCGCCTGTTCACGCTGGCCGTCGCTTTCGCGGCGGTGCTCGGGCACAACTACTCGGCGTTCCTTAAGCTCAAAGGCGGCCGGGGCGTGGCCACCACGTTGGGCGTCTGCCTCGGTCTGTACCCGGGGCTCACCGTTCCCGCGCTGGTGGCATTTGCCGTGTGGGCCGTCGTTGTCGCGGTCAGCCGATACGTTTCGCTCGGCTCGATCACCGCCAGCGGCGTGTTTCCGCTTCTGGTCATCGCATGGTCCTGGATACGCCATCAGGGCCTGCCGAAAGGCGATTGGCCGCTGATCGGGTTCGCCCTGCTTCTGGGCGGGCTGGTGGTCTACCGGCACCGATCGAACCTGCACCGGCTGGCGGCGGGCACGGAAAACCGGATCGGCACCCGTTCGGCGGGTGGCAGCCCGCTGAGGCCCCCCGCCGACATCCGGAATCCGGACTGAACCCACGATCCTCAGAACTTGCAGTCTGAGTGTCTGAATTGCACTGAGAATGCGAACCGTGTGGTTCCCGGACGCGGACCACAAAATGGGGTATGGTCAGTATACTGCCGGGTTCGGGGCTCCCTGCCGTTGTGAGGAATTCCGGCAAAACCTATCCTGAAAACAAGTTACATCTTGTAAACCCCCCGGGGGAACGGATAATCTGGCATTTGGTCTCGCGGTGTCCGGCCTCACCGGCCGGGCTCGCGTCCACGGCGCGGTCATACAATCTGGCGGGGAAAGAAACGGATCCTTTGGGATGATTCGTACATGGTGGAGTCAAGCAAGGCGCGTCTGCTCAGCGCTCTGATTTTGCGAAATGCCTGCGGAGAAGGGGTCGATTGGGCCCGTTGGTTTGCCAACCGCGCTCGTGTCCAGGTGGTGGATTCCGTCGAGGACGCCCGCAAGGCGCTGGAGCAGGATCACTTTGACATTGTGGTCTCAAACGCGCAGGACTTCCTGCCTCTGCGTTCCGCACAGCTCAGCCCTCAGGCGACCGCCATTCTCGAGACCGTCACGCAGGGCGTATGCGTGGCGGACCTTTCCGGGCAGTTGATCTGGGCCAACGCCCGCATGAACGAGTACCCCCCGGAGACCCGGGACGCCATCTGCCAGTGGGTTCGGGCGACATTCTCCGGTCTTCGCGACGACACGAAGCGCGTGTCCGCGGCCCAGCGAGAGCGGCGATGGTGGCTGACGACGCCGAACAACCACTACCTCGAGATCACCGCCACCGCGGTCATGGACCTGAACAACCACGCCAGCCACGTCGCAGTGGTCGCGTGGGACGCCACGCAGGCCCGCCGTCTGCAGGAGAAGATCGACACGATTGACCGGGCCGGTCGAGAGCTGGTGCGGCTGGACGCGGAGCAGATTTCGCGGTTGAACACGCTGGGACGGCTCAGCCTGCTGGAGCAGAAGATCATCCGCTCCACGCGAGAGCTGATGCACTTTGACAACTTCGCGATCCGCGTGCTGGACCGCAAGACGAACCGGCTGGAGCTGGTGCTCTCCGCGGGAATGCCCCTGGAAGCGCAGAACATCGACGTCTACGCGGAGCCCGAGGCCAACGGGATCAGCGGGTACGTGGCGTCTCGCGGGCGCAGCTATATCTGCCCGGACGTGCAGAAGGACCCGCGGTACCTGGCAGGCATCTCCAACGCGCGATCCTCGCTGACGGTGCCCCTGCGGCTGCACGACCAGGTGGTCGGCATCTTCAATGTGGAAAGCGACAAGCCCGCGGCGTTCGGCGAGGACGACCGGCAGTTCGCCGAGATCTTCGCCCGGCATGTGGCGGTCGCGCTGCACATTCTGAAACTGCTGGACACGGAACGGCACCACACCACGGGCAAGCTGGCCAGCGACGTGATGGGAGAGATCACCGGGCCGGTGAACGACATTCTGACCGAGGCGGCCAACCTCATCGAGGACTACATCGGTCATGACGAGCTGCGGGAGCGGCTGGGCCGGATCAGCGACAACGCGGTCCGCATCCGGGAGTCGATCAAGCAGGTGGTTTCGCCGTCCCGCGGAATCGTGGGCATGGGCGCGGGCCACATCCGACCTTCCGACCCGATCCTGTCGGGCCGGACCATTCTGGTGGTGGACGACGAAGAGGTGATCCGCGACACGGTGCGCGACGTGCTCGCCAGCCAGGGTTGCCGCGTGTCGGTGGCGGAGGATGGAGCGGCCGCCATCGCGATGCTGCAGGAACGCCGGTTTGACCTCGTCCTCAGCGACATCAAGATGCCCAACGCCAGCGGCTACGAGGTGTTCGCCGCCGCCAAGGATGCGGACCCGCAGGCTCGGGTCATCCTGATGACCGGCTTCGGGTACGACCCGAACCATTCGATCGTCCGGGCCCGGCAAGAGGGCCTCTCGGCCGTGCTGTTCAAGCCCTTCAAGGTCGACCAGCTCCTGGCCGAGCTCCGCAACGCACTGCCGGCGCCCAAGCCGTAACGATCGCCCGCCGACGGCCGCGGCCGCGTGAAACCCGATCCGGATGCGGGTCCGTCAGCACCGTGTTGCGCAAGGCAGCGTGATCATGGATGGTGCGATCCTCAAGAGCATGGAACGCTGGCGCGACGCCCTGGCCCGGGCATGGAGCGGACAGGAACCCCATCCAGACGCAGAAACCCTTCCCTCCGCGGTTCAACGAACGGTGGAGCGGCTCCTCTTTCAGCGCATGTGTGAAGCGCGAGGCCTCGAACCGTCGGAGTTGCTGGGAGCCGAACTCCGATCCGAACGCCGACTCGACGATCTCACGCGCGCACTGGAGGACGCGGAACCCGCACACGCATTCTCCCGCTTGCCGCCGGAGACGCTGGGCCGGGCATACGAGCACTTCCTCGATCGGCCGCTCCGGGGTAACGGCACCGGGGGCCCCAAGCCCGGAAGAAACGCACGCAAAGCCGGAGGCGTCTACTATACCCCCGAAGTGCTGGTCGATCATGTTGTCCGGCACACGATCGGTCCGCTCCGGCCGGGCCCGGCGCTGCGCATTCTGGACCCCGCCTGCGGCGGAGGGTTCTTCCTGCTGGCCGCTTACCGGCTTCTGCTCAACGCATATCCGCAAGCCCAACGATCGCCCGTGCCGGATCGGATTGAAATCCTTCGCCGTCACATCCACGGGGTCGACATCGACCCGCAGGCGGTGGAGGTGACCCGCCGCAGCCTGCTGCTGGAGGCTCTGGACGGCGGCGCCGCCGGGCCGCCGCCGGCCTCACAGCAATGTGAGGCACGCGCGATTCTGGCTCGCAACATCCGCTGCGGCAACGCGATCGTCGGGCCGGACTTCCATGCGGATTCCTCAGCGGTCAATGCCGTTGACTGGCCGGCTGCATTCTCAGATGCGTTTCAGGGCGGGTCGCCGGGCTTTGACGCCGTGGTGGGCAATCCGCCGTGGGGACAGAAAGGCATCGTCAAGGACGGGGACACCTGGGCGTATCTGCGGCGCCGGTATCGGTCGCTGGCCGGCATTGCGGATGTCTTTCGCCCGTTCGTCGAGCGGGCGGTGACACTGGTCCGGCCGGGCGGGGCCTGGGGCATGGTGCTGCCGGACATCGTGCTGCTGAAAGACTACGTGGAAACGCGGCGGTTCCTGCTGGATGAGCTTTCGCTGACGCACGTGGATTGGTGGGGCATGGCATTTTCGTCGGCCTCGATCGACGTGGCCACGCTCATCGGCCGGCGGATTCCCGCGCCACCCGGCCACCGCGTGCAGGTCAGCCTTCGGGACCGCGGGACCGTGGTGGAACACACTCTGCGGCAGGAGGACTTCCGGCACAACGAGCGGCTGACGTTCAATCTCCATCTCACGCCGGAGCGGCGTGCGATTCTCGACCACCTGGCGAGGTTTCCGACACTGGGGCAAGTGTGCGAGATTCATGAGGGCGTACACAGCGGGAACATCCGTTCGGAGCTTTTCGTGGACCGTCCGGTGGACGCGAGTTGCCAACCGTTGCTGTTCGGCCGCGACGAGATTGCCCCGTATGAGCTTCGGTGGAATGGGAAGCACATTCGCCTGTCGGTGCTGCCGCGGTCCCGGACGCGGAATCGGTATGCGAACGTGGGGCGGCCGGAATGGCACGATCGCGAGAAGGTTCTCGTCCGTCGCACGGGCGATTCTGTACTGGCGGCGGTTGACCGCGAGAAGCGGTACGCCGGCAACAACTTCTTCCTCGTGTTTCCTGTGGCCCCCACCGCTCTCACGCTGGACGGACTCGCGGCCCTCCTGAACAGCCCGCTGATCACGTGGTTCTTCCGGTGCATCGAGCCGCGGCGGGGCCGCGCCTTTGCGGAGCTGAAGATCAAGCACCTGCGCCGGTTTCCCGTACCGTCCAAAGCGGCCGATCCGGAGCTGGTGCAGCGGTTGAACGACCGCAGCCTGCGCCGTGCCAGGCTTGCCCAGGAACGGCGGCGGATTGACGACGAAGTCGCGAGAGCGGCGATGACCTCCATCATCCGGCAGGCAGACGAGCAGTTGGAGCAGATCGTCTTTTCCCTGTTTCGCCTGAGCGACGACCGGCAAGAGCGAATTCTCAGAGAGACACGCCCGGCCCCGACCCGCCGACGGAACTCCGGGGCGCCCCCCTGACCGAAGGCGACCCCGCATCCATCCCCACCGCGTCTGCGGGGCGGCCGGATGGAAATGCCGTGCCAGCCGGTGTACGCTGTGCCCCTGGACCGCCCATACCGGAGCGGCACGGGTCAGGGAACAATGAGCCGGAGACGGTTTGACGCGCTGTTCATTGACTACTACGGCACGCTGGCGGACGGCGACCGGCTGGCCGTGGAGACGACCTGCGCGCGGGTGGTGGAGGACCTGGCGCTGCCGATGACGGCGGCCGAACTGGCGATCACGTGGGGCCGGCGGTTTTTCCAGGAAATCGAAGTCGCCAACCACGACCGCTTCCTGAACCTGTACGACTGCGAGGCCAGGACGCTGGTGGATACGCTTGAGCCCCTGGGGGTCGATGCGGACCCGCGCCTGTACTGCGACATGCTCAAGCACTACTGGGCGACGGCCCCTGCCCACGCGGACGCCTTGGCCGCGCTAGCCGGTCTCGACGTGCCCGTCTGTTGCGTATCCAACGCAGACACGGACGACATCACCGCCTCGATTGCCCGGCACGGGTTTCGTCTTGACGCCGTGGTGGTCTCGGAGGCGGTCCGCTGCTACAAGCCGGACCCGCACATCTTTCGGGTCGCCCTGGACGCTTTGGGCGTTTCGCCGGAGCGGGTGCTTCACGTGGGCGACTCGCTGCACAGCGATGTGGGCGGGGCCCAATCCGCGGGCATCGCCACGGCCTGGATCTGCCGGAACGGACGCATTTTCGACACCGGCCAGTCCACGCCGGACTACAAGATCCACTCCCTCATCGAGTTACACACGATCCTGGGACAGTCGGCATAGCGCCGGCTTCCCGCGACAAAGCGGGCGGCCGCGGGCCATTCGGATTATCGGGCCCTCGATTTGCTTTCCCGTGAGCATGGTGTATTATATGCATGTGTGAATATTTGCTGACCAGGGATGATGCCGACCGGTCCGAACGGATAAGGAGGAATGCCATGAACCCCAGACGAGCACGCAGAGCCTCGACGGTCCTGGCGGTGTTCGGATTCCTGGTTGCCTGCGCCGCGGAGTCGGCAATGGCAAACACGCGACCGGCACGCAGAACTTCGGAACGGTCCGGCAGCGTGCGTAGCAGCCGGTCCGCCACAACGCCGCGTCCCGCACCCAGGAGCGCCTCATCCGGGTCCCGGCGTCCGTCCTCCCGCGCCACCGCAACGCGAACCACGCCGAAGGCGTCGCGTCGCGAACCGGCCCGCACGCCACAGGTCACGCGCCGCGAACCGTCCCGCACGCCACAGGTCACGCGCCGCGAACCGTCCCGCACACCGCAGGTCACACGCCGGGAACCGTCCCGGACCCCGCAGGTCACACGCCGCGAGCCGTCCCGGACCCATGTGAGTCAGAGATCGCCGCAGGAACGTCGACCCGTGGGGCGACCGTCCGCACAACCGAGTATCCGGTCCGGCCCGAACCGGACGCCCTCTTCCTCCTGTGTGGCGCCGTCCCGGACGACGGTCCGACCCTCGCGGCCCGCCATCACGGGTGTGCCGAGCCGCTACACGCCCGGCGGGCCCACCGTGATTCATCGCACCACGCACCACAAGAAGACGATCCACGTTCGTCGCGACCACCGGTCGAGCTGGGCCTGCCGGCCGCCCGCTCCGCGGACCATCGTCTCCACCAGTCGCATCGGCGCGCCCGCGTACCGGCCGACGGTCACCTGCGTCAGCCCGACGCCGGTGCAGGGGTACTATGGTAGCACGTACGACCGGCTGTACGGGCCGCAATTCCACGACACATTCCTCCGGCCGTACCCTTCTTCACTCGTCGTGACCCAGCCGCCGCAGCAGGTGCTGCAGCCCATCTACGTGCCGGTGGAGACCACGCCGATCATGGACGTTGCCACCGAACCGATGCTCGAGACGTCGCCCTACCCGGTGCTGGACCTGCACGGTGAACCCGGCATCCCGGTGAACTCCACACCGCTGCCCATGCCGGAGGAGCTTGACGCGCCGGCCTCGCACGTGCCGCCGCTGACCGATCTGCCGCCGAACGCGCCGGCCACGTTCCTCGAACAGGGCGAGGAGGCGTTTGCAATGGGTCGATACGATGAGGCCCGCCGACTGATTCGTCGCGCCGTCATCGGCCTGCCCGACGATCCCTACGCGCAGTTGGACTACGCTCTGGTTCACTTCGCGCTGGGTGACTACCAGATCTCGGCCCAGGCGTTTCGACGGGCGCTGGTGGAGGAACCCGACCTGTTGGACCGGATGCCGAACGTTGCGACGGCCTACGGGGTCCCGGGCGATTTTGACCGGCACCTGTCGGCGTTGCAGGCGCAGGTCTTCCGCGAGCCGACCGACACCCACGCCCGTTTCCTCTACGGCGTGGTGTTGGTCTCGTCGGGTGACCCGGCCTCCGCCGTATCGCACCTGAGCCGGGTGCTGCATCAGGATCCTCGCGACACGGTGGCCTATCTTCTCCGGGATGCCGCCCTGCGGGCCCTGTACACAGAACCCCTCGGTGTGAATGACCTGACGGTCCCGGAGGCGCCGTAGGGGCAAACTCGCCGGGCGTGTCAGACCACCCCGGGCAAGCCGGACGAGGTCTTGCGCCCTCCACGCCGGCGGGTGCGCGGGCCGGCGGGCGGCGGTCGCATCCCCAGCCGAAGAAGTTCCGATATTCTCGAGGCCGGCCGGGCAGACACCGTTCCCGTTGACGAAAGACGGCCCTGGCGACTAGGATGCACGCATCCAAAGCGGGGTGAACCGCCAGGCACGACGTTCGCCACACCCGTTGACCACCCAATATTGACCCAGGAGTCACCGTCGAGGAGGCCCAGCCGTGAGGATCGGCCTGCGCCGCGAGGACAAGTCCCCGTACGAAGCCCGCGTACCGCTGGTGCCGGACGACGTGCGCCTGTTGCGGCGCGAGGAACGGCTCGCGGTGCTGGTCGAGTCTTCGCCGCAGCGAATCATCGACGACGCGCATTTCGCCGAGGCCGGGGCCGTCGTGGTTCCGGACCTCCGCGAGTGCCCGATCATATTGGGGGTGAAGGAGGTCCCGGTCGAGAAGCTGGAGCCGAACAAGACGTACGTCTTCTTCGCCCACGTCATCAAGGGTCAGCCCTACAACATGCCCATGCTCCGCCGGCTGATGGAGCTGGGCTGCCAGTTGATCGACTACGAGCGCATCACCGACGACGAAGGCCGCCGGCTGGTCTTCTTCGGTCGTCACGCCGGGCTGGCCGGCATGATCGACGCGCTGTGGATGCTGGGGGAGCGGTGGCGGCAGCGCGGCGTCGACACGCCCCTTCGCCACATTCGACAGGCTCGTCACTTTGACTGCCTGGAGCAGGCGCGGGGCGTGATCACGGACGTCGCGGACGAAATCCGCGCACACGGGCTTCCCGCCGCCGTCTCCCCGGCCATCATCGGCGTCACCGGCTACGGCAACGTGGCCCGGGGTGTGCAGGAGATTCTCGACCTGCTGCCGCTGGAGGACATTCACCCGGAGGAGGTGCATGCCGTCGCCCGGCGGACCGATGAGAAACGCCGGAAGCTGTATCGGGTCGTCTTCGAAGAACGGCACATGTACGAGCCCGTGGACCGCAGCGCCTCCTTCGACCTGCAGGACTACTACGATCACCCGGAGCGGTACCGATCCACGTTCCTGGAATACTGGCCGCACCTGACGGCGGTCGTGAATTGCATCTACTGGGAGGCGGGATACCCGCGCCTCATGACGAAGGCGGACCTCAAGCGGTTGTACTCCGGCCCGGACCGACTCCCCCTGGAAGTCATCGCAGACATCTCCTGCGATGTCGGCGGCTCCGTTGAGTGCAACGTGCGCGCCACCGACCCACGGAATCCCGTCTACGTGTACGACCCCGCTCGCGACACCGCGGTGGACGGCCTGGTCGGCGACGGGCCGGCGGTGCTGGCGGTGGACATCCTGCCCGCCGAACTCCCGGCCGACGCATCGCGTGAGTTCAGCCGCATCCTGACGCCGTTCGTGCCCGCCATTGCCCGAGCCGATTTCACCGTTCCGTTCGATGAATGCGCGCTGCCCCCGGAGATACGGCGAGCGACCATCGTGTATCAGGGTCGCCTGACGAGTGATTACGCGTACCTGGAAGACGCCCTCGCGTCGCATCCGGTTTCATGAATGCAAAGCCGATGAAACACGTTCTGGTTCTCGGGGCCGGACGAGTCGCACGACCGGCCGTCCGGTACCTGCTGCAGCAGCCGGGATTCCGCGTCACGCTGGCCGACCTGGAGGCGGGCCGAGCCGAGGCCATCGTCGAGGCTCACCCGAACGGCCGCGCCGTGGTGGCCGACCTGGCCCGGCGATCGGAGATGGACGTACTCGTGGGCGAGGCAGACGTGGTGATCAGTCTGCTGCCGCCGGACTGCCATGCGGCGGTCGCCGAGGTTTGTGTCGATCGGCGTCGCCCCTTGCTGACCACCTCGTACGTCAGTCCGGCCATGCGTTCGCTGGACGAGCGGGCGCGGAAGGCCGGCGTATTGCTGCTGAACGAAATGGGGCTGGACCCCGGCATCGACCACATGTCGGCCAAGCAGGTGATCCACCGCGTGCGCCGCGGCGGCGGGCGGATCCGGGCGTTCACGTCTGCCTGCGGCGGGTTGCCCGCGCCGGACGCCAATGACAATCCGTGGGGGTACAAGTTCTCCTGGAGCCCCCTCGGCGTGCTGCGGGCGTGTGGGGCGTCGGCCCGGTTCCGCAAAGACGGGGCCATCGTCGAACAGCCCGCCGGAACCATATTCGACCACCCCGATTCGATGGAAATCGAAGGCGTCGGCACGCTGGAGTCGTACCCCAACCGAGATTCGCTGGCCTATGCCGACCTGTACGACATTCAGGAGGCGCAGAGTATTCTGCGGGCCACGCTGCGCTATCCGGGGTGGTGCCGGACGCTGCGGGCCGTGATGGCGGCCGGCTTCCTCGACGCCACACCGCGGTCGTGGCCGGAAGGGGCCGACCTGGCCGATTTCACGCGTTCGCTGCTCCCGGGGCCCGTGACGGGCTCCGTGCGGGCGGCCCTGGCGAGGCAACTCGGTCTGTCCGAAGACGCCGATCCGGTACGGTGCATGGACTGGTTGGGGCTCTTTGGCGAAGACCCGGTGCCGCTGCGGCAGGGAAGCCCTCTGGAGGTGCTGGCGGCCCGGATGCAGGCCCGGATGACCTACGGGCCCGGCGAACGGGACATGATCGTTCTGCGGCACGTCTTTCGCGTGGAGAATTCGGACGGCTCATGCGAGCAGATCACCGCCACCCTCACGGAATTCGGCACGCCCCACGGCGACAGCGCCATGTCCCGCACGGTCGGCCTGCCGGTGGCGATCGGCGCCCGACTGGTGGCGGAGGGACGAATCACCGGCGTCGGCGTCGGGATTCCGGTGGGTCCCCACGTGTACGAGCCGGTGCTGACCGCCCTGGAGGGGCTGGGAATCCGCCTGATCGAGCAGAGTCAGCCGGCCTGACCCCCGTGGCCCGATTGATCGGACGACCGCGCCAGCGGTATACTCTCGTGAGAGGTCTCGCGGTGGTTGCCGGGCACGTCCGCAGCCTGTCGTATCTATCATCGTGCGGTGACATCCATCCGTTCCATCGCCCGGCCTGTGGCGCAGCGTGTTGCGCCCGAGGAGTTGTACCATGTTCCTTCATTTTCTGCGTGTGGTGTTCGTACTGGCCCTGGCGGCAGTCGGCATGAGGTTCATTGCGGGCGAGGACCCCCAGAGCGGAACATTCGACGTCCTGGCGCGAAACAAGGACCTGATTCTGATGACCTGCCTAGGCCTGGCCCTGGTGGTCATCGCCATCGACATCTTCATCCCCCGCAAGTCACTGGGGGCGATATCCGGCCTGTTCTTCGGGCTGGTGGTGGGGATGGTGGTGTCGGTCGGGCTCTCCATGATCGTGGACCTGGTGGTGGAATCCACGGCCACGTTCTCCAATCTGCGCGTTCCCGTGTACGCAGACGCTCCGGTGGCGCAGTCGGTCCTGGTGGAGGACGTGAACACAGGCAAGCTCAAGTTGGAAACACGCCGGGTCATGGAGACGCGGCTCATCGGGTACCAGAACCACCCGGCGCTCGGCGCCATCAAGCTGATGATCGGGGTGGTCTGCTGCTACCTGACCACGAGCTTCATCCTCCAAACCAAGGACGACGTGCGGTTCGTCATCCCGTACGTGGAGTTCGCCAAGCAGACCAAGGGGGCCCGGCCCTTCATTCTGGACACGTCGGTGCTGATCGACGGCCGGATCGCCGACGTGGCCGACGCACGCCTGCTCGAGTCGGAGCTGATCGTGCCCCGGTTCGTGCTGCGCGAGCTCCAGACCATCGCGGACAGCGGCGACAAGCTCAAGCGAACCCGAGGCCGGCGCGGGCTGGACATGCTGTTCAAGCTTCAGTCGAATGAGAAGATCGACATCAAGATCCTCGACGTGGAGGTGGATCGCGGCGACAACGCCAAGGGCGTGGACGAGCTGCTGGTAGAGCTGGCGGACCAGATCAACGGGCGAGTCGTCACCAACGACTACAACCTCAACAAGGTCGCCCAGGTCCGCGGGGTGACCGTCATCAACCTGAACGACCTGGCCACCGCCCTGCGTCCCGTTTTTCTGCCCGGCGAAGGGCTGGACGTGCGGATCATCCGCCCGGGCGAAGAGGCCGGCCAGGGTGTGGGGTATCTGGACGACGGCACCATGGTGGTGGCGGAGGGCGGCCGCGAGCACATCGGCCAGAGCATCCACCTCACGGTGACCAGCGTGCTGCAGAATTCCGCGGGGCGCATGATTTTCGGCCGGATGGACAGCACGAGCGCACCGGCCCGCCGCGCGGCTCGGTCCCCGCGTGACGCCTGATCGCCCGTTGCATCCGCAGCCGTCCCGGATAGACTGCCAAGAGCGAGTCCGCACGCGTGGAGGGCACACTCATGGCCAAGTACGCAGTGATCATCCCGGCCGCCGGCAAAGGCGAGCGGTTCGGCGGCAGCGAGAACAAGATCTTCGCGAAGCTGGACGGCCGACCCATCTTCCTGCGTACGCTGGAGCTCTTCATCAACCGGGAAGACGTGTGCCAGACCGTCCTGGTCGTGTCGGGCGGCGACATGACGGAAATGAAGTCCCGGTACGGGGCCAACCTGGGCTTCATGGGCGTGCAGATTGCGGAGGGCGGGGCCCGCCGGTTTGACTCCGTGCGCGGCGCCCTGGCCGCCGTGCGGGAGGACGCGGAGTTCATCGCCGTTCACGATGCGGTCCGCCCGTGCGTCCGCAGCGACCTGGTCGACGCGGTGTTCGCCGAGGCCGCCAAGACCGGGGCCGCCATCCTCGCCACCCCGCTGCACGGCACGATCAAGCGGGTGAGCGAGTCCGGCGTCGTCGACGCCACCGTTCCCCGGGAAAACCTCTTCGAGGCCCAGACCCCGCAGGTGTTCCGCCGCGACCTGCTGGACAACGCCTATGCCAGCGCGCCGGAAGACGCCCAGGGCATCACCGACGACGCCCTGCTCGTGGAACGGATGGGGCACCCCGTCTCCGTGGTGAAATCCGACCCGTCCAATCTGAAGATCACGGCCCGCGAGGACATCGCCCTGGCCAACGCCATTCTCAAGGCCCGCCCCGCGGCCAAGCCCGTCCGCAAGCTCGGGGCCTTTGAAGAAGCTCAGTGGTGACGAAACCGGTCCGCCCGCACACGGGCCGACCGTCCAACCCCTTGATTTGCAGGCCGCCCACGGCTCTAATCAGCCGTGCGCGGGTTGCTGGATACGCCGTTTCAACAGTGGGAGATGCACCATGTTTCGCCTGACCCTGCTTGGGTTGGCCGCCGGCTGGATGATCGCATTCTCCACCGGCTGCAACACGGACGCCCTTTGGGTAAGCAAGAAGGACCGGATGGGCCCCATCAGCCAGGCGGGGCCGACGGTGGAAGGCAAGCGTCTGGGAATCGCCCCCACGCAGCGGGAAGAGAACCTCATCGAAGATGTGGTCATGGACCGCGCCCGATACCATCAGGCTCTGATCGCCCTGCGCAACTACTACCACCGCACCGGCAACAACAACAAGTACCGGTGGGCCAGGCAGGAAATCGCGTCCCTGACCGGGATTGCGCCGCATGGCCAGGTGGAGGTGGAACTGGCCGCCGCTGAGCAGGAAGTGGACCTGGTGGAGCTGGTCATCGTCGCCCGCCGGCAGTATCGGCAGTCCCTCAGAAGCCTGCTCGACTTCTACCAGGGCCTGGGCGACCCGGTGAAGATTCAGTGGGCGGAGCAGGAGCTGGCCGACGCCCGCAACATCCAGGAGTTCCTGTACCTCTTCGAGGCGGAAGTGGCCGGTGAGTGGCTGCGGCCCACCGAATCCATCCCCGATGCCGACGCCCTCTATGCCCGGGCACTGGCCCGCATGAGGGAAGGCGGCCACGGCGTCGTCCTCATGTACCGCGAGGGCATCATGCTGGACGCCCTGGAGATGTTCCAGCGGCTTATCCGGGTGTACCCCACCAGCGACAAGATCGACAAGGCCGCCTTCTACCTCGGCGAAATTCACAAGGAATACATGAAGGACCAGGAGGACATCGCCGTGCGGTGGTATGAGCGGGCGTGGACCTGGGACCCGAACATCCAACTCCCGGCCCGGTTCCAGGCCGCGGTCATCACAGACTATCGGATGCACAACCGAGCCCGGGCCCTCGAGCTCTACCACGCCGTGCTGACGCACGAGACCTTCGACGCATCCAACGTGCGTTTCGCCACGCGACGCATCGAGCAGTTGAGCCGGGAAATGAATGCCCAGGCCCGGTAGGTCCGCAGACCGCGTGCCCTGACCCATGCGACGTAACATCCTCATCTCGGCCCTCACGCTGCCGGCCCTGGTGGCCGGTTGCGGCCTGTTCGACTGGCCGTTCGGCACGAGCTCGGGGGCGCTGCTCGGGTCCTCCTCGTTCGTCGTCCGAGGCCAGATGGAGATCGAGCAAGGGGCCCGGGGCCCCTGCCCCGTGTTCCTTGCGGAAACCGGGCTGATCTATCACCTGTTCCAACACCCCAATCTGGCCAACGAGGAGTTCGATGGCGTAATAACACCGGGCGCCGTGTCGCGTCTGGAGGTTCGGGTCCGAAACGACCTGCACACCGTTTGCCGGATCGGCACGAGCGTCGAGGTGCTCAAGGTGCTGGAACTGGTCCCCCCCGCCGGCTGACCGGCCCTCTTGGAGAGATCGCTCGCGCCTGCATCCGGGGGGACGCCCATCGGCACGAGGCGGCGGAGTCTGCGATACCGGCCCCAAGTCGGCCCCCCGGGCTGCTGTCCCCGACCCCGATTGGCCGATAGAGTTCCAATGCCACTTGGCGCAGGGGAGAAGGGGGGTAGACCGGGTGGCGTCGGACGAATCCACAATTGCGGTCTTGAGGTTCATTCATGAGCACTGGAATCGAGCGTGTCGGCGTGTTGACCGGGGGAGGCGATTGCCCGGGCCTGAATGCCGTGATCCGGGCGGTGACCAAGTCGGCCATCACGAAATGCGGATGGACGGTCCTC
>Ga0334889_1001734_pt1 | contig 27304 bp, 32 predicted proteins | sample GraSluR1_MG_2_FD_207222 | JGI IMG/M metagenome (GOLD analysis project Ga0334889, IMG submission 207222) | Sludge microbial communities from methane-producing bioreactor in Wageningen University, Netherlands - Granular Sludge_8_08-R1 | ecosystem: Engineered > Bioreactor > Anaerobic > Unclassified...
CCGACGCTGGGCGTCGGGCGCACGCTGCTCCAGCCTCGGGGGCTTTCAGGGGGACGGCTGGGTGGGGGCGCTCCGCAGCTGGGCCGAGTGCCTCAACCCCTCCACCGAGACGATGAGCGCTCCGATGGCCCCGGCGACGGCCATGGCGGTGTTCGCCGCCAGCGGCTCTGGAAGAACCATTTCCATCAGCCGGGCGCTGACCAGCCAGGTGACCATGAACGCGACGAGCCCCTCGCCGGTGGCCGTGGCCCAGGCGTAGACGCGATCGGCGGACGTCATCTGTTCGGCCGCGAAGATCTGGAAGAACAGCGGGAAGGTCATCAGGACGCCGAGGCAGCCCAGCACGAGGCTGACCCAGAACCACGTCTTGATGTTGACGTCCTTCTTCCACCACACCGCCAGGAGGACGGCGAGGGAGACCACATAGGCGATGACGGCCAGGCCGACCTTGCCACCCAGGGGGCCGACACCGCCGGGACCCCAGGGGGCCAGGAACGCGTCGACGGCCTTGCTGGCCTCATCCAGGGTGGTGAACAGTCCCAGGACGAAGCAGCCGATGCCTGCGGAGAGCATGAACGCGGCGCCGGGGCCGTCGGGGCGGGCGGGGAGATCCAGGCCCTCGAGTTCGGCGAGTTCAGGAGCGGTCTTGGTGCTCATACGATCGGTGCCACCTTATTGATGAAGGCGCCGAAGGCGCCGGCGACGACGGCTGCCAGGAAGGCGGCCACAAGCATGACGATGACGGCATTACGCAGCCAGGGGCGCGCGACCAGGCGCGGGCCGTAGTAGAGCACGAGCAGGAACGCACTGGTCGCCAGGAGAGGTGCGAGCCAGGCGACATGTTCCTTCCACTCCATCCCGAAGCTGTGCCAGCCCTCGGTGCTCCCACTCACGTTCGAGAGGATGAAGTCGCGCGGCGAGCACTTCGTCGACGGAAGCTCCAGTCCGGCACACGTCACGAACTGGGGGCCGGCGAGCTTTGCCCGGTACCAGGGGTACACGATGTAGGTGCCGGTGATGACGGTCAGCCAGGTGGCCGCCGCCATGGCTCCGAACCCGACGTAGAGGCGCTTCATCCTGTCCTTGATGCCCGCCGCGGTGGTGATGCCGGGGCGCAGGCTCCACATCTCCGCGAGGGCGCCGCTGAACGCCAACAGGAAGATCACGCCGAGGACCATGCCGTGGATCACTGTCCACATCTCGCGTGAGTTCAACTCCATTGTTGTCTCCTCGAATCGGCCGGGTCCCGGTGACCCGGCGCAGGGGCGCCGGCCGACCGGTGGATCGGACGGCGTTGCATCGAGTCTGTGACACCCGGCGGTCCAGCGCATCGGCGGTCACACCGAGCAGTGCCTAGGCGATATCACCTATGCCTGGTTGCAGGCGGGGGCAGTGGCGGACACCAGCCCCGACCGCGACACTGTCTGGCGGGACAGTACGAGCCAGGCAAGGAGATGGACGTGACCACCGAAGCGGGGTTCGACCCCGGCGCCGCCATCCGTGTCCTGCTGGTCGATGACCACCCGCTCTTCCGGGCCGGCGTGGCGCAACGCCTCGTCGAGGTGGATCCGGCGCTGGAGATCGTGGTCGAGTTCGGCAGCGTCCGCGAAGTCCTGGAGTACACCTCCCGCGCCAGGCCCGACGTCGTCTTGATGGACATCGCCATGCCGGACGGGAACGGTATCGATGCCACCCGGCAGCTCATCCAGGACCTTCCCGGGACCGCCGTCATCATCCTCAGCATCTACGACGACATCCAGTACATCGAGGCCGCCCTCGAGGCCGGAGCCGTCGGCTACTTCCTCAAGACCGTGCAAGGCCACGAACTGGCCACCGCGATCCGGCGCGCGCACGAGGGAGACGCCGTGCTCAGCCCCGAACTGGCCGCCGCCGTCTTCCGCCGGATCTCCCACCGGACAACAGCCGTCACGCCGGCACGCGGCCAGGAGCTCAGCGGCCGCGAACTCGACGTGCTCCGACTGCTCACCCTCGGTCGCGCCAACAAGGAGATCGCACGCGAGCTGGAGTTGAGTGTGCGAACCGTGGAGGCGCACCTGCGCAGCATCTACGCCAAGCTCCACGTCGGGTCCCGGACCGAGGCAGTGATCGCGGCAATCAAGGAGGACGTCGTGTGACCACCACCACCCGAACAGCCGCGAACGGGCTGCCGCGATGGGTCGCCGGCCTGCGGGCCAACAGCCGCCAGCCCCGATTCTGGATCGTCCAGGCCCTCGTCCTGGTACTCAGCGGGCTCCACTTCGCCCTCGAAGCCTTCGAACAATGGACACCCAGCTCGGGCCTCTACCTCCTGCCGATCTCCACCCTGTTCATCCCCGTCATCTACGCAGCCCTCAACTTCGGCGTCGAAGGTGCCCTTCCGACCGGGCTGTTGTGTGTCGCCCTGTCGCTGCCGAACGTCTTCTTGTTCCACGACGGCCCGCAACGAGTCGGGGTCGTGACGCAACTGGCTCTGCTGGTGGTACTCGGAGTCATGGTGGCCGCGAGGGTGGATCGGGAGCAACGAGCGAAAGAGAACGCGGAGATGGCCAACCGGGGCCTTCGGGCGGCAGAGGACTCGCTGCGCTCCTACGTGCAGTTGGCGATGCGCGCCCAGGAGAGCGAGCGGCAGCGGCTCTCCCGCGAACTGCACGACGAGACCATCCAGGAGCTGTTGGTTGTCCGCAACAGCCTGCGTGACCCGGCCCAGCCCGGGCAGACCATCGAGCAGAGAATCAGCCGGATCGAGAACAGCCTCGACAACAGCATCGGCGGGATCCGTCGCCTGTGCCGCGCGCTGCGGCCCTCCATTCTCGACGACCTGGGACTCCTTCCCGCGATCGAAGCCCTGACCAGTGAGATCCGCGACCGTTCCCACCTCGACGTCGCGATGACGGTCTCCGGCACACCCGTCCGGCTCCCCGACGAGGCGGAACTTGCCGTCTACCGCGTCGTTCAGGAAGCACTACGCAACGTCGAGCGCCACACATCGGCGACCCACGTCACCGTTGAATTCACCTACGCGCAAGACGGTACGACGGCGTGCGTACTCGATAACGGCCAAGGCTTCGACCCCACCCGCCCCGTAGCCGCCGACCGGCTCGGGCTTGTCGGCATGCGCGAGCGCGCACGGCTCGTTGGCGGCGACGTCACCATGTCACGCGCCGACGGACTCACCCGGGTGGCCATCCGGTTGCCGCCACACCCAGGAGCCCCCAGTGCAGCGAGTGCCAGCCGACGGGACGGCCGCAACAATCTGAGCCGTTCCGTGGATGAGGGCCCGACGTCCTTGGCCGCCGGGCCGGTCTCGCTCTCAGAGCGGGAGTGAACCGATCAGGCTCCGTACGCGGCGCTCAAGGTCGTCCCGGATCGAGGAAAGCGCGAAGGCGTCGTCAAAGCCTTACTCTCCTTACAGTGCGTGGTTGGTGACAACAGGAACCTCCGAGATCGCTAGTGCCGACAGCCGTCTAGCGATCTCCGCGTCCCGTCCAGCGGCGGCGTGTTGGTAGATCAGTGCCGCGGTGACGGTGCTGTGGCCGAGGCGGTTCATGAGTTCGGCCAGCGTGGCGCCGGCTTGGGCGGCCAATGTCGCGCCGGTGTGGCGAAGGTCGTGCCAGCGCAGATCTTCTCGTCCGGCGGCTTTGCGGGCTCGTCGGTACACCTTGTACAGGGCGCCGTGTTTCATGTGGCCCCCGGATTCGACAGCGGGGAACAGCAGGCCGTCCGGGCCGGGAGCCGCCCAGTTGTCCAGGTGGGCCAGGAGCGGGCCGAGGATGTGGGGCGGGATCGCGACATCCCGGGACAGGCTCTTGGGCGCTTTCACCACCGGGGTGTCCGGATCAGGCCACACCACAGCGCGGGTGATCGTCAGGGTGCCATCGACCGGCTGACCGTCACGGTCGCGATTGATGACCAGGTCGCGGCGGCGGAGCTCAGTGAGTTCACCGAACCGGGGTGCACACCAGGCGGCGAGCAGCACCATCGCCGCGTATCGGGGCGGCATCTCGTCCATGATCGTGCCCAGCTCGGCCAGCGTGGCGGGCCGGATGCTGCCCTTGGGCCGGCTGATCGGGGTCTTGTTCTTCGTCTTCGCCGACAGACGGGCTGGGTTGCTGGCGATCAGTGGGGGAGCGTCTGTGTCCTCATCCTGCTGCGACGCGGTTTGCAGGATCGCGTGCAGGACGTCGTAGGCCTTCCGGCGGGCGGTGGCGTAGCGGGGGTCCTGGGCGTTCCACCAGGCCTTGACCATCGCCGGGGGAATCTCGTTCAGGGCGAACTTGTTGAAGTAGCCCAACCTTTCACCGTTCAGGATTCTGCGGTATTCGGAGTGCGTCTTGGGGCTCAGCTCGCGGGAGGCCAGCCACCGTTCGGCGTAGTCGGCGAACCCCACCTCTTCGGGCTCGCGGGCCACAGCCGGCTTCCACCGGTTCTCGATCAACTCGGACTGGCGCAGGCTCAGCCACGCCTCAGCGGTCTTCTTGTCCAGAAACGTCAAGGGCAGCACCTTGCCGCCCTCGACGACCTTCGCGAAGATCCTGGTGCCGTGCGGGTCGAGATAGCTGGCCTGGTAGCGGCCAGAGGGCAGCTTGCGCACCCAACCGAATCCGCGCCGGGTCCGCTTCCTGCCACCGGCGCCGTCCGACTCCACCGGCACTACATCGTCCTTCCTCGACCCGGCCGAGCCAGGACGCGAAGGACCCTGGCCGGGCGGTGTGGCCGGCGGGGGTTCGGGCCGGTCTTCGGCGGTGGGGGAGAATGTAGTCATGGACGTCTCCAGTCTCGGCTTCGCGGTCCCGCAGCCGGTCCTTGGCCCCGGGCGGGCCGCCTGGCGGGCGTCCTCGGCGTGCTATAGCGGTCACCGGTTCGCGTGCTATATGCGTGCTGTAGTGAAAGCCTACATCACCCCATTTGAGCCCACTCGAAGCTCAGGAGAAAGCGCTCCCAACCTGCGCGTAATACCTTGTGGCTACGCTCTTTAGGCTAGTCAGGAAGCGATCTGATCGACAGCCAAGGCCCACCTTCAAATCCTGTCAGCCCGACTAGGGGAAATAGTCGAAACAGGGGTCGTTCCAGCGGCCTTGCACGTGATTTTGGCACGTGATTCTCATCCGGTCAGCGCATCACTGAGGGTGCTCATAGCCTGTTGTGACGCTCCCGGCATCAGGTGCCCATAGATGTCCATCGTGATGGAGATCGACGAGTGCCCGAAGATCTCCGAGACCACCTTGGGCAGAACATTGGCGTCGAGCATGATGCTCGCCGCTGAATGCCGCAGTGTGTGTAGCCCGACCGAGCCGGGCAGACCGGCCTTCTTCGCTGCCGCCTTCACCGCACGCAATGCGTTGCGCGGATCGCACGGTTCACCGAGCTCGGTGGTGAAGACGAACCCGCTGTTCACCCACTGGGGGGTCGGGCGGCGCGGGTGCGGCGGGCGTGCGGGGTGATGTCGGTGAACACGGCGCCGTCAACCTTGCGCACCTCGACCCGCAGCGGCACCCGGCGCTCGTCGGACAGGGCGTCGAGGATCGGCCCCAACGACGAACGCCGCCACGGCCCGGAGAACTCCGGCGGCAGGTACGGGGCGCCGTCCACCGTGACGGTGAGCTCATCGCCGTCGCTTACAGTGATGAGAACGTGCGGGAGGGTGACTGGCACCGGGAGGTCGGCGAGCTCGTCGGCCGGGGCGGCACGCCGGAAGCGGGGGCGCGACATCACGCCGTCCCGACCGGTTGGGCGAACTTCGCGAGTTCGTGCGGGTCGATCCCTGCTGCCATGGGCCCGCCGCCATGGCTGCCTGTCCGATGGTCCATGTCGTGCAGGTGGGACGTGCGTCCCAGTCTATGTTCGGACGGGGACTCCGAGTTCGTCGAGCAGGTTCAGGATGCGGGTTTCGATCTCGTCGCGCACGAGCCTGACGCCGTCGGGGGTTCCACCGGACGGATCGGGGAGGGGCCATTCCTCGTAGCGCTTGCCGGGGAAGATCGGACAGGCGTCGCCGCAGCCCATTGTGATTACCACGTCTGCTGCCCGCACAACCTCGTCGGTCCAAGGCTTCGGGTATTCGTGGGCGATGTCGATACCTTGCTCGGCCATGACCTCGATAGCGACGGCGCTGACCTGATCGCCGGGCTCGGAGCCGCCGGACCAGCCAACGGCGCGGTCGCCGGCGTGATGTTGGAAGAAGCCAAGGGCCATCTGCGAGCGGCCAGCGTTGTGCACGCACAGGAACAGCACCGTCGGCTTCCCGTCGACATGCAACCCGTCGACCTTCGCGAGAGCGCGGAGCCGTTGCCGGGCGAACTTCTCCGTCAACAGTGGAAGGTAGTTCGGCACCTTTGCTCGTGCCGAGAGCTCCTGGTGGGAAGAGTGCAAGAACCGGTCGATGGTCTCCCGGCCGAAGGTGCCGTCAAACTCACGGGCACGGCGTTCTGCGGCTGAGGCGATGGCGCTCGTCTGGTCGATGGTGACCGTGGCGCGTTCGTCGTGAAGTGACATCGTCGTCGTCCTTTCTAAGTGGTTGTCAGGCCTAAGTGGTGGTCAGGCACGGCGCAAGGCCGTGGACGCGGGCGGCGAGGTCCTCGAACGCCGCATCGAACGCAGCGTCCGATCCGTCGCGCACCGGGTCGGGCACAGACCAGTGCAGCCGTCCCCTGGACCCCAGTTCTTCGTGGGCGGTGTCGCAGACCGTGATCACGTAGTCGTCCACGTCGAGCACCTCGTCCAGCGCCCGTGGCCGGCGGGCCCGGAGCGTGACGCCGTGGCGGTCGGCTGCGGCGACCGCCCCCGGCTCGATCGTCTCGGCCGGGTGCGTGCCTGCCGAGGCGACTGGGACCGGACTGGTCTGGTGCCAGAGGGCGGCGGCGAGCTGGGAGCGTGCGGAGTTTCCCGTGCACACGAAGACCACCCGACGCACGGCTACGGAAGGGGACGGAAGGAGACCGTCGAACGCGCCGGAGGCGAGGTGGAGATACGTGCGTCGCCGGTCGGCCCCGGAGCGGGTGCGCGCGATCATGTCCTCACGTTCGAGGAGGTTCAGGTGGTGGGCGAGGAGGCTGGAGGAGATGCCGAGCTCGCCTTGCAGTTCGACGGGGGCAACGTCGCCCAGGGTGAGCAGGTCGACGATCCGCAGCCGCACTGGATCGGCCAGCGCCGCGTACCGCGCCGCCCGCCCCGTCAAGTCAGTTCGCTCAATGTTCATTACCTCAATCTTGACTGAGTGATCGTTTGCCGTCAAGATGTTCTTGAGATGACTACTCCAACACCTGAACCCGCCCCTCTGTGGCGGCGAGTTGCCGCCGAACTCCTCGGCGCCGGCCTGCTCGTGACCGTCGTGGTCGGTTCTGGCATCGCCGCCCAGCGCCTCTCGCCCGGTGATGTCGGGCTGCAACTGTTGGAGAACTCCGTTGCAACCGCGCTCGGTCTAGCTGTGCTCATCGTGATCTTCCAGACCGTCAGCGGGGCGCACTTCAACCCCGTTGTCACGCTCGCCGACCGGCTCCTCGGCACCCCCCACAGGGCGAGCGAGATCGTCGTCTACCTTCTCGCCCAGATCGGTGGCGGGATGGGCGGCGCAGTCCTGGCGAATCTCATGTTCGAAGCGCCCACGGCTCTCTCCGCGAAAGACCGCCTCTCGGCAGGGCATCTGCTCGGCGAGGTCGTCGCGACCGCCGGACTGGTGTTGCTGATCTTCGCGTTGGCCCGAACGGGTCGCGGCGCGATCGTCGCCCCCGCCGTCGGCGCGTACATCGGTATCTGTGGGGGAGAGTTGCCAGATCACCGGGGACGAGTCTCCTCACCTGGGAGGCATCTACACCGCGATCGGCCATGCTGCCGGGGTTGCAGAACCGGACCCGGGTCCACTTATCGAGTGAGAGCGTTGCACGAGCCGTTCCCGAATGGGGTCCCGGGCTGGTAGGCGACAGGGCGCACTCGTCGTCTTCGACAGCTCCAAGGTGCGCGCCCACGTCCCGGCTTCGCCCAGAAGATTTCACCATCGGCGCACGAGATCATCGCCACCCACGACGCCATCCTGAACGGCAGAAGTCCAGCTTGGCGGTGGATGCGACGCTCGACGAAGGTGGCATTCGCCCGGGGGCGAGCGCTGTCGGCACTGCCGGTCCGACACGCCGAGCAATAGCGTCATGGATCGCGAGATGCGGCTGCTCGGCCTGTTCACCACCCGCACCAAGCAATCGGGGCTGATCCCATCGATGCACTCGATCGGCGGCCGCATGTTGGAGGCGCTCCTGGGCGAGGTCGGGCCGGCTGGCGTGGACGGCGTGGTCGAGGCCGAGCGCCCAGGTCGTTAGCCAAGTCGGGTCGAGGTTCCCGAGCACGGCAAAGATCTTGTCACGGGCTTCGGCACGATGATGTCGGCGTTGCGGTTGGCGGCGCTGACGCGATAGCGCCAGCGGCCGGCCCGTAGGTAGGGGATCCGGTCGACCGCCTGCCGGGCCATGTCGATCCAGCGCTCGTGGTCCCACACTGTCCGGAACGCCCGCTCCGCTCGTGTGCGGCCTGTCGGGCGTCGCCAACAGGGCGGCTCCAGCCGCTTCGAACCTGCGAGAGCCCCGTTCGCGCGAACCAGCTGCGCCAGGCTGTGGGAGCGCCGGCTCGAGTGGACCCAGACCCGGTCAACGGCCTGGCGCGGCTGGTGTGGGTGTTGTCCGAGCCGATGTCCGATTCGAGGACATTCGCCACGCCAGACCCCGACCGCTACAACGCCGGCCCGAGTAGTTGCAGCAAACCCGCGTTGGTCCTTGAGGGGTCCGTACTGTGCTTCTCGATCCTGACCCGCCGACTACTGCGCCGGGAGGCTCTGAGAAAGCCGCGGAATGCCCCGGAGATCGTGCTTGCCAACGAGGCGCTGGCGTGACGCTGCTCTCGGTGCCGCCCAGGAATGCCATGACGGATCGCGAACGCCGGCGTCAGAGTCTCAGGCCGTTGGCGGCAACAGCTGTCGGCTGCAGCCTGCTGTCAGACAAGTGTCATGCAAAGCTGAGCGCAACGCCGCCTACCCAGGTCGTCCGGATGCATCTTTGTCGTGACACTGGCCGGCTCCCCACGCCAGCCGACCGGTCGAGGATCGCCGCCTGTCGCGTCGGGCGGGCGCTTGTCTGAGTCCCCGAACGTCCTGAACTGCGATGATCGATCCGTTCACATGGGTGGTGGGCGATTGTCGATCACGTTCTTCATGACCAGCGTCGAGGTGAGGCGTTGGACCCCGGGCAAGGTGGCGAGGTGGTCGTCGTAGAGGCGCTGGTAGGCGTCGAGGTTCTTGGCGAGGATCCGGAGCAGGTAATCGGGGTCGCCGAAGAGGCGGTGGGCGGCGACGACGGCCGGGATGGCTGTCACGGATGCTTCGAACGCGTCGAGGGTGTCGCGGTCGGCGCTGCGCATGGTGATGAACAGCAGCGCTTCGAACTCAAGGCCGAGCGCCTTGGGGTTCAGGCTGGCGTGGTAGGCGACGATGATGCCTGCCTGTTCCAGGTTGCGCACCCGGCGGTGGCACGCGGACAGGCTCAGCTTCGCCCGGTCGGCCAGTTCAGTGAGGGAGAGTCGCCCATCCCGCTGCAGCTCAGCAAGAATCTTCTGATCAATCGCGTCCACTGTTCTGATTCTTCCACCCTAGGCGCGCCAAGACAAAGAACTTGGAAGCACATTCTGTCAGTATCGGCCTAACCTTGCGTCGGGGTCAGTCAGGCCGTCGGAAGGAGTGGCGAATGGACTTTGCGGTCGCAGTCTCGTTCTGGGCGGTGTCGATGCTGTTCGTGCTCACCCCGGGGGTCGACTGGGCCTACGCGATCGCGGCGGGCCTGCACAACCGGAGCTTCGTCCCCGCCGTCGCCGGAATGCTCGCAGGGCACATGGTCGCCACGATCGTGGTCGCCAGCGGAGTCGGCGCCCTGGTCAACAGCGTCCCGATGGCACTCACCGCCTTGACTGTGGTCGGATCCGTCTACCTGATCTGGCTCGGAGTGTCCACACTGCGACAGCCCTCAACGATCCGACCCGCGGACCAGCCAACCAGCGACAGCCCGCTACGCCAGCTGGCGACCGGATTCGGCGTGAGCGGCCTGAACCCCAAGGTGTTCCTGCTCTTCCTGGCATTGCTGCCACAGTTCACCCGCCCGGACGCGCCCTGGTCCGTGCCCGCCCAGATGCTGATGCTCGGCGGAATCCACGTCGCCAACTGCGCCGTGATCTACCTGCTGGTCGCCGCGACCGCCAAACGCCTGCTCGTTACCCGACCCGCGGCCGGCCGGATCGTCAGCCGCACCTCCGGCCTGATCATGACTCTCCTCGGAGCATGGCTCCTCACCGAACAGATACTCCCCCTCCTCGGCCAATCCAACGCCTGACCCTCAGCCTCGCCGCCCGGAGTCTGACGCCGCAACCAGACATCCGACTTTGCCGCCGGGCGCGCAGCGGCCGAGCGCGCTACCGCGGCCCTACCGAGCGGGTTCGTCTGGCGTCGGCCTCTGCTCTGAACCACCTGCGTTCGCTGTAGCCCGGTCGAATGATGGAAGGCTCGCGCCGTCGTAGCTTTCGAGAACCGCCGTCATGGCACGCCTCGCTGCGGGGTAGCTTTGCCTGAGTTCCTCCGGGCCACGGGGAAGAGTCGCCACCAGCGCATCCATCATGCTCGTGGTGTTGGCGACTGCCGCAACCCCGTTGTCACCCCGGAAGACCGCAAAGTGCCAGTCGACGCCTGAGTCAATGTCCGATCGATAGACCGGCTCGCGAAATCGTGAGCCGGGGTGCACTGCCCAGTCGCGGAACCGAAACAGCTCCTCGACGCGATCTCTGATCTGGTTGGCGCCCGGAGGCTTCAGCTTGAGGTGGTACCGGAGCGTCTCGAAGACCTGTGCATATCGGGGCGTTCGGTTTGCCCGCCACGCATCCTGGTTCGGGTGGGCCGGCGATCGTGACTTAGCCGATGCGTAAAACGCATCGACTGCAAATGCCGACGCCGTGATGGCTCGCATAGATCCCCTGAGCTCGCTGCCTAGCGCGAGGTCGAGGGCCTCCTCGTCTCTGTCGGAGAGCGCGGCGAGGCGAGCGACTTCGGCTGCTGAGTCACGAGCAATCTGCGCGGCCCCGACTGCTTCAAGAAGCCACTGTGGCCACATGTCGGTCCGCAGCTGGGGCACGAGGGGATCGGCGGAGACCGTCCCGTCTGCGCCGACCTTGATTCGAAGCGCTCCGGCAGGAAGACGTAGGTCGGCGCCCGCCGTCAGCCGAACACCAGGCATGCGCTGAGTATGTCGCAAGGCCTGCGTTCGGCGGGCTTGCGGCAGAAGAAGCGCTCGCCCGTGCCGGGGTCGGCGCGGTCGGGGCGGTCGACTTGCCGAGTCCGGGCACGTGTCACGCATGGCACGACGTTGCCTGATGGAGCTAGTCGCCTTGCCAGTCTGGTGGGGCCGAGTTCGGGAGTCTGCCCCACAGATCGGAATCCTGCGATGGTCCGCTCTCGGGAGCTTTGTGACTGGAGTAGTACCAAACGTCCATGAACCCGAGTTCATTTAGCGTTAGGCCCCTCCCAAGCCACCACCCGGACACGGTCTGTCGCTGCGCCCAGAAGCTGGAGCGGTCATCAGCGGTATGTACCGTCACGCCATGAGGTGCACTGAGGCCGCGCTCCTCCATGGCTTCGTTGGTGATCAACTGATCGGTCACCCGTGCATCGAAATGCTTGGCTCGTCGGGCCCAACCGGCTTGGTGCGAACACACTTCGTAAAGGGCGTTCCTGGTGACCTTGAACTCGCGGTCGTCAACTCGCCGGCCACGCTCGTCGACTTCCTGGCTGCCAGCGTGCTGCGACCCGGGCACTGCGTCGATCCTGAGTGTTCGTTCGTGGCCGCGTGGCATCGCCCACTGCACTATCAAGTCGAGCAGGGACCAGTACTTGCAGCTGTTCACCAACGTGTCGAACGCGACCTCCTGCCCGTGCGCGATGCCGTGCCGTCGCACGATCCATCTGCTTGCGCTTGAGTCACTCCAACGCTGTACAAGGCCTGAAGCCGTTCCAGGGATGCCTGGATGGAGGCCAGGTCGCTGGGATCTACAACGTCCGCTCGCCGATCGGCCCACGTGGAGAAGAAGAGACGCCCTTTTCCGCCTTCGGGTGGTGACGTTACTTGGGCAGTGATGCCTTCGATCTGTGAGAGGACGATCAGTATGCTCGCCGCGTAGTCGCCCGCGGAATGGTGGCGGGCGGCCTGGTTCAGGAGGCGCTGGCGATGTCCGAGCACGTGCCGCCCACCCGGAGCGCCATCCTGGAGGATCCCAGCCCTCGCGATGATGCGTGCGATCCATTCGTCCTCGAACCATGTTGTGATTGCTGCGTCGGCCCCATCAGCATCATCGGCTTCGAGGAGCGCACCGGCGGCTCGGATCACGTCCACTCCGACGTTGGCGATGCCCCACCCGCGTTCTATGAGGGGCTGCCAATACCTCTCAGCGAGAGCGATGTTCGCCTCGTACCCTTCCGCAACACGCCGCAACTTGTCGAACGGGTCGCCAGGCGGGAGATGTCGAGCAGCTTCGAGGTCTCGCTGCATCCGCCCGTCAGGATCAAGTGCCCTCAACACCTGCACTCGGATCGACGCGTCTGTCGGCATGATGGTCACGAAACGAGGATGGCAGACGGCGATGACATCCGCGGGTCGCCAGCAGTGGTGGCCACCCTGGCCGTCGCAAGCGCCCTGATCTGCCGCCCTGTGCGCGTCACCTAGCCAACTGCCGTGCCTTGTAGAGCGTGGTGCAGCGCCCGCCGCGTGGGTCACTGCGCACGCTTGTAGTAGAACGCGATCACGACCTTGTCCTGGTGGCGCACTGACCTGTCGCGATACAGGCAGCTCGTCCAGAACATCGGCGGCCCCTCGTTCTTGCAGGCTTCGCGTCCGCCTCCGACGCCGAACTCGTCCAGCAGCTGCGCGTTGGTGGTGCCGTCGGCGGGGCGAAGTTCCACCTCGTGCCAGCACCCTCCGGAGCCGCATTCCCGCTCGGCGGCCACGATGGTGGTACCGGTCGGCAGGCTCAGGTTGTCTAGATCCGGAACCGCGTTCTCACGGACGGCCAGCACGAAGGGGCTTCCGATGAACAGCCAAGCGGGCACCGCGAGCACGGCGAGCACCGCGGTCACGATCCAGCGCTTCAGTGTCACGACAGAAGCGTAGCAACACACCATCAGTCGCTCGGGCCACCCTCGCGACGAGTCTGAGGGGGGAGGAGCGACGCCGCTTGCGCTAACGCACGGTCATGCCGCTGCGAGGGTGAGTGTTGTGTCAATGGCTGGCGAGTTGGAGGAGACGGCGGCCGCCCAGGATGCAGAACACGCTCCACGGGAGCAGGGATGCCAAGGAGAAGATCAGACCAATGGTGCCGAAGGGGGACGGGACGAGCATCAGGATTCCTGCTGCCAGCGCCCACCAGGCGGCCGATGGTGGGAATGTCGCTGACCGGCGCAGTATCCAGAAGAAAATGAACAACACCGCCGCACCGAGGAAGTAGTAGGTCAAGAACGCGGTCCCCTTCCAACTCGTCAGAAGGGCCTCGCCGGCAGCCTCGAGGGCGGCCCGCCCGGCCGGGACGGCTGCCACATGCGCTTGGGCCAGGGTCAACATCTCGGCGGCCGGATTGGAGGCCATATAGGCGGCCATCTGTAAGGTGCCCAGCCCCACGGCGAGAACCACCCCCGACCGGGACACCGGGAAGAGGGCAGCTCCAAGTCCCAGGTAGAACAGCCATACGAGCAGGTTGTTGGCGATGTAGAGCACGTCCAACGACAGCAGGCCCAGAACCGGGTTCTGAGCCATGAGGGCGAAGACTTCCGCGACGGTGTGCACCGGGGGCCATATCGTGAAGACGACCACTTGGACGACGATCAGGGCGACCGAGGCCAGCGCACCCCAACCTCCGCCACGAAGCAGGCCCCTCAGGTCACCCCGGGCTGGCGTGATCACCGCATCAGTGAAGGACATTGGACTCCCAAGGAGAGACACCGGCGCGCAGCCGCGCCAACATCGTCATCCTAGGCGAGGTCGCCGCGACAGATCCCGAAACCTCCGGTTCTGAGGTCGGGCGCTTGGCGAGGTTCGGTCAGAGCGCGAGATTGACGCCATGCCCTCGCAGGATGGTGATGGCTTTTGGGCCGACTCCATGAAGGGCCAGCAGTACTTGCTCGCTGATCCCATCGAGGTCGTCGAGGCTCCGGAAACCGGCGGCCGCGAGCGCTCGGGTGGCGGGCCGACCCAGCGCTGTTGGCAGCGATGTGGATGACTCAGACATGCACGGATCATCGGCAAAGTGCGCAGAACCCGCAAGTGTCATCATCCGGACTTGCCGCCGAGCGCCTACGGATCACGAGCTCTGCAGGTTCTTGTGCGCCGCTCGCTTGAGTACGAAGAGCTCGTCACCTGACCGTTCGGGATCCGGTGTGTCGACGGCTGGCGGATTTGTCGGTCAGCTGAGGTATCCGATGCGTCTAAACGACACGACCCCGCGGCGTAGCACCGTCATGTCGACACTGTTCAGGTCGAGCGTCTTCAGTTCCAATGGCTTGAGTTCCAGAGTCTTGAGCTCAATCGGGCGCAGTTCGAGTGTGTCCCACCCGGATGCGGTGAGGAGTTCCTTGGGCACCGTGTAGTGCTGGTCAACCGTTCCGAAGACGGCCCACCCGGTGTCGGCGGCAAGCCCAACGATGACTCGATCTGCCTGATCGACCACAAGGCGTCCCGCCGCGGCTCCCACGATGTTGCCTATCAGGGCACCGAGCACAGGTATCGGGACAAGCGCCTGGCCGGCGGCCGCACCACCGATGGCCGCTGCAAGGATGATTGCATCCTGTGAGATCGCGCGCGCGGCCTCGGGCCAGGTGGTGTTACCGCGAGCGGCATCGACGGAGGCTTCGAGAGCGCTGATTGCCAGAACGACCCCGGCGGAGACGAATGTCGGGTCGACCTGCTGGATGCTGCCGAGCAAGCCGGCGCGAGCCGAACCGGTGATTGCGGCGGCGAGCCCGGCAGCGAGCCCCGACCGCAGGATTGTTGGTGGAAGCGCTTGTCCGAGTGGGACGAAGTCGGTCCCTGAGATCTCGCCGGTATCCCAGGCCTTCCTCGCGATCGATACGAGGTATGGGGCGGACTGAAGTGCAACGCTGATCATCGCGGCCCGGGCCGCAGCGGTTCCGGACTCCCGCAGGATGTCTTCCCAAGTCACGACCTGCTGCGGCGTGAGGCCGAACTCGGCGCGGTCTAGATCCTGATCCCCGCGAAGCCCATTCACCAAGTCTCTCGACCCGGCTTCGGTGAGCGGACGTGACTCTGCCCCATCCATCCGAATGCGGTCATCGGCCGTCGTGGCCGTGTGATCGTACGAGGCGGCGAGCTCCGGACGGGTCTGGGCGTTGCCCTTCGCCAGACGGGCTGCTGCCGCTCGGACCTCCTCGAGTTGGTCCGCAGGAACGACCTTCTGCTCGAGGTCTCTGTACTTCGGTTCGCTAATCGCCTTCGCCGTAGCGTCCGCGTCCCGGTAGTACTTGAGTTGGGCCAGATCCGAAGCGGAACCAGTCACCCGAATGTCGACGGGCGACGTGTCACGGGGCGCCCACGCACGAGCCTCGATACCGCGCCGCGCGGCGTCGACATTGAATGTGCCCTCGTGAAACGCCTCAGCAACATCGCCCTTGGCGTAGTGAAGGCCCTTCTCGTTCACCGCCAAGGTGCGCATGCGAATGACAACGTCTTCGAGCGCGGCTTCGATCTGCTCCGCGTACGCGTCGACTTGTCCGGCGGATTGACTACCCACGAAAGCATCGATGGCGTTGCGATAGTCCTCGCGGAAAGCGGTCATCAGCCGCGCTCGACACCATTGATGTAGTCGTCGAACTCGTCCCCGAGGAAGCGCGTCACGAGGTAGCCGTACTGAAGTTGCCGGTAGTCCTTCCTCCGCTTTCGCTCGCCGAGCCTTCGCTTTATCACCCAAGCAAGGCGGTTGCCGGCGTTTTGGGCGGACTCAAGCGCTATCCCGACTGCCGCCCCTGTGCTCACCAGTGTGCTCACAGAAGTCGCGTCGATCCGGCCTTCCGGTGGACTCATGTCGCTCGGGCCTGCCTGGGCCGAAGTGTTGTGGGCATGAGCCTCATCGCCGGTGCCATGAGTCGCCTCAATCTCGACGCCGTCACGAAACTCCAGTCGCTGCTTCGCAACTACTCTCCGGAGCCTGCGCAGGTCGCTCAAACCTACGGAGTTCGGGTCCTCAGCGATGAGCACTGCCTTGGATCCCCCCACGGCACACTTGGTGCCAAACGCACTGAAGCGCTCGGGCAAGAAGGCCGCGTAGGACTTGGCAACCTCACTGTCCCCAAGGAAGATCACAGCCTGTTTTCCAACGACCTGCGCCTCGTTGTCCTTATAGTGCTTGACGCTCCACAACGCAGCATCGTGCCTGTCTTGAAGGGACAGTGCATGGGCAAGTTCCCGCCCGAGCGCTTCGACTTCCACGTCGGCAACGATTATGAACTGCACGATGTCCCCTGTCTTGCTGGGCACCCTCCGTGTCACTCTCGGGGCCCCTCGAGTCTGCACTGGACACAGGTATAGCGGAAACCTCTGACACCTGTGGTGCCGTTGGCGATCCAAAGGACTGCAAGCCCCTCCAGTCGGGTGGCGGCACGTACCTTCGGCTAGGCCAATGGGTCCGGCGTGCGCGCGAAGGCCGACACGAAGCTGAATACCAGCAACGGTGGCGCCATCCAGAGCACGAACGCGATTGTGCCGAACAGGAGCGCGACACCCACCAGGGGCAAACTCACGCCAGCCGGAGCCAGCGCGAAGCCGAGCGTGATGATCGCCAACACCCACAGTGCTACCAGCCGGCTCGGGAGTTGGCTCGTTCGCGGGGTGGCCAGGACAACTCCGGCGGCCACAACTACGTAGCAGGCGACGATGATGAAGATTGGTGGCAAGGGCGGGGCCAGTAGGTAGGGATTGGCCACCAGTATCCCGGCAACCCATGCGGCACCGGAGCCAACCATCAATGCCGCCAACAGCCGCATACCCGTCCCCTCCAGCCGGTGTGGCACCAGTACACTCGCTAACCCCGCCAAGAGGAAGCCCAGCTGGCCCGAAACGTCCTCAAGTGCCGCACCGCGCGCACGGTCTGTCGTGCCGAAGGAAGGAGCTGACCTCGTCGACATCTGGCGTCTTCGTGAGGTCCGCGCTCGCGAGACGGGTCGAACGACAACGCCAACGCTGCGCCCCTCTCAGGCATGGCCGAAGCGCCTGGTTGATCCTGAGGTCCCCCCAACCCCCACGCACACAACGTCCAGCATGCTGAACGTACGCTGGAAGGACGGGCTGCCCACAATCGGCCCAGCTGGTCGCTAGGGTGCAGAAGTGAGCACCTCAGTCGCGAGGCCATTCGCCGTTGACGGCACGGTCACGGCAGAGAAGCTGGCGGAGTTAATGGCGGTTCAGACGGAGTACGACGCGCTGGACTACAAGGCCTTTCTGGATCCAAGCCGGAACGACGACAGGATTGAGTTCACAAAGGATGTGGCCTCAATGCAGGCCCTCTCCGACGGTGGCTACATCGTGGTAGGCGTCGACGGAACGGGGCGCCCAACAACGCAAGCCGGCATAATAGACTCCCGGCTCTTCGATGAGACCGCGCTGCGTCAAGCTGTCGAAAAGTATCTCCCTCCTCCCAACCATCTCGTCGCTCAAGTTCATGTCGTTGACGGCATATCTGTCGCCTTGGTGTACGTGGGTCGCCGGGCTGAAGGCTTCACCATCTTCAAGTCTCAAGGCCAGACCTCAGCCGGACGCGCCATCTTCCAGGCAGGGGATGTCTTTGTTCGCCACGGCACGAGTAGCGAACGCTGGCAGCAACACGACCTGGAGACCCTCTTGAAGCAGCGCGACCGTCAAGTCAGGGAGGTGGAGCGGGCCCGGTCCGCGGTGGCTCTTGACGTCGGATCTCGTGCCCAATCAATCGCGAGGGGCCCCCTCGGCCAGATCACTTGGAACCTCTCCGACGAGGATTTCTCCACTTCGCTTTCCGAGGCAGTGAGAGTCGACGAGTTCGCAGTCGTCCGAGCTGCGGTCCTCGGGCTGAAAGCAGCCGCGGTGAGCGCATACGTCGATTCCGACAAGGATCGGCTCAGTACCGTTCTTGACCGGCTGACCGCTGCGTGCGCCGTCTGCCTCACGTTGTCGTACGAGCGGGGACTCGCCGTCACACTTGCACAGTTCTCCGATCTCTACGACTCCCCTAGGGACGTCCTAGCCGACAATCACACTCGGAAGGCCGCGGCGCTTTGGTGGGAGATCGTCACTCGCGTGGAGGCCCTCGGTGGTCTAGCAGTGCGTTTGCGGGAGTGGTCCCAGGTGTCTGCATTGGCCACACACCGCTACAGCGAAAGCCCGACTTACGGCTACGCGTCCTGGCTGCGCCACGGATACGTTGAAGCAGCCCGCGCGAACCTCATCACGAACTCGACGCAATGGGCATCCGGCGCGGCACTGGTCGCCTTCGCACGCGAGCACGCGGGCAATATCTCAGCCCTTCGCCCCGACGTCGAAGCCGTTGAGGAAGGGGCTGGTCAGCCAGAGAGTGTCGACCTCGTTCTCGATTCAATCGCCCAGTTCGACCTTCTCTGGTGCACGATGGCCGTTGCGGTCGGCCGAGAGCACGACCATTACCCCGGGTTCGCGTTCTTTGCCGCCACCCGCGTCCGTCCGGTGATCAACATCGTGCTCGCGAATCCGGACGTCCGCACACGCCTTCTTCCCGATGCAAGCGATGAGCAATGGCTCGAGTCCCTTCGCGCGGTGTTCGACCGCGCACGGCAGCAATCACTGCAATCCGGACGCTTCTGGGACATGCCCATACCGGGCCCGCAGGACTTTCGGCGCCCTTAGCGAGGGTCGGGCGGCTTGACGAGACGATTGGAACGCCCGGTTCTGCCGCCATGTTCGCTGGGCGGTTGGTCTATGGCTTCAGGTTGCCCACGGACGGTGTGGCGTGTGCGGCGAGCTCCGCCGCGCTCATCGCTGCCGAAACCCGCACGTCATTACCTGGCGGGAAGTAGGAGCGTCGTCGGTGCTCGAGCGCCAGCACATACCACCACGGCGGCTTCATCGCCGCCTTGCGCCGGTTGTGGCCCGCACACAGCGCCTGCCCGTTGCGTGGGCTGGTTGCCCCACCCCGAGACCATGGATAGATGTGATCGGCCTCAGTCGCCCGATCCCTGCAACGACCCCATGCCAGGAAGACCGGGCCCTCGCATCTGTCCCCGGCGCGGGACATTACGAGCCGTCGGGTCCCGTACTTGAAACGGCGCCACGGGTCGGGCTTCTGGGACAGACGTGGCCCTCGTCCAGGCATCGGGCAGGTGAAAACGAGGACCGCGGCAACGACAGCGAGCAGTTGGGGCAGCACCGGAGCGAGACCGGCGACCAGCGCCGCGATCAGCCGTTCCCACTCCATCGGTTCCCCTCGACGTCGCTCAGCAGGCTACCGGCCCACTTACGACCATGTGGGCCGACGCAGAGTGCCCGCCCAACGTACGCCTTCCTATGCCGCAGAGTGCGCGGGACTGTCTGAATAACGGTGTGTAGGGGTCCGGCCTGATCCGAAAGGAGACGGCCGTGACTGACACGACCGAAGTTGTCGAGATGATCGACCCCGTGACGGGAGAGATCATCGATCAGAAACAGCTCGCCGAGCAGCTGCTCGCCCAGGCCAAGGCGCAGGGAATGTCCCTGGTCGGGCCGGGCGGGTTGTTGTCCGGGCTGACCAAGCAGGTCCTGGAGACCGCCCTGGAGGCGGAACTGACCGAGCACCTGGGCCACGAGCACGGCGCAGCGCCGCTGGGCACGAACATGCGCAACGGCACCCGGGCCAAGACGGTGTTGACCGAGATCGGGCCGGTCGAGATCGAGGTGCCCAGGGACCGGGACGGCTCGTTCGCGCCGGTGATCGTGCCGAAGCGGAAACGCCGCCTGGACGGGATCGACCAGATCGTGTTGTCGTTGTCGGCCCGCGGCCTGACGACCGGTGAGATCGCCGCCCACTTCGACGAGGTGTACGGGGCGAAGGTGTCCAAGGACACCATCAGCCGGATCACCGAGAAGGTCGCCGGTGAACTGGCCGAATGGTCGAGTCGGCCGCTGGACCCGCTGTATCCGGTGATCTTCGTGGACGCGGTCGTGGTCAAGGTCCGGGACGGCCAGGTCCGCAACACCCCGTTCTACGTGGTGATGGGTGTCACCACCAACGGCGAACGGGACATCCTGGGGATCTGGGCCGGCGACGGCGCCGAGGGCGCGAGGTTCTGGCTGCAGGTGTTCACCGAGCTGAAGAACCGGGGCGTCGACGATGTGCTGATCGCGGTGTGTGACGGACTCAAGGGCTTGCCGGAGGCGATCACCACCACCTGGGAACGCACCGTGGTGCAGCAGTGCATCGTGCATTATGCCGATGTCCGGGTTATGCCGATGGTGCGGGTGGTTCCCTTGCGGCGCGTGGGTTCCGCGCTGGCGAGGTCGGCATAATCTGGTGATCTGATCGACGCTCTTCTCATCCGTTCTTGGAGAGGAGAAGAGTCATGGTCAAGGTGTTGGGTTCGATCGTGCGTGGCCCGTTGGAGCCGTATGCGGCCGGGTTCGTAGGCGAGCTGCTTCGGCGCGGCTATTCGAGTGGTGGTGCCGATCAGCAGGTGTGTTTCGTCGCCCATCTGGATCGCTGGATGCTCGCCGAGGGCGTCGGCCTGGGCGGGTTGAGCACGCCGACGCTGCAGCGGTATCTGGAACAGCGGCGCGCGGCGGGGTATCGGGAGTACTTGTCGATGAAGGCGCTCGCGCCTCTGCTGGAGTATCTGTCGTCGCTGGGGGTGCTGCCGGTAGAGGAGCCTGTCGATCTGGGGCCGATTGAGGACTTGCTGGACCGCTACCGCAGCTACCTGCTCGTCGAGCGCGGACTGACCGCAGGGACGGCTCGCGGCTACGTGGACAACGTCCGCCCGTTCGTGACCACCCGGCTGCGCGGCAGCGCGCTGGATCTTGCCGGGATCAGCGCGGCCGACGTCACCGGCTTCATTCGGACGGTCTGCCCGGGCAGGGCGATCGGTTCGGCGAAGCTGATCGTCTGCGCGCTGCGGTCGCTGCTGCGATGGCTGCACCTGACCGGGCAGCTGCCGGTGTCGCTGGCTACGGCGGTGCCGGCGGTGGCTGGGTGGAAGCTCTCCAGCCTGCCGAAGGGACTGGAGCCGGGTCAGCTCGCGCGGCTGCTGGGCAGCTGCGACAGGCGCACGCCGACGGGTCGAAGGGACTATGCGGTGATGCTGCTGTTGTCCCGGCTCGGGTTGCGCGCCGGGGAGGTCGCGCGGCTCGGGCTGGATGACATCGACTGGCGGCGCGGCGAGATCACCGTTGTCGGGAAAGGCAACCGGAGCGAGAAGCTGCCGCTGCCACCCGACGTGGGGAAGGCGATCGCGGCGTATCTGTGTCACGGCCGCCCGGCCAGCGCGGAAGGGCGCAGCGTGTTCGTCAGGGTCCACGCGCCGCTACGCGGGTTGACGACCGGCGGGATCACGATGATCGTGTTCGACGCTGCGCAGCGCGCGGGGCTGCCGAAGATGCACGCGCATCGGCTGCGGCATACCGCTGCGACTGCGATGCTCCGCGCCGGCAGCCCGCTACCGGAGGTCGGGCAGGTGCTGCGTCACAGGTCCGTGCTGAGCACCGCGATCTACGCCAAGGTCGACCGGGACGCGCTCAGTGCGCTGGCCAGACCCTGGCCGAGCATCGTCGAGGACGGTGTCTGGTGACCGGGCCGTTGAGGGACCAGCTCGCCGACTACCTGACGCTGCGTCGCGCGCTGGGCTACCGGCTGGAGCGACCGGAGAAGCTGCTGAATCAGTTCCTGGAGCACCTCGAACACCATGGCGAGGAGGTGATCACCGTCGCCGGCGCGCTGGACTGGGCGCGGCAGCCGGCAAGCGGAGCGTCGAACTGGTGGGCCTACCGGCTGGGCGTGGTCCGCGGCTTCGCGACCTATCTGCATGCGATCAACCCGGTCCACGAGGTTCCCGCGCGAGGGCTGCTGCCGCAACGGCCGCTGCGCGCCAGCCCGTATCTGTATTCCAATGTCGAGATCGCGGAGCTGATCGCCGCCACCCAGGCGCTGCGCACCCCGATCCGTCGTGCCACGTTCGCGACGCTGATCGGGCTGCTCGCGACCACCGGGATCCGGATCGGGGAGGCGATCGGGCTGGACCGTGGCGACGTCGATTTTCCCAGCGGGCGGCTCACGGTCCGGTCCGGGAAGTTCGGCAAGACCCGGGAACTCGCACTGCATCCCAGCACGATAGACGCGCTGCGCGCCTACCGTCGGCTGCGTGACAGGTCCGCGCCGCGGACAGGAACACCGGCGTTCTTCGTCTCCACCGCCGGGACTCGGCTGATCTACTGCAACGTCCACAACACATTCCACCGGCTCGTCGCCGACGTCGGCCTGACGCCGCGGTCAGCGTCGTGCAGGCCACGCATCCACGACCTGCGACATACTTTCGCCGTCAACACGATGCTCGACGCCTACGCCGCGGGGGAAGACGGGCAGGCCCGGCTCACGCTGCTGTCGACATGGCTTGGTCATGTCCATCCGCGCCACACCTACTGGTATCTGTCCGCGGCGCCGGAGCTGATGGCCCTGGCCGGGCAACGGCTCGAAGCCCACCTGACCGGCGAATCGAGGGCACGATCATGAGCGCCCTCGCACCCACCCTGCAGGCGTTCTTCACCGACCGGCTGATCCGGCAACGAAACGCCAGCGATCACACCATCGCCGCCTACCGAGACACCATGCGGCTGCTGCTCGGCTACGTCACCGCGCAGACGGGCACCGCACCGTCACGGCTGGACATCGACCAGCTGGACGCACCGATGATCGGCAGCTTCCTGGATCACCTCGAGCACGAGCGCGGCAACAGCGTCCGCACCCGAAACGCCAGACTCTCCGCGATCCACTCCCTGTTCCGCTACGCGGCGCTGACCCATCCCGAGCACGCCGACAGCATCGCCCGGGTCCTCGCGATCCCGCCCAAACGGTTCGACCGGGCCGTGATCGCCTACCTCACCGAGGACGAGGTCGACGCGCTGTTGGCCGCCTGCGACGCGGGCACCTGGACGGGGAGGCGCGACCACGCCCTGCTGCTGCTTGCCGCCCAGACCGGGCTGCGGATCTCCGAACTGCTCGCCCTCACACCAGACGACGTGCACCTCGGCGCCGGGCCGCACGTCGCCTGCCACGGCAAAGGCCGCAAGGACCGGATCACCCCGCTCACCCAGGCCACCGTCACCGTGCTGCGCGCCTGGATCGCCGAACTCGGCGCGGACCCGGGCGCCCCGCTGTTCCCATCGCGGCGCGGCACCCGGCTCAGCCGGGACGCGATCGAGCGCCGCCTCGCGCACTACACCACCCAGGCCAGCAGCGCCTCCCCGTCGCTGCGTGGCAAGACCGTCACCGCGCACGTGCTCCGGCACACCACCGCGATGCGACTCCTGCACGCCGGCGTCGACACCAGCGTGATCGCACTCTGGCTCGGACACGTCAGCGTCGAAACCACACAGATCTACCTGCACGCCGACATGACCCTGAAAGAGAAGGCCCTCGCCCGCACCAGCCCACCCGGCCAGCCGCGAGACAGCCGATACCGACCCCCAGACACCCTCCTGGCCTGGCTCGAAGCCCTCTGATTATGCCGACCTCGCCAGCGCGGAACCCACGCGCCGCAAGGGAACCACCCGCACCATCGGCATAACCCGGACATCGGCATAATGGATGTTATGCCGATGTCGGCATAACGTGCACCTGATCCGGAACTCGTTCCGCTACGCCGGCCGGCAGCATCGCGACGCGATCGTCAAGGCCCTCCGGCCGGTGTACACCGCCCCGTCGGAGCAGGCGGCCGCCGACCGGTTCGCCGACTTCGCGCAGGCGTGGGGCGGCCGCTATCCGGCGATCGTGAGGTTGTGGGAGAACGCGTGGGCCGAGTTCGTGCCGTTCTTGGAGTACGACGTGGAGATCAGACGGGTGATCTGCACGACGAACGCGATCGAGTCGATCAACGCCCGCTACCGCCGCGCCGTGAACGCCCGCGGCTACTTCCCGACCGAGGCCGCCGCCATGAAGTGCCTGTACATGACCACCCGCTCCCTTGACCCCACCGGGAACGGGAAGGCACGCTGGGTCGTCAGGTGGAAGCCCGCCCTGAACGCCTTCGCGATCACCTTCGCAGGCAGGTTCGAAAGGACCACCCACTAGAAACCGCCGGGCCCTACACACCGTTTATCTGACAGACCCGGTCATGGCTGGGCTGACCTCGCAGCAGGCGGCCGAGCGGCAGCGGGCGTCGGGACGCAACACGATCGAAGACAACACGCGTCATCCGGTTCGTATGGCGCTGTCGAAGCTGTGGGGCCCGGTGCCCTGGATGCTCGAGACCGCCATCGTGTTGCAGCTCATTACGGGGGAGTACGCCGAAGCGGGGGTCGTGGCTAGCCTGCTGCTGTTCAACGGTGCGCTCGGCTACGTGCAGCAGTCGCGGGCCGCAACGACGCTCGACACCTTGACCGGCCGTCTCGCCCTTGAGGCCTCGGTCAATCGCGACGGCACATGGCAGACGATTCTCGCCGCCGATCTCGTCGTCGACGACCTGGTGACCCTGTCGCTCGGAACCGTCGTACCCGCAGACGTACGCATCCTCGATGGCACGGTGCTCGTTGACGAGTCGACACTGACGGGGGAATCGGTGGCGCAGGATGTGTCGACGGGCGGCGCCGCCTATGCGGGCGCGCTGATCAAGCGCGGCGAGGCCCATGCCGTCGTCACGGCCATCGGTGCCAATACGCGATTCGGCCGCGGGGCCGAGCTGGTGGCAAGCGCGCACATCGAGAGCACCGAGCAGAAGGCGATCTTCCGCGTCGTGCGCAATCTGGCGCTGTTCAACGGCGGCGTCACGGTGCTGCTCACCAGCTACGCATTCGTGATCGGTATGCCGTTGGTGCAGGTCGTACCGCTGGTACTCATCGCCCTTCTTGCTTCCATTCCCGTCGCCCTGCCGTCGATGTTCACGCTCGCCGGCACCATTGGCGCGCGGGCCTTGGGGCGGCGGGGAGTGCTTCCGACGCGACTCTCCGCACTCGATGAGGCTGCAGGGGTCGACGTGCTTTGTGCGGACAAGACGGGCACGCTCACCATGAATTCGCTTGCCGTAGCCGACACCGTGCCGGGCGACGGTTTCACCGCGGCGCAGGTGCTGCAGCTCGGTGCGCTCGCAAGCTCGACGAGCGGGGCAGACCCGGTGGACGCGGCCGTTCGCTCGGCGGCCACGGCGCCGTCGTCCGACCTGCTACAACTCGAGCGGCAGAGCTTCACCCCGTTCGATCCATCACAGAAGTGGGCCTCCGCGACGGTCCGAGACGCCACTGGGGCTGTGAGCGTGGTGACGAAGGGCGCATACTCGGTGATCGCCGATCTCGTGGCGGGCAGTGCCGGTGACGACATGAAGGAGCGGATTGCTGACGAAGCTCGTCGGCTCGAGGAGCACGGCGAGCGGGTGCTCGCTGTGGCGTTTGGCCCTGAGCGCTCGCTGAAACTGGCTGGGCTCGTCGGCTTGAGCGATCCGCCGAGACCCGACTCCGCACCGCTGGTCAAGCAGCTGTCGCAGCTGGGCGTGCGCACGGTGATGGTAACCGGCGACGCGCCGGCAACGGCTGCCGCGGTGGCGCATGAGGTCGGCATCGAGGGGGCGGTACGGGCCGTCACGCCGATACCGCCAGGCGTCGACATCGAGCAGACGGGCGTCTATTCCGGCGTGCTGCCCGAAGACAAGTTCTCGCTCGTCAAGCAGCTGCAGGCGACGGGGCACATCGTGGCGATGTGTGGCGACGGCGTCAACGACGCGCCCGCGCTGCGGCAGGCGCAGATGGGCATTGCGGTGTCGACGGCGACAGACGCGGCGAAGTCGGCGGCGGGTGTCGTGCTCACCGAACCGGGCCTCGCTGGCGTTATCGCCACCATCGAAGAGGGTCGGTCCACCTTCCAACGCATCCTGACGTTCACCCTGCGGTCGGTGATTCACAAGGTGGTTCAGGTGCTGTTCTTGTTCGTCGGCCTCATCATCACCGGCGGCGCGATTCTGACGCCAGTGCTGATGGTGCTGATGATGATCCTGGGTGACATGCTCGCCATGTCGTCGTCGACCGACAACGTGCGGCCATCGTCGCATCCGAACGTATGGCGCATCGGCAACCTCACGCTGGCCAGCATCGTGCTCGGACTGTGCGATCTGGGGTTCTGTGTCTCGTCCCTTCTGATAGGGCATTTCGTGCTCGGGCTTGATCTGGCGAGCCTGCAGACGATGGTGGTTGTCACGCTGGTGTTCAGTGGCCAGGCGGTCTTCTATGTCGCGCGAACGGCATCACCTGTGGAGTTCGCGGCCGAGCATGTGGATGATCGGTTCGTCCATCGTCGACCTCACAATCGTCGTCGTGTTAGCCACTGTCGGCATCCTGATGGTGCCGCTCGCGCCGGCAATCGTCGGGGGAGTGGCGGTGGGCGCGATGGGCCTTGCGTTCGTGCTCGACACGGTGAAGGTGCTGCTTTTCCGCCGGCTATCGGTGGTGTGACGATGACCGGCAGGTAGGTCACAACGAATCCACCGTTGGAGTTGGAGGGCGGCACCATCTTCTGCTTCGTCAACGTTCGGTTCGCCGATTTCCGGGATTGAAGGTGGTTTCACCGACGACCGAAGAGGCGACGAGGCTAATCGATGTCGACAGCCAGACGGACCGCGGCCATGGATGGGGCACTCGCAGCGTCCCACACTTGGTCGTAGACCTCGGCGACGCGCAGCCAGATCTTCTCCCGGCCGTCATCGACGGAGTTGACCTCGTCGGCCCACGGTCCCATCACCACGAAGTCGTGGGGGATCACGCGACCGGCGTCATCTCTTCGATTCTGCGGGTCGGGAAAACGCAGCGCTACCTGCTCACCGAGCCGTCGGCAGGCAACTCTCTGGCTCTGCAGGTCGGCAAAGGCGCGTTCGTAGGCCGGCAACGGGTCGTGGTAGCCCCCATCGAGAAGGAAGCGAAAGCCCCACGACTTTCCGCGCGTGGCCCAGATGAGGTTCACCATGGGCTCTTGACCAGGAGGCGATCCTTCACGCCCCGGTCCAGGTCGAGTCGGAACTGCGCGAGGGTCGCCGTGAGGTAGTCCTTGTCAGCGATCGCCTGGGCGT
>Ga0334889_1001740_pt1 | contig 27200 bp, 25 predicted proteins | sample GraSluR1_MG_2_FD_207222 | JGI IMG/M metagenome (GOLD analysis project Ga0334889, IMG submission 207222) | Sludge microbial communities from methane-producing bioreactor in Wageningen University, Netherlands - Granular Sludge_8_08-R1 | ecosystem: Engineered > Bioreactor > Anaerobic > Unclassified...
ACTGGGACCAGAAACAGGTTCCCGAAGGAGGGGCCATGCGCCAGGCCAAGTTCACCCTGACCGACACCCAGATCGCCTTCCTGGACGAGCACCAGAGGCACGGCTTCAAGGATCGCAGCGCCATGGTGCGCCGGGCCCTGGAGCACATGCAGGCAGAACTGCGCCGGCAGGCGCTGGAGGAGTCGGCTGCCCTGTGCGCCGAGGCCTACGCGTGCGACCCGGAGGCTCGCGAATGGGTCCAGGACGCCCTGGCGGGGTGGCCCGAATGACAAGCCTCCTGCGGCGCGGGATGATCGTCGACGTCGACCTGGAGCCGGTCCGGGGCTCCGAGACGGGCAAGACCCGACCGGCGGTGGTGGTCACCAACGACCTCTACAACCAGCGTGTTCCCGTCATCCAGGTGGTGCCGCTGTCGTCGTGGTCCGAGAAGAAGGCGCGGATCGTGACCAACGTCACGGTGGAGGTCACCGCGGCCAACGGCCTCGACAAGCGCTCTGTCGCCGATTGCCTGCAGACCCGTCCCATCGATGCCCGAGAGCGGCTCCGCGGCGCCCGCGGACAGGTGGACTCCAGGACCCTGGGCCAGATCGACGAGGCACTCCGAATCGTCTTGGCGCTGGGTCCTGCCTGACCGACATCGCGACGCCCCGCCACCAGGTTTCCGGCATGATCTCGAGGAAATCCCACCAAATCGCGCCGGAATCCGTATCACAAGCGGCCCGGGTCCCCGAGGAGGAGCTGCCGCCGCGCGACAACCCGCGCGACCGCTGTCTGGTGGGGATGCTGGCGGCCATGCGCGAGGTGGTCTCGCAGACGAGGCAGACTGTTGCACCGGCACCTTTGAGGCGTCCGGCGCCCGGCCCCAGGGAAGGACCTTGGCCCTCCCTCCAGCGAACCTGGGTCAGATGCTCGGCATGACACTTGAGAACCAGATGGAGCAGTTCAGCCACGCCTACGTCCGAGCGGTGGCCAGCGTGGCTGGCTTTTCCGTGAGCCGCCCGGAGGTGGACGACGACAGCATCGATCTGGCCATCTACTGCCGAGGCCCACGCGGCACGGTCCGTTCACCCAGGCTGGAGCTGCAGTTGAAGTGCACAAGCCGACCGCTCCTCAGCGCCGGAGGACTCTCGTTCGACCTGAAGATCAAGAACTACGACGACCTGCGGTGGTCCGATGTGGCCGTTCCCCGCATCCTCGTGCTGGTCGTCGTCCCGGATCAACTCACGGAATGGCTCGAGCAGGACCAGGAGAAGTTGGTGCTTCGCCGGTGCGGATACTGGATGTCCCTGCGGGGCCGTAAGCCATCAGGGAACCAGAGCACGGTCCGGGTGGCCTGCCCTACCGACCAATTCTTCTCAGTCCAAGCGTTGCACGGCATCATGAACACGATTGGAGGGGGCGGCTTCCCGTGAGAATCCATCTGCGCGATCCCGAGACCCTCAAGCAGGTCAAGCCCCTCCAGTTGGTATCCTACCTTCGTGGTCGGGGATGGAAGCAGGAGATCCAGGGGGAAGCGGCCGAGACCTGGACCCTCGTCCAAGAGGGAGAGACGTTCGAGGCCCTCGTCCCCCTGGACCCGGACCTCCGCGATTACGCCAACCGGATTGCGGACCTCCTGGGCACGCTGCAGGCGGTCGAAGGACGTTCCGAATCCCAGGTGCTCTCGGACCTGCTGTCGTCGCAACACGACGTGATCCGCCTCCGATCGGTTCACGAACGTGGCTCGAATGGAGCCGTTCCCCTGAAGTTCGGTTCCATCCTCATCCAGCGGACCACCGACCTCCTCCTGGCGGCGGCATGCGCCGCCGTTGAGAAGCGGGCCGTCTTCCCGACTCGAAAGCCGACGGCGGCACTCGACTTCCTGGATCGACTCCTCCTGGAGCAGACGGAGCGAGGAAGCTACGTCCTCAAGATTCTTTCGCCGGTAGAACCCTTGCTTCAGCAGATGCTGCCCTTCGAGGAGCCTGACGCCGAGCAGCCGTTTGCACGCAGGGCATCCATGGTGCTCATGCAGGCGCTGCATGCCACCAGGACCGCGGCCGCCAAGGCCATGGGCAGTGGGCTCATGCAACCCTTTGAAGAAGCCGTCCAGATGGGAGTCAGCGCGAACCTCTGCGAGGCGGTGGCCGCCCTGCAGCAGGAGAGCGGAACAAACTCCGTGGAGGTCCGAATGACCTGGTCTCCAACCAGGCCACTCCCCCGGCCGATTCCGGACCGCGTCACCCTGAGCCCGGATCTGGCTCCCGTCCTCCAGGAGGCTGGGCGAATGCTCCGAGAGAAGAGCCCTGTGGACGACTTCCTGCTCACTGGCTACGTCGTGCAGTTGCGACGAGAGGAGCAGCAGAAGGAGGGCACGGCGACCATTTCCGGACTGGTGGACGGAAACGTTCGCAAGGTCGCCGTCGAACTGGATCCCGAAACCTACCAGGCGGCCGTCGACGCCCACCAGCAGCAACTCCCCGTCTCCTGCGAAGGGGAACTGATGCGGGCGGGGCGAGGCTTTCAACTGGCGCATCCGAGGAAGTTCGTCGTTCTTCGAGAGGATTGAAGGCCCCGGGGACGCTCAAGCAACTCGAGTGCTGACAGCTCGGGGCGCATCGAGGAACCTCGCCACGCAACGCAACGTCTGGCGAGGGGGCGACCTCGACCCGGGCCGCGGCTGCCACGACACCGCTCAGGACCTGCACGGGAAGGGCTACACCAGGAAGCTCAGAGCACGACGCCGGAGGCGCGGCCCCCCGGGCGGAGGTCGAGCGCAGGTGACGAAGCTTGCCGATCAGGGAGGCCGGCATGGGCAGGATCGTCGTGGGCGTGATGGGCTCCGGCACGCGGGGTTACCCCGAGCTGGCGGGCTGCGTGGGGCGGGCGGTAGCCCGGCTGGGCTGCCACCTGCTGACGGGAGGCGGAGGCGGGGTCATGGAGGAGGTCTCCCGGGCCTTCTGCCAGGAGCCTGGCCGGAAAGGGGTGTGCCTGGGCATCCTGAAGGGCCGGGTGGAGTCCACCACCGAGGGCGGACGGGTGGTCCTGAGCCACCTGGCTGACGCCCCGAACCCTTGGGTCGAGGTGCCCATCCACACCCATCTGCCCCTGAGCGGCCGGCGGGGACGGGAGCCAGGGAGCCGCAACCACCTCAACGTGCTGAGCTCGGACGTGATGGTGGCGATGCCGGGCGAGGAGGGCACGTGCTCAGAGGTGACCCTTCGCATCGCCCATGGCCGGAGCCTGCTCCTCTTCCTGGGCGGGCACGGCATCGCCGGGCACGGGGGACAGCACTTCCTGGCCCTGGCGCGCTACCCGGACCAGGTGTCCCTGGCGGGCTCGGCGCAGGAACTGGAGGAGTTGCTGGAGCGGGCCGTGCGAGAAGAGATCCGCAAGCGGGGAGATGGTCCGGGGTGAGGGGCGAACCAGGGCGCCCCCGCCCCGACTCCTCCGCCGCCAGTTCCCGCAGACGGGCCAGGAGACGCTCCGCCCGATCCCACTCCTGCTCGGCCCGCTCCTCGGCTGCGCACGCCCGGGTCTCCGCAACCTCGGCCACGGCCGCTCTCCAGCGCCGGCCGCACGCTGTCCGGCGCTGCGGGCAATGCAGGCAGCACGCCGGCGCTCCAGAGGGGACGACGTGCTCTGGACGGAAGAAGGCCCCATCGACCACAAGGGAGCGTGAGCATGATTCTCAGGGCGCTGGCGCTGGTGATGGCGATCCTCTGGTGCTTGTCCTGCGGAGCGACCGCTGGCTATTGCGACTCTCAGGTGACCTTCAGGTGCGGCGGGAAGGTCATCCACATGGATCGCTTCGAGCCCCCGGGAAGGGGACGCCACCCCGCGATCCTCCTGCTGCATGGCGCTGGGGGGCACCAGGCCAACCAGGAGTGGCTCCAGAGCCGGACCCGGGAGCTCGTGGACCAGGGCTACGCCGTGTTCTTCCCCCATTACTTCGATCGCACGAACACGAGCACGGCCAACCCTTTGACGGTTTTCAAGAATCTAGGTGTCTGGAAGGCGACGGTGCGCGAGGCGATCTCCTCCGTCGCCGCGGACCCCCGGGTGAAGCCCGACCGCATCGGGGTCCTCGGTCTCTCGCTGGGAGGCATCGTGGCCTTGGCCGCGGCGACGGAGGACTCGCGGGTGAAGGTCGTCGTGGAGCAATCTGGCAGGTTCTTGGCTCCGTATGACTTTCGAGCGTCGAAGATGCCTCCCGTCCTGATCCTGCACGGGGCCGAAGACAATGTCGTTTCCGTGAGCCAGGCCTACCGGCTGCGGGACGTCTTGAAGAGGAACGGGCGGCCCTACGAGATCCAGGTCTATCCCGGTCAGGGACACGGGTTCCACGGGGACGCCGTGCAGGACAGCTCGCAACGGATGGTGCGCTTTTTCGGGAGATACCTGAAGTAGGGCCAACGGGCGCTCGTCCGTGAGGCCGCTTCGCCGAGGAGTCCGTGGCGGCAAGCGTCCCCAGGCGAAATCCCGCATGTTTCGCAGGAAGTTCCCGCGAAACATGCGGGAATCGCCCTCCGGAGCGCCGGCCCCTACCCACAAGAGGGATGCTCCCCGCGCGCCCCCTCTCGACGGCAGGCCCACGCCCGCCCGGGGACGAAACCCGCCCCAAGATGCCTTCTCCGGTTCGCTCCGCTCGCGCCTTCACGCTGATCGAGGTGATGATCGGGATCGCCATCCTGGCCATCGTCCTGGCCATTCCCCGGTCGGCCCGCAACTCGGTCCAGGGCCTGGCCCTCGAGGCCAACTCGCGGCGGGCGCTGCGCAACGCGCGCGCAAACCTCGACGAGTTGCGCCGGCAGGGCTTCGACCGGTTGCCCCCCGAGCTGCTGACGGTGGCCCCGGACGGCACGGTCTCCCCCAGCCAGCCCCACGTCGTGCCCGGCAGCCTGGAGATTCGCACCCTGGACGGCCAGCCGCCACGACCGGGAGCCCGCGTGGTGGCCGAGTACCGGTTCTCCCTCCCCGAGCGGGGCGAGGCCCACACCGTGCCCAGCCGGGCTCCCCACCGGGTGGAGCTGATCCGGGGTCCGGTCCGTGAGCTGATCGGAGTCTTCCTGGCCACCGGCGAGACCCTCCAGCCGATCCCGGCCTCGCTCAGCGAGGAGCGCAAAGCCCTGGTGCTGCCGGCCACCATGGCCGGCCGGGTGGTGGTGGCGGACTACCTGGGCGAAGGCCCCGGGGCCGAGGCCTGGGGGAGCTTCCTCTCGGAGTCCCTGCAGCCTACCGACCAGCCCACGGACTTCAAGTTGTTGCATCTGCAGCGGAATGACGGCGGACCCGGCGTCCACCTGACCCTGCTGAGGGTCCGACCATGAAGGCGCGCCGCGGCTTCACGATGATCGAGGTGGCCATCGTGCTGGGCCTGATGGCCCTCCTCCTGACGCCCTTCCTGGACCTGGTCGTCTCGGTGTACCGCGAGACGCAAAGCCTCTCGGTCCAGGCCGACCTGATGGCGGAGGCGGAGAGGACGGCGAATGCGGTCTTCCGCCGGGCCGCCCTGGGCCCCTACCAGCTTCATCCCGACAACCACGGGATCCGCTTCGCCGACGGCTCGGAGGTTCGTTTCCAGGACGGAACGCTGCGGATGGGTCAGCAGGCCGCCCTGAATCCGCCGCCTGGCGTGAGATTCGGGGGCATCCCGCTTCAAGACTTCGCGGTCATCCGGCGCGACGGCGTGCTGACGGTGCACCTGTGCTTCCAGGCCCCGACCCGGGCGGGCGGCCCTGTAGAACCCCGCTCTTTCTCGTTCGACTGGCCGGCCGCGGGGGTGCCGCGATGAGGGCGCCGCGCGGCTTCACGCTGATCGCCGTGATGTGGTTTGCCGCCCTGGTGCTGACCGCGACCCTGGCCACCCACGGCCTGGTCGGGGCCGTGCGCCACCGCCTGGCCCACCACCGGGCGGAGCTGGCCGCCTCCTCGATGGCCGTCTCGGGGGCCGACTACGCCCAGACCATGCTGGCCAGCGGGCGCTGGTCCTCCCCTCGAAGCTTCACCTCGCCGGACCTGGATCGGGGCGGCTTCTTCGTGGTCGAGGTCCAGGGGACCACGGTGCGCAGCACGGGCGTGTTCGGCCCGGCCCGAGTCACCGTGGTGCGGAGGGTGCCATGAAGAGGGTCGGATACCCCATCCTGTGGCCCGCGCTTCTCCTCTTCCTGGCAGGGCTGCTGCTGCTGGCCCTCGGAATGGTGATTGCGATTCTGGAGGGCGTTCTGGGCGAGGTCGCGGGCCTGGTCGGGGGGCTCTCCTGGAGGTTGGGAGGCCTGACCTGCTGGGCTGGCGTGCTGACCCCCTTCCTGTACGACTGGTTCCGAGGCCGCTCTTCCGCCGAGGACCGGGCCCTGCTGGCGGAGGCCCTGGCGGACCTCCTGGAGTTGGGCCTCCCCCTGGACGAGGCGTTGGCCCGCCTGGGCTCCGAGATGCGCGCCAACGCGGCATGCAGCCGCTCGCGCACCGCGTTTGCCGTTGTTGCGGCGGCTCGGGGCCTGGCCGGCGGGGCCACGCTCTCGGAGGCCCTCGCCGCCACGGGCGCCTTCCCCGACCGATGGAGCCGGCTGGTGGCCGCCGGCGAAGCCAGCGAGCGGCTGCCTGACGCCCTGCGCTCGCTGGCCCGCCTGGAGTGTGTCCAGAACCCCCTGCCCTTCGAGGCCCTGGTGCGGACCTTCATCTTCCTGCCCCTGGCGGGCGGCGTGGCCTTCTTCCTGGGAGCCTACGCCCTGCCCGGCCTGACCGGCCTGCTTGAAGCCACGGGCACGGGGTTGCCGGCCACGACCCGGATGCTGATGCTCGCGCGTCACGTCCTGCCCCTGCTGCTGGCCCTGCTCCTGCTCTCCCTCCCGCTGGCGTTCCTGGCCGGTCTGTGGCGCCCGGTCCGCGAGGTCATGTCCACCCTGGCCTCTCGGCTGGGCACGGGAAACCGGCAGACCCAGGGGGTGGTCCTGGGGGCCCTGGCCGCCGCGACCCGCCTGGAGATGAGCCTGGAGGAGATGCTCCGGGTCGCCTCTCAATCCACCACGGATCCCTGGTATCGCCAGGCCCTGAACGCCCGGCCCGGAGACACCCTGGCCGAGGTGCTGGAGGCCCGTCCCGACCTCTTCGAGCCCCAGGTGCGCTGGCTGGTGCGCCAGGCCGAACGCGACGGGAACCTGGCCCAGGCCCTGGAACACTGCGCCGCGCACCTGCAGGAGGTGGCCGAGCAGATGCGCTGGCGGCGGCGGGTCCTGGCGGAAGTGGGCCTGACCGCCGCCATGGGGCTGGTGGTGCTCCTGATGCTGGTCGGAGTGCTGCTTCCGCTCACCCGGCTCACCACCGAGGTCCTGCTGAGATGACGCCGTTGGGAATGCTGGCCCGCCTGCTGCGAGACCTGGGGGCGCTCCTGACCCTGGGGCACCCCCTCCTGGAGGCCCTGGGCCGGGTCCGCCTGCGCGCGCGGGGCCATGAAGCCCGACTCCTGCAGGTCCTGGAGGAGCACGTGCGCGGTGGAGACTCCCTGGCCCGGGCCCTGCAGGGCTGCCCGGTCCCCCAGACGTTGAAGCGGGCCGTCCAGGCGGGCGAAGAGGCGGGCGACCTGCCCCGGGCCCTGCAGCAGACGGCCGACCTGTTGGAGTCCACCGAGTGGCGGCACCTGGGGGTGCGCTCGGCGCTGGCCTACCCCCGCTTCGTGGTGGTGGCGGGCCTGGTCCTCGGACTGGTCCTGGCCCTGGTCCTGCCCACCCTGTTCGGGGGACTCGCCCATCTGGACCAGGAACTGCCGCTGGCCACCCGGCTGGGGATCAGCCTGGGGCAATGGCTCTCCAGCCCCATGGTGCTGGTCCTCATGGTAGCCGGGATGCTGGGGATCGACGCCCTCCTGGCCGGGCGCTGGGGGCTGGACTCCTGGCGGTTGCGCCTTCCGGTCCTGGGCGCCTGGTTGCGCCGCCAGGAGACGGTGACCTGCCTGGAGTGGCTGGACCATCTCCTGACCCGAGGGCTCCCGCTGGACGAGGCCCTGCGAATCTCTGCGGGGGCCGCCTCCTCACCCGCCTTCGCCGGGGAACTGGAGTGCCTGGCTGGCGAGGTGGCCCAGGGCTCGACCCTGGCCGAGGCGACCGCGCTGCGGGTCTTCCCCGGCACCGCAGCCTGGCTGGTGACCCAGGCCGAGAGCCGCGAGTTCCCGCCCGGCGTGCTGACCCGGATGGCGCGCACCCTGCAGCGGGAGGTCGACCTGACCGCGAATCGCGGCCTGGCCCTGGTCGAACCCCTGGCCCTGCTGGCGGTGGGAGGCTTGCTGGGGGCCCTGGTCCTGGCCTGGTTCCTGCCGCTCTACCAGTTGATCGGAGCGATGGGATGACCCCGATCCCGACCCCGACCGAGCTGCACGACGCCACCCGGCAACTGGCCTTGCTGGCCCGACTGGGCTACCCGCTGTCCGAGGGGCTCCAGGCCATGAGGGAGACCTCTCCCTGGCTTGCCGGGGTGGGCGAGTCGCTGGCCCGCGGCGACACCCTCACCCAGGCCGTCACCCGGCACCCCCGCGTCTTCTCGCCCTTCTACGCCGCCATGGTCGAGGCCGCCGAGGCCTCCGAGAAGCCCGCGCCGCTGATGGCCCGCCTCTCGGAGTGGCTGGAGCGCTCGGACTCGGTCCGACGCCGGGTGCGCAGCGCGCTCTTCCATCCCTGGCTGGTCCTCAACTGCCTGGGCCTGCAACTGCTGGCGATGTTGACCCTGGTGGTCCCCGGGGTCCTGATCCCCCTGGCCGCGGCCGCGGGACGCCCCCTTCCCGACGGGCTGAGCGGACTTCTGCAGTCGGGCCTGGGCCCCGCCTTCCTGCTGGTGGCCCTGGTGGCCCTGAACCTGGCCGTGCTGCGCGACGGTCCGGCCACCGCCGCCGCCAGCACCTGGCTGCCCTGGGCCGGCCCCCTGCGCCAGCTTGCCGACCAGGCCCTCTGGGCCCGCGCGCTGGGCAGCCTCCTGGCGGCCGGGGTCGAGTTGCCCCGAGCCCTGCGCCAGGCCGGCTCGGTGGTGCTGAGCCCCTCGGTCCGCCAGGAACTGGACCGGGTGGCCGAACGCGTGGACCGGGGCTCGACCCTGGCCGAGGCCCTGGCCGAGTCGGATCTCCTGGACTCCCAACTGGCCTGGTCGGCCGCCGCCGGAGACGAGCGCGAGGAGCTGGCCTGCCAGATGCTGGATGCGGCCGAGAGCCTGGATCAGCAGGTCGAGCGGCGCACCGAGCACTCGCTGCGCATGGCGGGTCCCTGGGCGCTGGGGGCGGTGGGAGTGCTGGTGGCCCTGGGGCTGGTGGCCTTCTGGGCGCCCTTCTACAACAGCCTGGGCGCCCTGCCTTGAGCTTCCAGGACCTGCTCGTCCCGGTCGATTCCTTCGATGCCCGACCGGTCGTAGCCGCCCTGGTGGCCTTGGCCCTGGAGGAGGGGGCCTCGGATCTGCACCTGCGCCCCACCGAGGGCCGGGTCGAGGTGCTGCTGCGCCGGGACGGCATCCTCTCCGCGCGCCTGGAGCTCTCGCCCCAGGCCTATGCCCGGCTGCTGGTGGGTCTGAAGAACATGGCCCGGCTGGCCTCCTACAAGAAGTCCATCCCCCAGGATGGCCGGCTGGACGTGGAGGGGACCGAGGTGCGCGTGGCCACGGTCCCCACCCACTTCGGGGAGAAGGTGGTGTTGCGCTTCCTGCACCCGGATCGCCACCGCCTGGAGATGGACGGGCTGGGCTTCACGGCCAGGGAACTGGAGCGTCTGCAGCGCATGGTGGACCGACCCCAGGGGCTGGTCCTGGCCACGGGCCCGGCCGGCAGCGGCAAGACCACCACGCTCTTCGCCGCGCTGCGCTGGCGCTTCGCCCGGCACCGAGCGCTCCTGGGGGCGGAGCTCAACGTCGTGACCCTGGAGGACCCGGTCGAGACGGCGGTCCCCGAGTTCACCCAGTCCCCCATCCTGCCCGAGCGCGGCATGACCTTTGCCAGCGGGCTGCGCTCGATCCTGCGCCAGGACCCCGAGGTCATCCTGGTCGGCGAGATCCGCGACGGCGAGACCGCCTCGGCCGCCGTTCAGTGCAGCCTGAGCGGCCACCTGGTGCTGTCCACCCTGCACGCCCGCGACAGCCTCGGGGTGATCCCCCGCCTGCTGGAGATGGGCACCGAGGCCTATCTCCTGGCCGCCTCGCTGGAGGGCGTGATCTCCCAGCGCCTGGTGCGCCGGCTCTGCCCGGAGTGCCGCCGAACGCTCCCTCCCCCACCGGCCCTGGCCCGGGAGCGCCGCGAGCACGACCTTCCCGCCGACGCGCCCTGCTGGGAGGCCGTGGGCTGTGCGGAATGCCACTGCATGGGCTTCTCCGGCCGCACCGCGGTGCCCGAGCTGCTGGAAGTGGACGACGACTTGCGCCAGGGCATCCTGGACCGCGCGCCCCTGCGGGCCCTGCGCGAGCGGGCCTTGCTGGTGCCCCTGCGCCGGGCAGCACTGGAGCGGGTGGCCAGCGGAGTCACCTCCTGGGCCGAGGTGCAGCGAACGATCCCGTAGGCAGGTGGCTGGTTGCGTTCAGGCCTGGCAGCGATCTGCTCTCCCCCAAGCCTCCACCGTGATCCGGTGGCATCTCCGCCGAATCCTGGTGGCAACCAGCCATCACATGACCCAGCGTTAACACGATGGCCCTTAACCCTGGCGTCCATCCGCCCTACCCTGTACCTTAGGAAGTTTTTTCGTGCCGGCCCGCCCGGCCGGGAACCTGTTGCCAGACGTAAGGAAGAGCCACCATGAAGATTTCGGCCAACCATCAGGACCTCTTCGCCTCGGAGAAGAAGCTCGTCGAGCCGGGCGCCCATTCCAAGAGTCGCGAGGCCTCGGCCGCCCAGGTTCCCGCCGAGCCCTCGGACCGGGTGCAACTGAGCACGTCAAAGGGCTCGGCCACCAGGCCTCCGACCGGCCCCGACGAGCCCCGAGTGACCCGCAAGGAGATCCCCGGCAGCTTCATCGCCGTGATGCCCAGCGAAGGGGTCCTATCCCTCGCGGGCCATCCGACGGTCCAGGTCGAGAAGGTCCTGGGCGAGGCCAACGGCTCAACCTTCGTGCTGATCAGGCAACCGGAGATGAGCCTGGACAGCCTCCAGACCGAGGGCATCTTCACCCAGGTCTTCCCGAACTACGAGTACAGCGGAGACATCTTCGACGAACCGGTCGCCTCCGGGCAGCCCGTGATGACGGCTCTCGCCCCTTCGGGTCGGCCCGGCCACCTGGACATCATCAACGTCGACCCGGCCTGGAACATCACCAAGGGGAGTCCCACGGTGATCTCGGCGATCACCGACACGGGCCTGGACGTGGCGCACCCGGTCCTCGCCGGCACGGTGTGGCAGAACCCCAACGAGGTGGCCAACGGTCAGGACAGCGACGGCAACGGCTACGTGGATGACGTGGCCGGGTGGGACTTCACCGACAACGACAACAATCCCAGCGACACCTACAGCACCCACCACACCCACGTCCACGGCATCGTGCACGCCCAGGAGGGCGACAGCGGGGCCACCGGCGTGGCCCCGGGGGCCGTCGGCATGCCTCTGCGGATCTCGGGTGGAAGGCGCTCCTACAGCTCCGCGGTGGTGGCTGAGTCCTACCTCTACGCCCTGAAGCAGGGGGCCCAGAGCATCAACACCAGCTTCAACATCGACGGGTTCGCCGGCGACAAGGCCCTGGAGATGACCTATCGCACCCTGTCCGACAACGACGTGCTGATCTTCAACTCGGCAGGCAACGGATCCACCCGCAACTCTCCGCGGACGAAGTTCGAGGACATCATCCTGGTGGCCAGCACCGACACTTCGGCCGAGCGGGTTGATCAGCGCAGTTCCTTCTCCAACTGGGGACACGGAGTCGACATCTCGGCCCCCGGCCGGGACATCATGTCCACCCTGCCCAACGGTCGGGTCGGAGCCTCCAGCGGAACCAGCATGGCCACTCCCGTCGCGATGGGAGTGGACGCGCTGGTGCGCAGCGCCCACCCCGACTGGACCGCGGCCCAACGCTGGGCCCAGGTCGCCGGAACCGCCGACAACATCGACCAGCGCAACCCCAAGGAGGCCGGCGAGATGGGCTTCGGCCGGGTCAACGCCGGCCGCGCCCTGACCGAAGAGCTCCCCCCGCCGACCCTCTCGGCCCGCGAGACCAAGGATGCCCAAGGGTCCACCACCAGGATCACGGTCCGCTTCGAGAAGGTCTTCGACCCGGCCAGGGCCAACCACGAGGAGGCCTGGCAGGTGCGGAACTCCGAGGGTGAAGTGGTGCTGAAGGGGGCCCCACGGGAGATCCGCCTGCACACCAACGAGATCAGCTTCGACGTGGGCAGCCTTCCCGCAGGCTCCTATGAACTGGTCGGCTCGGCCAGGCACCTGGTCGACCCCTTCGGCCAGCCCCTGGACGGCAACCAGGACGGCACCGCTGGAGACGACTTCGTCAAGGAGTTCGTGGTCCTCCAGCGTCCGGCTTCCGAAGCCTAGACTTCCCCTCCCCGAGCTCCCCCGAAGAGGCCTCTCCGGGCCGGTCCCACCCTGATGGGACCGCCTCCCTGGAGGGCCTCTTCTTCATGAAGCGCGGCATCCGGGAGGAAGACCGGCGGGTGGGAGACCCGCGACCAGCAGGATTCGGTCCGCGCGGCCACGGCCAGTCTGCCCACCAGGGCCACCCCACGCATGGGAGTCAACGACGGCGCCCCCTGGTGACACCCTGTGGCAGGGGCCTCCAGTATTGTCTGTCTTGAGGACGTCCTCCCCCGCCTGAGACCGAGATGGACGGCGACCGGCGCCGAGTTGGAATCGCGGGGTCGACCTGAAGCTGGAGGTTCCGCCTTGAACACAGCCTGGCCCCGATTTGCAGAATTCTGTGATCGGCACAGTCGCGACTTCATTCCGCGTTCCTCCGGGAAACGCGCCCAGGCCCAGGAAGACAGCCGATTGCACCGCCGCTGCGCAGACCTGCTCGTCCACGGAGACGAGGAGCCCCTGGGCGTCGCGCTGCACAGGGCCTTCCCCGACGAGCAGGAGAGGCCTCGTGCCCTGGCCTTCCTCCGGGCCTGCCTGGAGGATCGCTGGCGCCCCCGAGGCGGTCGCCCGCTGGAGCAGGCTTCCTCCGTCGTCTCCACGCGCTTGCGGGGGGACGCGACCCGACTGGCCGACTTCTTGGAGCGTGGACTGGGCGAGCAGAGGGACCTGGTGGCTTTGGACGCCCTGGCCGACATCTTCCAGAGATATCAAGGTTCCCGCTCCACCTACCTGATGCTGTGCGCCCTCCATTCGGTGCTGCCCGAGCCCGGAAAGGGGATCCTGGAGCGCTCGAGCGGATTCGCAGACCTCCTGGCCTGGGGGGCGACACCGTTCCTGCGCGACTTCTGGTTCCGCTTCCAGCGACAGATGGGGGCCACGCGGGTCGCCATCAAGACCGAAGCGGCCCAGAACCTGGCGCGGGAACTCAGCGAGACGGAAGATTCCCTGCGCATGGAGCTCGAGCAGGTTCGCGCCCGGCTCGCGGCCACCGAGACCGAGCTGACACGCTTGAGAGAGGAATCCCAGGCAGCAGCAATGCTGGCCCTGGGCATCCGTCTTCAGGAGCGGCCCAATCCGGTTCTGGATCAGATGGTGGAGACCCTGGAGCGCCTGCAGGAACGTGCCGAGAACGACGGCTTTGGCCTGACCGGCGATCTGCTCTCGGCGCTGATCATCCTCGAAGAGGTCCTGGAAGGGCTGCGGAGCCTGGGCTTGCAGCACTTCCCCCAGGATCTCGCGCAGCCGCTGGTCCTGACCGAGAAGGATCTCTCGCGGTATCAGTACACCCGGGGAACCCCCTTCCGGGCCCCGGGAGAAAGCCGCCGGGTCCGCTGCCTCAAGCCCGGCTGGGAGGTGGCGGGGCGCGTGATCACTCCGGCCCGGGTCGAGGAAATCGAAGCCATTGCAGATGGCATCAAGGAGGAGCGATAGCCATGAAGCTGGCGGTCTTGCTGGATCTGGACAACCTCAAGCCCCGGCTGGAGAGCCTCGAGTCCCTCCTGGAGCGACACGGGCAGCCGGTCTACCGCAGGGCCTTCGCCAATTCCCCGGCCGTCATGGCCTCCTATGGCTCGGACTTCCGACGGTTCAAATACCGTTGCGAGATCGTGCCGGGACAACCGGCTCTTCCAGAAGAGGTCGACCAACTGATCTTCCGCACTGCGGAAGAAATCGCCAACAACCCGTCCCTGGGCGTCAAGGTCCTGGCCGTGGTCTCCAATGACAACGGCTACGCCGCCCTGTTCGAGCGATTGGGTCGCCGCGGCATCCGCACCATCGCCATCGGGACCAACGTCGGGCATCGTTTGCGCGAAGCAGCCCATGTGGTGGAAGAACTCGACGAATTGATGCGCCCGCTGTACCTGGGCATCGATCTGGGAACCACCAACACGGTCGTGGCCATCGCCTCGCGAACCCAGGAGACCGCGGCCTGGACCGCCGCCGTGCAGGAGCTCCCTCTGCCCGACGAGCAGGGCTGGCTTCAAGCCCGCCCCCTGATCCCCTCGGCGGTGCGCTTTGGCCCGGATCAGACCGTGGTCGGTGGCATGGCCCGGGCCCAGGCCGCAGCCTGGCGCGACAGCACCATCCTGGACTGGAAACACCAGATCGGGACGGCCAGGCTTGGCGAGCCCTTCACCTATGAGCTCCCTGTCCCCCAGAAGCCCCCCATCCCCGCCCACCCTTGGGCAGAACAGTATTCGAAGTCAGGACGCGTCCTCCCTGAAGAAGCGGCCGCTGCGCTCCTGCAGACCTGCCGCGACCAGTTGCTCGAGCAGGGCCGGCAGGTTCGCGGAATCGTGCTGACCCACCCCGCCTCCTACGAGGTGGATGCCGTCGAGGCGACCCGCCGGGCCGCCCTGCTGAGCGGATGGAGGGAGGACGAGGTCGTCCTGCTGCCCGAGCCCCACGCGGCCCTCTACGATTTCCTCCAGAGGGCCCAGGCTGGAGACATCGCGTTGGACCAGGATCTGTCCCGGCCCACGAACCTGGTGGTCTATGACCTGGGAGGAGGCACCCTGGACGTCTCCCTCCACGAAGTCTGCTGGAACTCGGATCGGCGGCGCTACGACATCCGCGACCTGGCGGTCGGTTCCCGGACGCGGGTGGGAGGAGATCTGGTCGACGACCTGTTCGCAAGCTACATGCTGGAGTATCACCCCGAAATCCGCCGTCTGCAGGAGGAAGACCGCGAACGCGCCCGCATCGAACTGCGCCTGTACGCCGAGAAATTCAAGAAGATGTGGGGTTCGCAGTACGCCGCGGCCCCGAATCGGGAGAACCTGAAGCTGCCCTTCCAGACCCAGTTGCTGGAGGGCCGACTTCCCGTGCGCGTGCCGATGGACGTGGAGACGATCCGCCGCATCCTGGAACCTGTCCTGTGCCCGGATTTGAGCCTGGCGGATGTCCAGACCATGGACCCGAGCACGGCCTTCGACGACCCTCCCTTCACGGATCGGCTGAACACCTTCGTGGTGCCTGTCCTCGAACTGCTTCTCAAGGCGCGCCAGAACATGGGAAAGCTCCCACGCCTGGATGGCGTGCTGCTCAACGGAGGCATGACCCTCTTCCCCCTGGTGCGCGAGCGCCTGAAGACCCTCTTCGGCGCCGTCCCGCTTCTGACCCATGGCCACCCCGACCACGCCGTCGGTCGGGGTGCAGCCCTCTTCGCGGCAGGAGCCCAGGGGAAGCGGGCCATCCGGGTCAACCCGACGCATATCTCGTTGGAAGTCCAGGAAGAGGGGCGCCCCGTCCTGCGACGCCTGGTCGCCCAGGGACAAGCCTTCCCCCATTCCACCACCATCCAGGGGATGCGGCTGCCTGCCGCCGAGCGAGGGGAGTTGCTCTTCCGCATCTGGGTCGGCATGGGCAACCGACCGGGTCAAAACACCTCCCTGCAGAGATTCCGAAGGGTGGACCTGGCGAGACTTCAAGAAGCCGGGCTGGCCCCTGGAGGTGAGGTCAACCTCCAGGTCGACCTCAGCTTTGAGGAACGACTGGTCCTGATCCTGCAGGACCCGCGCTCGTCTGCGCGGTTCCAGTTGGAGGTCCGCGAGCGCGAGGACCCCTCGGGTCCTGAGCCGAGGCCTGCCCCCCTGCCTGGGGGGGCCATGCCGACGCCCGTTTCGACAACCAGCGGGCTTCTGCATCTGCTGCCGAACATCGGGCGATCCCGCGGACTCCGACCGGCGGAAGGGCCCCCGGTGGATCTCGGTTCGTTGCGCGCCGTGGCGGGTTCCCTGGCCAGGTCTCCCAACGACGGGCAGATCCAGACGCGCCTGCGCCAACTGGTCGTCGCCTCGGCCACCGCCTCCAACCGCCTGGACCTGGCGGAGAGTCTGCTGTCGTGGCTCTCTGGAAGCGGACACCGGGCCTCCGCCCAGCTCCACGTCGCCCTGTGCGTCCTGCCGGCCATCCTCGAGGCCGAGGTTGCAGACTCCACAGCCGAGAGTCTGTTCATGGCCTGGGTGAAGGGGCGCTACCACCTCGGCCTCCTGGAGACCCCCAACAAGGTTCGGACCCCCCTGGCCGAAATTCCCGGACGCCTCCTGTGGGAGGGATGGGAGGATCTGCTGATGGAGGGTTTCAACGAGCTGCCCAACCAGGGCCTGGCTCAGTCCTTCCTGAACGCGATGGGAAAGTGTTGCAGGCCGACCCCCAAGGTCCTCGAGTTCCTGCGCAGGCATTCCGAAGCCCACGTCCTGGCTGTCCGGGAAAAGGCCTGCTGGGCCCTGGCCCGCCTGAACAGCCCGGGCCAACCTCCGGAGTACCGGGTGACGCCTGAGCAGGGGCTGAGTCTGTGCACCCTGGCTTTGAACCGCCTGGAGGCGACCGAGGAGGACCCGCGAACCCTGCTCAGCCTGACGGCCTGCCTTTTCCAGGGCCTCTCCTGGACCCTGCGCGGAGCCACCCCCAGCCCTGAAGCGACCCGGCGCGTCCAGAAACTCGGGATGACCCGACTCCGTGCCTATCCACGGCTGGGCCAGTTCCAGCAGATCCGGAACGAGGTTGAGAAGAGGTTCGAACTGCTCCCCTCTCTTCTCGCTCCGACGCGCCTGACCGAGTCCGAACAGGAAGTGGTCAAGGGATACCTCCTGGAAGTGGCCCGTTGAAGCGCGAGGATGGCCAGCCTGGGCCACGGCTTGACGGTCTCTCCGGACCGACTTGGGAGAGAACCGGCCGCTCAGCCCCCGTCGCTCCCGCGCTCCAGCCTCGCCTCCTCGCGCTCCTCGATCACCTCGATCAGGCGCTCGACGCGTGAGCGGTCCTCCAGCAGCTTGAGGAAGAGGTCGTAATCCGGAGCGGCCAGGAAGGCACGCACCATGGGATCCAAGAAGACCAGGGCCTGGTTGCCCAGGAAGGAGAGGGGCTTGCCCGTCTCCAGCACCAGCAGGGCCGGGCTGGCCAGGCGACGGCGCACCACCTCCCCCGCCACCCGCTGGATCAGGGCCTCCAGGCGCTGGGCCAGCTCGGGGTCCAGGGGCTCGGGGGTCATCGACCACATCCGGGACAGGTTCATAGCCGGGGAAGCCTCCCCTCCAGCAGCGGCAGGGCCTGGGCCTGCAGCTCGGCATCCATGGGCAGGAAGACCGAACTGCGCAGGATCCACCAGCGGCCCCCGGTTGCCGGGACCAGCAAGAGACCCCGGCGCTGCACCTGGAACCCGCGGAACCGGGCCCAAGGATGGCGTTCACGGATTCCTGCGCGGGCCACCTCCAGTTTCTCGTCCTCGAAGCGATACTCGGTGGGCGCCAGGAAGGGCAGAAGCTGGACCAACATCAGCCCGACCAGGGGCAGGACCACGTCCGGCCGGGGCAGGAAAGCCCAGGCCCCGCCCCCCACGAAGCCCACGCCCACGAGGACCAGCGCCGCCAGGAACGGACGGCGCGCCGCCGGGTGGGAGTGGAGGACCTGGCTCATCCCCGGAAGAACTCCAGGGTCTTGACCCACACGTCCTGCAGGTACATCACCCGCCCGATCAGAAGCGAGACCCGGGCCATGACGGTGTAGCCGAAGGCCGCCCCGAACGCGATCATCAGGACCTGGATGCCGATCCGGGCGGCGGTACCGAAGACGGGGCCCTTGTGCTCGACCGAGAAGTAGAAGTACATCAGCCCGGTCAGCACGCCCAGCACCAGGATCCAGTTCAGGAGGGTGGTGGCGACGTCGGGGTTCCCCCAGAGCGGCACCAGGGTAGCCTCCACCTGCTTGAGAACCTGCGCCTGCATCGTGTACACGATGTTGAAGCCTGCGAAGATGCCGACCATGAAGGCCAGGGGCCAGCGGCCCACCCAGGCGATCCGGGGGACCAGCCGGGCTACCAGCATCAGGCCCAGGATCGCGGCCAGCGCGTAGCGCCAGTCTCCCGCCTGCAGCTTGCCCCACAGGTTGGGGTAGAGGACCTGCCAGAAGCCGATGCACATCCAGTAACCGGCCGAGACTCCCACGAAGATGTGCTCGGCCAGCTTGTAGAAGACGTTGTCCTTGTAGAGGAAGCTGAAGACGCACAGCGTCAGGAAGCCGCCCACCCACAAGCCCACCACCTGGGAGAAGGACGAGGTCTCGGTCATCGGTTCCGCTCCTGACGGCGCCTGCGCTCGCGGCGTTCGGCGAAGTACAGCAGGTTGGCCACGACGATGAAGCCGGCGATCACGAAGTGGACCACGGACTGGGCGTCCATGCCGCGGGTGGCGGTTCCGGGGTGCCCCACCATGACCTCGTACTCCGCGGCCCCGCGCAGTCCGCTCAGGAGCCCCTGAACCTGACCGGAATTCAGGAAGGGGTAGGCCTCGGGGGCAGTCACCGCCGTCACCCCCGCCACCAGGGGGCGCCCGTACTGGGTGGCCACCACCCGCACGTGCTGCAGGAGACCAGGGTTGCCCATCGACCAGTCACAGACCAGATCGAAGCTCTTCCAGCCCCGGACCCGGCTCATCAGGGGGAGCTCGTCCACCCTGCGCCCCGCCAGATCGGTCGAGTAGATGTTGCGGAAATCGTCCGCGATGCCCCGCAGGACGACCTCTCCGCCGCTCTTGTAGCCCAGGTTCACGTAGTCGAGACCCTCGGCGCGGTCCATCTCGGCTCCCACCTGACGCAGGGCCTCGCGCGCGAAGAGGGCCCCCTCGGGCCACAAGGCGATGGCGACCACCTTGGCCTCCTTCCGGAACGCGTGGCGCAAGGCGGCCAGGGCCATGGGGTGACACTCCACCTTGGTGCCGGGCCCGTAATCAAAGGACATGCACACCAGGGCCCCGGGCGGCAGGGCCTCAACGGCAGCGTAGACGCCTCGGGTGGGCGCCGAGGGCTCGATGGGCAGGCGCAGGGGCCAGACCAGGGGAGCCACCACGGCCAGGGCCACGACCAGGAAGATCCAGCGCCGATCCAGGTCGGCCAGGCGACGCAGCATCACTCGGAGCCTCCCAGGTAGGAGCGCTCGATCCCCAACAGGATCTTCAGCGAGACCGAGATCAGGCCCACCGAGGCTCCCAGCATGATGGCCCTCTGCCCGGCGGCGTTGAAGCCGCCCATGATCCAGTCCTCGACGATCACCCCGATCTCGAAGCGCCCCAGGAAGGGCAGTTGATTCCAGAGGGCCTCGCCCAGGGGGACCCGGAAGAGCATCACCAGGAAGGCCGTGCCCAGCAGCAGCGTGGACTCGATGGAGCGGGCCTTGAAGGCCCGGAAGGAGGCCGAGGCGATGAAGAAGGCCAGCAGGCTGTAGGTGGCCGCCGAGAGCGGCGTGAAGACGTGGTTGAAGAGCCAGTCGAAGGCGGTGCCCTCGTCGATGGGCAGGTGCCCCGCGGGCCTCAGGAAGAGGCCCAGGACCAGGGTGGTCACCAGGGAGACGAGCAGGACCAGGTTGAAGCCCCAGCCCGGCGCCTGACGCTGGATCTTGTGGCCGTTGACCACCAGCAGGCTGGCCGCCCCCAGCACGTAGGCGAAGGTCAGGATGATGTTGTAGAAGTCGTTGAAGAGGTCGCCCAGCCAGGCCAGGGGCGTGGCGTAGAACTGGAGGATCATGACCAGCCCGGCCACCAGGGTGATCAAGAGCGGGATCTCGCGCTTCATGAGGTCTGCAGGAGCTCCTTGATCCAGGTCAGGCCCAGGCTGAGCAGCAGCGCGCCAGCCAGGATCGAGGCCATGATGGCGGCCTTGGCAGCGTCCTGCCCCTTGAGGCTGCCCACCTGCATGGGATCTCTCGAAAGCCAGGCCGACGCGGCGTACAGCTCCTCGCCGATCAGCGTGTAGTCGCAGGCTGCGACGAAGAAGGGCAACTGCGAGGCCGAGGCCGAGCCGGCGATCTGGATCGCTCCGGTGGCGTTCCCGGTCTCGGCCAGGATCAGGGCCTCGGCGAAGAAGGTGCCCATCAGGAAGTTGGCGGCCGGGCGCTCACGCAGCATCATGCCGCTGACGCCGGCGGCAAAGCCGAACTGCTCGTCCGAGAGATAGCAGATGTCGTCGCGCTGGAAGGACTCCGGCCGCCCGGCCGCGGTGTAGGCCTCGGCCACCACCTCCTGGGCCATCGACATGACCACCGAGCGCGAGTTGGGCACCAGGATGGGCGTGTCATACTCGGCGGTGCGCCGGGCCACGTGCCCCAGGATGGACAGGGAGGCCAGGGTCTGGATGTCATCCACGTCGGCCAGTCCGGGCACGTACAGCACGGGCTTGCCCATCTCGGTGGCGCGCCCCACGGCCTCGTCCAGGGCGGCCAGTCCGGCGATGGGCCGGATGAAGAGGTCCTTCCGGCGGGCCCGGAACAAGAACCAGGCGATGCAGCCCGACAAGAGCAGCACCCCGACCAGGTTGTTCCACTTGACCCAGTTCAGCACCGGCACCAGGTCTCGGCGTGCACGCAGGGCCCCGGTCCCGGGATCCAGCAGGCAGGCCACATCCCGGCTGGTCAGGAGGAAGAGGCCTGAGGGCAGCACCTCCAGGCCGGCGACCAGGCCCGAGAGGACCGGAGAGCGCCAGCGCTCGGCCCCGCTGGTCGGGTCCAGGGCCACCAGGCGGCTGGTCGGCTGCCCGGACCAGGGGCTGCGATCGGATGCGTTGACGTAGAGGGCGCCCTCCGTCCAGGTCCAGCCGGGCTCCAGTCGGCCGGTGAAGGCCCAGCGCTCGCGCCCCGTGCTGGGATCGAAAGCGTGCAGCACCAGGGGTTCCTCGGGGTGCCGGAAGTCCTGCCGGCGGCTCTGCCCGGGCTTGTGTTCGGGGAGGCGCCGAGTCGCGTACAGCAGCACGTCGCCGGCCAGTTCAGCGGGAGCCGCCAGGGCCGGATTCTCCAACAGCGCGTCCCGCGGGTGTCCCGCCAGCGGGACGGCGCTGGTTTCCCGCAGGGCATACAGGCGATGGCCCTCGACGGGACGGAAGACGGGGCGGTCCTCGCGCAGATCCCGGATCACCCGCCCGCGCGGATCCAGGTCCACCTCGCGGGAGGCCTCCTTCTGAAGGATCAGCAGGTCGACGGGGGTCTGCAGGACCTGGGCCGGGGCCCCTGCCAGGAAGACCGGCGTCCCCAGGGGGAGTCCATCCTCGAAGCGGAGGACGAGCCAGCGAGTCCTCATGCGGGGATCTTCCGCGGAAGCCCGGGGATCAGGTTCAAGGCTGAAGAGGTGAAGCCGACCCGCCTGGAGGACGGGCGCCACCGCCGGCGTCCCGGCAATCCGGGACTCCCAAGTGAGCTGGCCGGAGGTCGGCTCCAGCCGGGCCAGTCGGACCTCCCCGGGGGCCGCGATCTCCAGAAGCAGGGACTCACCCAGCGGCTGGGGTTCCCGAGCCAGAGGCCCCTCCAATGGGAGGGTCCAGACCGGCAGGGCGGAGTGACGGCTCCAAGCCACCAGACGGTGTCCCTTGGGGCCGGCCTGCTCGGCCAAGGCCAACCGACCAGAGATCCAGGGTCCGCCGGCGGGGACCTCTCCCAAAGCGACGGCCCAACGCAGGGTCCCATCCTGACCGGAGAGCAGCGCCAGCCGCTCGGGTCCAGGAGGAGCACTCGGAGGATCCTCGGAGGCTCGCAGGTACTTCGAGGTCGTGCGCGTGGGGGGGAAGGACTTCAGGCGAAGCAGCAGGTCCCCCTCCCAGTCCTCGCCCGAGACCAGGTCCATACCCAACGGCTCGCGCCACACCGCCGTCCCGTCGGCCAGATCCCGACAGACCAGGTTCAGGCCCTCTCGGCCGCGCTCGGCCAGCACGACGCCCGGGCCCAGGACCTCGGGTCCCCAGGCCAGGTCCAGGCCCTCGAGGTGCCAGAGTGACCGTCCTGTCGCGGGATCGAACGCCTCCAGACGGTCCAGACCCACCGCCAGCCAGACCTCGTCGTTGCCGGGCACCAGCGACATCTCGCCCGCCCCGCGCAGGGGCCGATCCCACACCACCCCACAGTCCCGGGGGTCCAAGGCCGACAGCCAGTCCTCCGAGCCGACCAGACGCAGGCCACCGGCCTCCCAGGTCTCGACCCCGGCCCGGGCCGGCGCGCAGAGCGCAGCGCACCAGCCCAGCATCCACAGGAGGGCGAGCAGCAGTCTTCCGACAGGGAAGGTCACGGCGAGAGGCCTGGCTGGAGGCCGGCGGGGACGGGTCATGGGATGGCGCTGGCGTTTCGCGGGGCCGTGGGCGAGTCCTGCGCAGGGGCTTTCCGGTGCTCGCGCCACCGCAGCCCGGACCGCTGCACCCGGGGCTCGCCCCACCCGGCCTCGCTGAAGTCCAGGGAACCCGGGGAGAGGGACCCGGCCTTCGCTGTGGCATACTACCAGCAGGCATGAACATGAAGATCTGGGAGGTGGCATGAAGACAATCCTGCTGCGCGAGATGGATTCCAACCCGGCTCTCCTCAAGGAGGTCGTCGAAGTCCTGGAGAAGGGCGGCCTGGTCTGCCATCCGGCCCCGACCGGCTACAAACTGGTGGCCGACCTGGGCTCGCCAGAGGCCATCACCGCGATGCTGCAAGCCAAGCGCCGCATCGGCCACGCTCCGGCGCTGGTCTTCCTGCCCGACGCGCGCTGGGCCGAGAAGGTGGCCGAGACGGTCAGCCCGGAGGCCCGCAAGCTGATGCGCGCCTTCTGGCCGGGACCGGTCACACTGCTGTTCGCCGCCAGCCACGAGCTGCACCCCAAGGTCCGCAAGCCGCTGACCAAGGCCAAGGGATGGCTGGGGGTGCGCGTCCCCGAAGACCCCGTCTGCCTGACCGTGGTCCGCTCGTTCGGTCGGCCTCTGCTGGTGTCGTCGGCCAACCTGGCGGCCAAGCACGGCGCCCACTCGCTGGCCCAGGTCAAGAAGAACTTCGGCCGCTCGCTGGATCTGCTGATCGAGGCCGGGGACATCACCCCTGCCGAGAAGTCGACCCTGGTGGACGTCACCAGTTCCCCGGCCCAGGTGATCCGAGCGGGAGCCGTCCCCGAAGAGAAGATCCTGGCCATCCTGGGCGGGTGAGGCCATTCTCCGGGGGATGCCCGGATCGGGCGGCGGCTGGCTCGTGCCTGGTCCGGTCTCCCGCCCCACCGGGCCGGCCCTGCGGGACGGCATCGACGTGACGGCCAGGGGGGGGGAACCCCTCGGCCCGGGGGCGAAGCGCCAGGGTTTGAAGGGAGATTGCCCCGTGTCTGATTCCCCCGCTGGTCCCGCGCGCAAAGGCCCCGACTACCTCCTGATCGGCATCCTGGCCGGCATCCTCCTGGGAGCCCTCTTCGGCGGGGCCTTCCCGCAGACCGCCGTCCACGTCAAGTTCATGGGGGACCTGTTCATCCATGCCCTGATGCTGATGGTGGTCCCGCTGGTCGTGGCCTCGATGGTGGTGGGCATCTCCAACCTGGGCGACATCCGCACACTGGGAGCCATCGGCGCCCGGACCATCGGGATCTTCCTCTTCAGCACCGCCTTGGCGGTCCTCCTCGGCCTGGCGCTGGTCTACCTCATCCAACCTGGGCAGGGCCTGTCCAGCGGTGAGGGGCTCCCCCAGGCCGCCTACCGCATCGAGGGAGACCGACTCTTCCTTGAAGGCGGAGCCCGCTTCAGCCGAACCGACTATGACCAGCGCTACCTGCTGACCCTGGCCGACCAGCCCGTGTGCGCCATGCTGAAAGGGCGCGACGGCAGCAGCGCCAGCTCGGTCCAGGTCGAGTACTGGCGGCAGTGGCGCTGGCTGAAGCCCTGGCAGGCGTCCGCCGTCCTGGGGGTGAGCGAGGACGAGCTCTGGGACCAGGTCCAGGCCGGCCACGTGGAGAGCCGCGAGCTGGCCGGTCGAACCGAGATCCGCGTCCTGGTCAGCCAGGACGAGGAGGGGCAGAAGGTGGTTCCCTCCGCCCAGGGCACCGGGGTGAACCTCGAGCTGCCCGTGGCCCAGAGGCTGGAAGGCAAGCAGCGCACGATCCTGGACGTCCTGGTCGAGGTCCTGGTGGGCCTGGTCCCGACCAACCTCTTCAAGGCCATGGCCGAGGCCGAGGTCCTGCCGCTGATCCTCTTCTCGCTGGTGCTGGGCGGGGTGCTCAGCACGATGGGCGAGTCTGGACGCCCCGTCCTGGCGGTCTTCCAGGGGCTGAATGACGCCATCATGCACATGGTGCACCTGCTGATGTATACCGCCCCCCTGGGCGTCTTCGGCCTGATCGCCGCCCGCCTGGGCGAAGCCGGCGGGTGGATGGGCTTCCTGCCCGAGCTGACCCGCCTGGCCGCCTATACCGTCACGGTGCTGGCCGGCCTGGGAATCCACAGCCTGGTGACGCTGCCCGTGCTGCTGGTCCTCCTGACCCGTCGCTCGCCCCTGCCGTTCCTGACCGGGATGATGCCGGCCTTGACCACGGCCTTCTCGACCGCCTCCTCCTCGGCCACCCTTCCGCTCACGATGGAGTGCCTGAAGGGAAAGCTCGGGGTCTCCGCCCGCACGACCAGCTTCGTGGCCCCCTTGGGAGCCACCGTCAACATGAACGGGACGGCACTCTTCCAGGCCGTGGCCGCCGTCTTCATCGCCCAGATGCACGAGATCCCGCTCGAGCCGGTGAGCCTCTTCCTGATCTTCCTGACGGCCACCCTGGCCGCCGTGGGAGCTGCCGGGATCCCCGAAGCCGGCCTGGTGACCCTGGTCATCGTGCTCAAGGCCGCGGGCCTGCCCATCACCGGCATCACGATGATCCTGGTGATCGACTGGTTCCTCGATCGCTGCCGCACGGCCGTGAACATCTGGGGTGACGCCGTGGCCGCTGCCGTCGTCGACCGCTTCGAGAAGGCGGCGGGGCCACCCGAAGACCCTTCGGAGGCGAAGGCCGAAACGGCGGGCTGAACCGGTTCCCGAAGGAGCGAAACGCCGCCCGAGGCCGACACCGAACCCGCAGGCGGAGTCGATCCCCGGGGCTCTGCAACGCAGCGTCCCTACTGTCGATGCAGCGTCCACGAGCCCACGGGCTCGGCCCACTTGTTGGCGGCGAACCAGGTTCCCGAGGCGGACTGACCGCTGACGCGTCCCTTCAAGGTGCCGCCGAAGGTCACCTTGCCTTTGGTGAACGCGCCCGACAGGGCCAGGTTCAGGTTGCCTGCCTTGTCGATGGTTCCCTGGCAGGTCCCCGTGACCGGGTCCTTGCCGTATTTTCCACGGACCTGTCCGGAGACATGGGTGCCGTTGATGGTCAGGCTCATCGAGCCCGTGGCCTGGCCCGAGAAACTCCCCGACCAGGTCCCGTCAAAGCTCGGACCGGCTGCCTCTGCCAGGCGGGCCACCTCCTTCTTGAAGGCTTCGGGCCCCTCGGTGTAGCGCAGTTCGATCAGCTTCTCCATGACCTCGGCCGTCGGGGTGATCCCCAGCTTCTTGAGGCTCTGGCGCAATCCGTCCAGGGACTTGGACACCTGCTTCATCCGGGACTCCAGGTCCTTGCTGGACAGAATCCTCAGCAGGGCCACGTCGTCCAGGTTTCCGTACAGATGGGGGCTCGCGCGGCGGATCCGGGCCAGCTCGCCGGGCTTCTGATACTTGGCCAGGGCCTTGAGGTAGTCCTTGAGCATCTGATCCTTCAGGGCTCCCACCAAAGGCAACCCCCGGGACTTCATGCTCTTCTCCAGGGCCTTGCGCTGCAAGGCCAGCAGGCGGGCCTCCGCTTCGTTGGCGGGAGGCCGACCCAGCAGACGACGATACTCCTCCGCGGCATCCTTGGCTTCGGAGGCCGTCACCATCAGATCGACCACGGTCCCCATGGGGCCGACCACCGAGGTCTGCACGCTGACGGCCACCTGACCCCCTTCGGCGGTCACGGCGCCGACGTTCTGCTTGCGCTCCTCGTTGAAGCCCTCCAAGGCCTCGACGGCGCGCTTCTCGGTCCGCGCGTCGAAGATCCCCTCGGCCTGCTTCCAGCGGGCCTGGACCGCCGCCTTGCGGTCCAGCGCATTCTTGCCCCAGAGGATGGCCCCCGCGCCGGTGACCAGGATTCCGCCGATCAACAGGCCCAGGGCAATGGCCCCACCCCAGGGCCGGCGCCTGAAGAACAGGTTCATCGGTGTCATGGCGCTGCCTCCGTCACCAGGGTCTGGGCCCCCCACAGCCGGTCATCCCGAAAGTTGAGGATCAGGCGGTTGCGGTAGTTCAGCACGGTGATCCGGCCGAACACCGGGGAGTCCTTCCGAATCACCAGGTCGGGCTCACCCAGGGTCTGGACAGCCTGTTCCTCGGTCCAGGAGGGATCGAAGGCCAGCGGACTCAGACCCGTCGGGGCGGCCGGCCGGAGCTCCTGGGCCGGGGCCTCGCTCTGCAGCCGTCCGTTCAGGAACCCGAAGGCCCGAGGCTGCCAGGATCCCGCCAGCAGGGCGTCTCCACCCTGCGCGCGGTACCAGGTCCAGACCTCGGCCCGGGTTCCGCTGTCCGGGTCCAGGGCGACCAGGAACTGATCGGGCATTCCCAGGGCCCCGACCAGGGTCTTCTGGTCTGCGGACAGGGACACCCGACGCTCCAGGACCGGCAAGGGCGTGGTGCCCATCTCGCCCTCCAGCGCCACTCCTCCCATCTCCAGGGCCGAGGCTCCTCCTGCCCCTCCGAGAGGCAGCGTGGGGCTCGACCCATCGAAGGTCGGATCCAGGTGGGCGCGAAGCGCCAGATAGCCCGGCAGCAGAATCGCCGAGGCCAGGGTGACCCCCAGAAACAGGACGGGCCAGAGCCAGGAGGTCCGCCGGAAGGCAGCCGTCAGGCTGGTCCCCACGGCCAGCAGGGCCAGCAGGA
>Ga0334889_1001749_pt1 | contig 27058 bp, 24 predicted proteins | sample GraSluR1_MG_2_FD_207222 | JGI IMG/M metagenome (GOLD analysis project Ga0334889, IMG submission 207222) | Sludge microbial communities from methane-producing bioreactor in Wageningen University, Netherlands - Granular Sludge_8_08-R1 | ecosystem: Engineered > Bioreactor > Anaerobic > Unclassified...
CTTGGGAGTCATCGGAGTCACTAGCTTCTTCTTCAGAATAATCATCTGAAGTAGTATCTTCTTGGCTTTCTGAACTAGAATCTCCTGAAGAGCTACCGACAACTTCTCCAAATCCTACTTTCTTAAGGACTTTTGTTACTTTAATCCTAACACTATCCCCTTTACTTACGTTTGGAATAAATATTACAAAGCCATTAACCTTTGCAATTCCATCCCCTTTTTCTCCATTCCCCTCTATGGTTACATCTATTTCTTCACCAACTCTTACAGGAGCAAACCTATCAGGTCCCCTGTTAAAACCGTATTTTTCGTTTTGCATATTTCAATTCACCTAAAACTAAAAGACGCGAATAAGCGCGCCTATTTAGGATAAATCTACAATAAATATTTAAAATTATCTAAAAAAGTTAAGAATATTCACTTTTTTGGGCAGGGTTCTTATCTTTTTGTAGGATTAAATATCTGAAATCTTGTCTGTTTCAACCACAAAACCTGCTTCTCCTTCAGGTAGATTAGGACTGTCAATTAGTTTTGCTACTCTTGTGTTTTTCTTGCCTTTCCTTAGATACATTCTAAAGGTGCTTGCGTGTGCTACAATGTGTCCTCCTATTGCAGCGGTTGGATCACCAAAGAATGTATCTGGTCTTGCCATTACCTGATTTGTTACATTTACACAAATGTTGTAGGTATCAGCGAGTTTTAGTAATATATGCATATGCCGATTTAGTTTCTGTTGTCTATCAGCTAGGGTGCCTCGCCCTACAAATTCTGCTCTGAAATGAGCTGTTAGTGAATCAACTACTACCAGTTTCACATCTAGCTTTTGCTTTGTAATTAGATCTTCTATTTTTTCTGCTAAAAGCATCTGATGGTCTGAGTTGTAAGCCCTTGCGACTTTGATGTGCTGAAGAACTTGTGTTGGATCAAGCCCTGCTCCTTTTGCATATTGAGCTATTCTTTCTGGTCTAAAGGTGTTTTCTGTATCTATATAGACTGCATAACAACCAGGATTTTGTTTTTGAACTCTTACACATAAAAGATGAGCAATTTGGGTTTTGCCTGAACCAAACTCTCCAAAACATTCAGTTATGGCGCCCGATTCGAACCCACCCCCTAAAAGCTCGTTTAAAGCCTTGCATCCAATGTCTATTTTCATAACACGGGAGCGTTTCTCTAAGAGAATATCTCCTGATTCAAAACCCATTTCAAGCTTGTTTCTTGCAGCGGAGATGATTCTTCTTGCTACACTGTCTCCTAGAGCGGTTGCATCCATTATTTCATCAGGGCTTGCAACTGCAATACTCATCATAGTATCATAGCCTGCTGAAATCAATTTATCAGCAGTAGCTGAGCCAACACCTGGTAATGAAAGGATATCATCAACTGATACATCAGTATCTTCAGGAGATTGTGGTTTTACTTCAGAATTATTTGTATCACAAGATTTTGAGCCTTGTACTTTTGGCTCTTTATTTTTGTCTGCTTTTTCAATTTTTTCTTCTTTTTCTTTTGCCATAAATATCACCTTTAATAATCTTTTTTTGTTTTATGCAACAATTAAGAGTAAACAAAGTATTTGTTCTAATAACAAATGAAATGGTGTTGTTTAAAAAACTTTCATAATATTTTTTGTGATTTTTCCTTTTTGAAACACTCAAAATTAAGCTTAATTTTGACGTTAATGGTAATATTGAGTTGTAATTGATTATATGTGATTCTTTTATATATCTTTGTTAAGGAGTTGTCCAGTTGTCCTATGTAAAAAAGTTAGGGTTAAAGGATTTTTTTAAATACTATTTTTCATTAAACTCTTAAAATTACGAGCCATATAACGATTAATATGATTAGCATTGTTATAAATAGTAATGTTTCTTTAAGGCTTGATGTTTTGATTGTTCCTTTGATTTTTATTGGAAATGGCCAAAAAAGGGATACTCCAGCAGGGGTTAAAGAGTCTAGTATTATATGAGATATTATTCCAAATGAAAAACTGATTAATACTAGGAAGATGAAAGGTTGTTTTTGAAAGATAAGGCTTAGTAATAAGAGGATTAGGGGAATCATTAAGGAATGAAAAAGTCCTCTATGCTTGAAGCTCATTTTAGTTAATACGGGAGGGATTTTGAGTTTTTTGTTTATGTAAGAGTTTGCGATATCTATGTCTGGGAAGATTGTGCCAATCATAAAAAAAAGAAAGTAAATTGGAGAGAATAATGGGTTGAAAAAACCTTGTAGTAAAGAGATATTATTAAGCAAGGGGATTATTAGAATTGCTAAGGTGAATAATAGAAGTGAGAATAATAAGTGGGTGTATAGTTTCATTTTATGATTGGTAAGGCTTTTATTATAAAATGTTATGGATAATTATTTTATTTATAAAATAGGTTTTTTATTAGTTTTTGTGATTGAACCCCAAATTTATATTAATCATCTAATGGGCTTTTGATATAGGCAATGTTTTTTTTTGATACTTTGGTATAAATCAGGGTTGTGCTAATATCTGAGTGCCCTAGCAATTCCTTGATATAACGAATATCAGTTCCATTTTCTAAAAGATGGGTTGCAAAGGAATGCCTTAAAGTGTGTGGGGATACCTTTTTTTTTATTCCTGCTTTTATTCTTGTGTTTTCTACTATTTTTTCAATTGTTCTAATTGTATATTTCTTTTTTCTGTTTGATAAGAACACATATCCTTCTTTTTTTATGGTTAATGAATTGAGCGCTTTCTTGATTTTTAGCGAAAGCATTACTATTCGATCTTTTTTTCCTTTAGCCCTTTTGATATGGATTATGTTTCTTTGGAAATCTATGTCTTGCCATTTTAGATTTATTAGTTCACTAACCCGCATACCCGTTCCATAAGACATTTGGATAACCAATCGATGGATTAGGTTTGTTGTGGCTAAAATCATGTCTTTTATTTCTTTTTTGGATAAAACAACTGGAAGTTTTTTCTCTCTTTTTAGGTTTGGGATGTTAATGTTATCTTTGGAATTCATTGTTTTTAGGTAAAATTTTATTGCAAATCCTGCATTTCTTATTGTTTCGTCTGCATGGTTTGTATTGATTAAATTAAGAAGATATTCTCTTGGATTTAAGTTGGATTTAAGGAATTTATCTATGTGATATATATAATTTGAAAGCGTATTTTTAGAAAAGCCTCTTAATTTTGCTTCATTTTCAATTTTAGTTTTCCAATCGGCGTTATTTGGGCTTTTTTTCATTAGATAAGTTTTATAATCGAATTATTTAAGTGTTTTTTGTTCGCAAAACCCAAGATATTTCGAGTTTAGTGTAATAAAATCACGATAAATAGGTGTTAGAAGAAATTTTTCCTCGTAACCTAAAATAAGATTATAGAATCTGGCTGAAGTCCTAAAACAACAACTCGGAAAAACTCAAGCCACGTTGCACTCTCGCTACGCTCGGGTCTTCTAACACGCATTTAACGGCTCAGCTCCTTGCAGGAGCTTCACCCATATTTACAGCAAGAAAATTCCAGAATTAACAAATTCAGCAATCCGAAGCCATCTGAAGCAAGATTTCGTAAACATCGTTAAATGCGTCAGTTCAACGAAATTTTTTTGTCATCAAAGGATCAATTTAGGTAAAAAAGAACGGCCAATACCTCGCGAAATTGGAGAACAGGCATTTTGCATTCTAAAGCTCCACTCTCTGGAAGGACAAAAAAACTCTTCGCCTCTTTGAGGCTTCGGGGATTCGCCTTCGGCTCACCCTCGCTGAACACGAATTATGCGGTTCGGCTGGGGGTTGCCTCAGCCTCACCCAAACTCCTCAGCTTCGCTTCGGAGCATCGCATAATTCGTTTGTTAAGTTCAATAAAATTTGAGTTCCATTTTCTTTTTAGAAAAAAGAAACAAAAATAGGGGGTTCCTAGTCCTTTGGACATTTTGCCTTTCTCTTCGAGAAAGAAATTTATTTGTAGAATGGGGAGAAATTAAAAAGTAAGTTTTATTAAATATGAACAATTAACAATAAATAATGGAATCAAAAAGTAGAATTGGGGACTTAAAAAAACAAATTCAAGAAAGTAATCAACCAGCCATAGGTGTTGGTCCTATGAGTAAGAGTTTTGTTGAAAGTGTTTTCAAATATTCACATCAGAAAGAGTGTATTCTTTTAATAATCGCTACTAGAAGACAAATTGAAGCCAAAAGCTTAGGTCACGGTTATGTAAATAATTGGACTACAGAACAATTTTCTGATTATATCAAACTATTGAAAAAAAGATATCCAAAAAATAGAGTGTTTATTTGCAGAGATCATGGAGGTCCATGGCAGGGAAATAATGAATCTATGATTAATTATGAAAAAGCACTAAATAGGGCTTTAGTTAGTTACGAAACGGATATTCTTTCAGATTTTGATATTTTGCACATTGATCCAAGTGTGCACCCGAAGAGAAAAATTTCTAATAAAACGGTTACTTCAAGAATAAAGAAGATAATTTTGCACTGTTATAACTTTGCCCAAAAACACAATAAAGAAATTGCATTTGAAATAGGAACAGAAGAAACAAATGGTTGTATTACAAACTTGAATGAATTTAAGTCATTTATTGAGGAAATAGTTTTGTTCTGTGAGAGTAAAAATATTATTAAACCATTATTCGTAGTTGGTCAAACTGGAAGTCTTGTTAAAGAATTAAGACAGGTGGGGACTTTTGATTTTAATAATTCAAAAAAACTTGTTGATGTTTGTAACAAATTCAACATCCTGTTTAAAGAACATAATGCTGATTACATAGCAAAATATCAATTATATCTAAGAAGAAAAGCAGGGATTCATGCCATTAATGTTGCTCCAGAATTTGGAGTTATAGAATCCAAATGTTTTCTTGATCAATGTTGTGAAGAAAGTAAGACTGACCTAATAAAAGAATTTATGAACTTGTCAATAAAATCAAAAAAATGGAAAAAGTGGGTAATTAATGAAAAATATGTAAATAATTTTGATAAATCCGTTATATCTGGTCATTATATATTTGCAAATGAAAAATTCATTAAATTAAAAAAGAAGATTAATTTAAAATCTTTTATTAAAAAGCTAGACAAAGAATTTTTTGAACGATTAGATTTTTACAATAATAAATGATTATTTATTTAATGAATCTAAACAAGATAATATGTCACTTATTTCCAAATTGTTTTGAATCTCATAACATTCTACAGAATCTAGAACTTTATTTAAGAAATTCTCTATTACTGAAGAAGAAAAATTAAATTGTTTTTCTAATTCATTCATAATCTTTGGAGCATTCTTATTATCATAGAAATCATCTTCATAATCTAGCAACTTGAATACATGTTTAAATAGGCTAAATCTTAAAAGAGGTTTTGCCTCTTCTTTTGATAATCTTTTAATTGAAAAATCTTCTAGATTCATATTAAGAAACAAAATATAATCTAATTTATGGCTTCTGGAAGTTTTACCTATTTTCATTACATCTATTTTAGAGTCGTCAATCTCCACTTTAGATATCGATTCTTTATCTAATTCTCTATATTTTGATTCTAATTTAGAGGTATAATCAAGATTTAATGCTTTTTTAGTTCCAACTCTTATGTGTGCACCAATTTCTGGATATCCTAAAACATATGGAATGTTATTCTTTAATTTAACAAAAGAATATTCATCATTGATATATTCTCCACCTTTTAAAGATGCCAATATAGCAAAAGTCGATTTGCCAGCTAAGCCGACACTAGAAGCTAAAAAACCTTTACCATTATAACTAAATGATGCCGCATGAAATGAAAAAGCTGACGGATAAAATATGATATTAAGAATTCTCATTAACCATTTTAATGTATTATAATATTTATAACCACCTTTAATATTTTCAATATCTATTTCAGATATTGTTAATTCTTTTTTATTAATATCAAGATCATATTTATCCTTATCATCTTTGATAAAGTTAATTGTAAAATCTATTTTGTCTTTCCTTTTGACAGGCAAATTTAGTGAGTTTATATGATTAAAAACAATTTTGGAATTCGTATTAACTAATACTACCTTATTCTCGAAATTTAAGTATTTCCTAAATACAGTATTCATTCATTAACCCTCTCAATTTTTGGTTTAATTCTTCTATTGTTCCACTATTATCTATAACTATATCAGCAATATCCTTGATTTCAGGAGTTCCAAATTTAATCTTCTTTTCATCTCTAGGTAGCATAATCTTTCTTGCAGTTTCATAATCAACATTTTCTCTACCCATTTGCCTCTGTAATCTTACTTCTTGTTCAATATCAAAATAGACTACAGAAACTCTACTGGTTCCTATTGCTTGTTTAAAAGCAATTGTTGTACTTGGTTTGACCATGCTTTCAATTGAACAATATAATATATTTTCTGATTCACAAATTTGGAATAAAGATCTTGCAGCCCTTTGTGCTTGTTCTTCATCCGTTTCAGTTGAATTATTTAATAGATTATATGGATTTATATCTGGTTGTTGTTGTAATACATCATGAGCAAAAAGTTTAACATATTTTAATCTTTTAATCCCATGATCATCAAAAAAATTTCCTGCGTAACTCTTTCCTGATTCAGAAAGTCCAGCAAGTAAAAAGACATGTTTCGGTTTATCATATTCTTTCATTTTGATTCCTCCTTCTTTTTTATATATTTTAAAAAATTATTAGAAAAACCAATTTGTCTTTCAATATTAGATGTCATCTCTTGATTAGTAATCTCGCCAAAATTTAATTTTTGTTCAATTAAATTTGATAAGTATTCAAAATCATATTTTGGATATTTTTTCTTTGCTTCTATATAAATATCCTGGTAGGTTGGACAAAAAAGTCCCTCTCCTAATAATACGCTCTTTACTACATTAAAACACATTTTGAGATTTTTTATATATAATTTAGATAACGGCAATGTTCTCTTCTTATACTCTTCAAGTCTTACATTCCCTGCTTCAAATAACCTACTTGCATCATCCAAAGATAACTCTGAAACTAATCCTTGACTGACTACACCCGAGTAATCATTTGTTCCATAAACACATTTTGTTTCAGATTTGTCAAACAATACATATCTGATTTTTCCTTGTTTTCTAACTGCATTATTTATATCATAATAATTTACTATCCACGGAGTTATATCTATATCATATTGTCTCTTTACTGAATTTGCACGGTCTTTTAATAAACTGTCTGTTCTGTCAGATTCTATATGTGTAATACATAATAGATCTATATCACTCCAACCAATCTGAACCGAATTTGTACTTAAACTACCCGTCAATAATATAGTTCTAATGTTTGTATCTGCCTGAATCTCTCTTAAAAAATCATGAAGTGCTAGTCTGTATTTAAGATCAGTATTTTCATTTAGGGAATCAAATACTTGGGATGCCAATTGTTGTGGACTTCCCAACAGATCTAATCTCTTACCATCTTTTGGAAATATTTCTGATAAATAATCTCTAAATCGGGTTAGATATTCTGTATAATCTTCTTCAAAAGAAAAATTATTTCGTCCTTCCAATAAAGAAATCATATCTGAATTTGGAAGAGAACATTCTAATAAAAATGATAACTCGCCTTCATTTTCAAATCCTGTTTCAGCAGCTAATGATAATACTCTATTAATACCCCCTCTATGATTATCTAATCTAGCCATAGAACTGGCTAAAATGGAAAAATATCCCCTATCTAATAATATGTATGGTTTTTCAGATACTTGGATTAAGCTATTTCTTTTGACACTTCCATCAAGAATGCCTCGCACAACTTGTTCACGAGGCGCATTTTTTAGCCAATCTACAACATCAGATTCTCTTTCCGGAAAATAATCAGTTAATTTTGAAAAATGCGGTGGCACATATACAATATCTTCATCCAATTGTGATAAGTTTTGATTCACTAAATCTACAAGTGTAGATTTGCCAGTATTATCAATTCCATTAATCCCAATAATAAACTTGTTTCTATTACTCATTTTGCTTTAATAATGACTTTATTTTTTTTACTATTTCTTTTAATTCAGGGAATTTTAATGTTTTATAACATTTTTCTAAATCAGCCCACACATAATCCTCAATTTCATCATTTAATTTTGGTACTATTTTATTTATTTTTTTTATAAAATAGATTACTTTCTTATTATTGCCATTATCATCAATATAATTACATTCAAAAGATGGTTTCTTCTCTAGAGACTTTATCTCTAATCCAATTTCTTCTTTTACTTCTCTTATTGCTGTTTCGATCAAAGTTTCTTTATCTTCAATATGCCCTTTTGGAAATCCCCACATTCCGCTTTTTTTGTTTTTAATCAGCAAAAGCTCTGGTTTATCTAATTGATTATTAATAAGAACCACTCCTGAAGATGTGTTGTTTTTAATTCTGGAATTTTTAATTTGCTCTTTCATTATTTTCAAACCTTCAATAATACTATGCATCGCGATACCTTCTTCGGATAATTTTGTTGTATCAAGAGAACAATTCTTAGGTCTTACATTTTCTAATCCTAATTCTTTTACAGTTGAAGGAATTATCAAATCTTTGTTTAAATTAAACACATGAGCTACTTTTAATGCTAAATTGTATCTAGACACTGTCTCTTTACCAGCAATATTCCATATTCCATTTTCCTCTTTTTTAATTAATTTAGCTATAGATTCTGCCAAATCATCAATTAATGTAGGTGTTGAAATTTCATCTGCTGCAACAGGATATTCTTTCTCTTTACTTAGTTGATCTATAACTTTATTTACAAAAACTGGTCGTTTGTTGTTTATGTTAAATCCGTAAAAAGTACTAGTTCTTATTATCAATAAATCTTTAATTTTGGATAATAATTTTTTTTCAGCTTCAGCTTTTGTTCTACCATAGACATTAATCGGGTTGGGTTCATCTTCTTCTTTATAATATCCTTTTTTGCCATTAAAAATAAAATCTGTTGAAATTTGAACAAATTTAATACTATTGTTAAGACAGATCTCAGCAAGATTCTCTACTCCTTTAATATTTATTTTTTTGGCAAGAGCAGGATTTTTTTCACATTCCTTATAATCAGCGTAAGCTGCTGCATTTATTAAAATATCTGGAGAAAAATTTTCAATTTCTTTTTTTATATTATCAGAAGTTATATCAATCTCTTTATCTGAACCTTTTACGATAAACTCGTTTTGTAAAAATTCCGTTAATTTTTCTCCTAAATACCCTTTAGATCCAGTAATGTAAATTTTTTTAAGAGGTAGAATCTTTGATAATTCTTTAGTTGTAATTTTACCGCTAAACTCTAATCTATAATTATCTCTGTCATCTTCATCATAATGATGGGTAGAGAATTCGATTATTTCACTTTCTTCTAATCCAGTAAATCGATGCTTATCATTCGGTTTGATCAAAATGGAATCTCCTGGCTTTAGAATTTTTATTTTGTCATTTAATTCAAGCAAAACACAACCTTTTATGACATAAAAAGTCTCATCTTTTATTTTATGGTAATGGAGACTACACCTATGATTTTTATAAAGAACCATCTTTTTACCAGCATACTCTCTATTAACAATCCAATGTTCTTCTCCCCATTCTTTCTTTACTATTCTCATGTGACACATAAACTTATGATAATTTATAAATCTTTGTAAATTTATATTGAAATATTTTTAATTTCTCCCCTTTATTCTTGTTCTTGATGTATCGCTAAAGCTCTTTTTATGGAACGGAACCCCCTAGTCCTTCGGACATTTTCACTCCCTTCGGTCGAATCTATTTGGAACTCAAATTTTACTCTGCGGACGCAGGTTTCCCACACTTTGTATGGGAAACGAACTTAACAGGGCTTAAAGGGTTCGAAACGACCGCTTCGCTATTTTGCCAAGCAAAATTCGTTTCTCTCCCAAATTTTTTCCTGCGGAAAAAACTTCCCTTAAGCCCGATGTTAAGTTCAATAATTTTTAGTGGCTACGACTGATAGGGGGACATTTCTAAACAACAAAAACGAACGACGAGGGGGGAATTCCGTAACGACGAACGACTTTAAAAAGAATATTTATAAACTAGATATAGATTATAGTTTTATATGGTGGCCGATAGTAAAATACATCCATTAATACTGAAAAACTTCAATCTAAATGATGAGCAAAAAGAAGCGATTTCTATAACAGAAGGACCACTATTAATTATTGCTGGCCCAGGTTCTGGAAAAACTTTTGTATTGGTATTAAGAACGCTAAATATACTTCTAAAAGAAATAGCAAAGCCTGAAGAAATTGTGTTATGCACTTTTACTGAAAAATCTGCATTTGAATTAAGAGATAGACTTTCCACATTTGCAGAACAAATTGGATATTCAGGCAATCTAAGCGATTTAAAAGTTGGCACAATTCACGGAATAAGTAATGATTTTATCCTTAGAAATAGACATTTTACTGAATTGGGAAATAATTATGAAGTTCTTGACGATTTGACACAACTATTATTTATCTTTGATAATTTCAAAGAGATAGTAGGAGAAGAGAAAAAAGAAGATGAGAAATATTTCGATAAATGGAAAAGCAAATGGGGAACGATAGAAGGATTAACCAAATATTTTAATAAAATTTCAGAAGAGTTAATTGATTTAGAGTTATTGCTAAAATCTAAGGATAAATTTGTTAAGGAACTCGGACAAGCATATATTAATTATCGAAAATGCCTATTGGAATCAAATAAAATAGATTTTTCATTAATTCAAAAGTATTTCTTTGACCTATTAAACAAAACAGAAGCAGGAAACAAAATAATTAAAGTTGTTAAATACGTTCTTGTTGATGAATACCAAGATACAAACTTTGTTCAAGAGCAATTATTGTTTAAACTCTCATCAGTAAACAGTAATATCTGTGTAGTTGGTGATGAAGACCAAAGTTTGTATAGATTTAGAGGGGCAACTGTCAGAAATATTCTGGAATTTTCTAATCACTTTAAAGAATGTGCTTCTGTAAAAATGACAATTAATTACAGGTCTCATAAACAGATTATTGAAAAATATAATAAATTCATGAAAAGCTGGGATTGGAATTCTGATAATCCTAAAATTAAATACAGGTATGATAAGGATATAAAACATGATCCTGATGGCACTTTTCCAGATTATCCTGCTGTTTTTTCTATTTGGGGCAAGAATGAAGAAGATGAAGGCAGTAGATTTGCAGACTTTGTTCAATTTCTTAAAGATAACAACATTATAGAGGATTATAATCAGATTGCACTCCTCCTTCATAGTGTAAGACTTGATAATAGCCTAAAATATACTTCAGTACTCGAAAAGAAAGGAATTCCTTTTTTCTGCCCAAGACAGAGAGGTTTCTTTGAGACAGAAGAGATTGGTTATATGGTTGGTTGTTTTGCTGTAATCTTAGGATACTACGGAGATAACAGAGGAGATGTTAAAGGTCCAGCACTAAAACAACTAATTGAATATCTTGACTTTAATATTTCAGAACTTGGAAAGAAATTTTCTCCTCCGCAGGAATTATCAAATGAACTTCAGAATGCTGTCAAAGAAATTGAAGAATTAAATTCTGGAAAAACATTAGATAAGAGACTTGCAGACTTCTTTTATCAATTGCTTTCTGTTGAGCCATTTGTGACTTTTGTACAAAATGAGAACAGGTCAAGAAACCTTGCTATTTTTTCTCAACTTCTTAATGTATTTCAAAATTACTATCATTATACTGTTATAACTTCCAAGAATATTAAATTCATGCGTCTTCACTTCTTTAATAGTTTCTTGCGATTATTATTTGATGGAGGAATTAACGAGTATGAAGATCCAAATATGCCTTTCCCAAAAGGTTATGTTCAAGTTATGACTATACATCAATCCAAAGGATTAGAATTCCCAGTTGTTGTAGTTGGTTCTTTGGATAAGAATTTATCCTCTCCAAAGGAAGCTGATAAAGTACTAGGCTCTTATTATCAAAGGCCACAATTTGAACCTCCTGAAAAAACAACGGGATTTGACAGAATGCGTCTTCATTATGTTGCATTTTCTAGACCTGAGAAAATTCTTGTTTTAACTACATCTGAAAAGCCTAAAGAGTATTTTAATACGATATGGCAGGGCCTTGACCAGTGGCCTCATGTCCAAAAGGAATTATTTAAGTCGCTGTCATTTAAACTAAAAAATAGGTTTGTTCCAAAAAGAAGCTTTAGCTTTACAAGTGATTTAAGCGTTTATGAAAACTGTCCAAGACAGTACAAATTCTTTAATGAATATGAGTTTACGCCTTCTCGTTCGGCAGAGATGTTTTTTGGAAGTTTAGTACATCAGACCATTGAAGAGATACACAGATATGTTATGGTGGGAAAGCTTGATGAAATCAATGAAGCAAAAATTAAAGGATTTTTTGAATTCAATTTTAAGCATCTTCTAAATTCTGGAATGAGACAATTAGGACAAAAGCAGAAGGATTTGGCCTTCAAGCAAGTTATAAATTACTTTAATCAGAATAAAGAGGAGATGAAAACAATAATTGAAACTGAAGTTGATGTTTCAGTTGAAAAAGATAAATATATCCTAAATGGCAAGATTGACTTGCTTTCATCTAGTGGAGATAAAGTAAATATTCTTGATTTTAAATCTATGAAAAGGCCAAAAGAGGATAAAGAACTAATAGAAGCTTTCAAAAAGCAACTGTCTCTCTATGGCCATATTATTGAGAAAAAGCATAACAAAGTACCAGATAAATTGATTATTTATTGGACTGGCGAGGAGAAAAAGGAAGACGCAATGATGGTTTTCAAGTATGATTCTTCAATGGTTGCCTCTGCAGTTAAGGAATTTGACAAAATAGTAGCAAAGATTTTAAATAAGGACTTCAATATAGTCAAAATACCTGAGAAAAAGTACTGCAGAGAGTGCGATTTAAGGAGATACTGCATTAAAGACGGTATTTTAAAGGGGGTTCAAGATGGTCAAAATTGATATAACAAAAACAGAGCTTGTCTGGCCTGGCAAGTATGATGAAGAAGGCAAATTAAAAGAAGTGGAGAAGATAAATCTTCCATTCCAAGCAATTGAGACAATCAACACAAGCAGAGCTGATAGAGAAAAAGAAAAAAATGTTGGCAAGAATCTTTATGAATTCTTTGAATCAAAAGAAGGCGATACTTTTGAAGATGGCTGGAAGAATAAACTTATCTGGGGAGATAATAAACTAGTGATGAGTTCACTTCTTAAACAATTCTCAGGAAAGATTGATTTGATTTATATTGATCCACCTTTTGCAACTGGTGCGGATTTTAAGTACACGACTGATGTTGGAGAAAATGGAGAACAAATACTTAAAGAACAGTCTATAATAGAAGAAAAAGCATACAGAGATACGTGGGGTGGAAAAGACATTTCAATCTACATAAATATGATTAGAGACAGATTACTGCTTTCCAAAGAATTATTATCTGATAAAGGAATGATTTTCGTTCACTTAGATAGAAGAGCTGTAAGTCATATAAAAATTCTAGCAGATGAGATATTTGGCGATGGTGGACCAAAAAATGATAAAGCAGGATTTAAAGGCGAACTAATTTGGCATTATTTTATGGGTGGAAAAGCAAGGAATTTTCCAGGAAGAAAACATGATAATATCCTAGTATATTCAAAAACTGATGATTGGACATTCAATCCAATGAAACTTAAAAGAAGACTTGATTTTAAGCCAGGTTTAGCTGCAAAGAGTTCCTCTGGAAAAAAGATTGAAGACACAACTGGCCAGGACGAATTAGGGTATTTCAGTGTGGTTTCGTTAGATGATGTTTGGGATATTAGGGGAGTATTTAATATGGGGGGAGAATATACTGATTACCCTACTCAAAAACCACTTAAATTATTAAATAGAATTCTTGAAGTTTTTTCTAAAGAAGGAGATTTAATTGCTGATTTTTTTGCAGGTTCAGGAACTGCTTGTGTGTCTGCAGAAAAACTTAATAGACGTTGGATTGGTTGCGATTTATCTCGCTGGGCTATCCATACGACCAGAAAACGTCTTCTTGGGATTGAAAACTGCAAACCATTCGAAATACTAAATCTTGGGAAGTATGAAAGACAGTATTGGCAGTCTGCAACTTTTGGAGATAAAGCAACTCAGAAAGCAATTTATGAATACATCGCCTTCATCTTGAAGCTTTATAAGGCAGAACCATTGTCAGGAACGCAATATATTCATGGAAAAAGAACAAACGCTTTAATCCATATTGGGGCAGTCGATTCTCCAATAACTATTGATGAGATAAATCTTTGCTTAGAGGAGTGCAAAGCATTGAAACAAACAAATCTTCACATCCTTGGCTGGGAATGGGAGATGGGCCTTAATGATTTAATGATAAAAGAAGCAAAAGGCAAAGGGATAAAACTAGTTTTATTAAACATCCCAAGAGAAGTAATGGAAAAACAAGCAGTTGATAAGGGAGATGTTAAATTCTTTGAACTTGCCCATGTAGATGTAAACACAATATCAAAACCAGACAAAAAACTTCAGATTGAACTTAAAGACTTTGCCATGTCAAACATTGACTTAATACCTGAAGAAGTTAGAGAAAACGTCAAGAAGTGGTCTGATTATATTGATTATTGGGCTGTTGATTGGGATTTTCAGAATGATACATTTATGAATGGCTGGGTTTCTTACAGAACAAAACAAGATAGAGAATTAAAACTAAAATCAGATATTCATCAATACGCTAAACCAGGAAAATATATGGTAATGGTCAAAGTTGTAGATATTTTTGGAAATGACACTTCAAACACCTTTGAAGTAACGGTGAAATAAGATGCCTAAATCTGTTGTTCAATACGATAAAGACTTGCCAGAAATAGAAGGCAGGGATAAATATGCAAAACCTATTGCGTATCTTCAAAAAAAGAAAGGTAAAGATGAATATGAGGTAGTTGAAAAAAGAAGGCCAAGCAAAATGCTCTTAGTAAACAATCTAAGAGATGCAGTTGATAAATGGCGAGATGAAGGCTATCCTGGAGCATCTGAAACTACAAAAAGACTTTTTCAGTATTGGTTTGAGGAAGATCATTTAATCAATGATGAACTTTTCAAATTCTATTTCTGTCAAAGAGAAGCAATGGAAACTCTGGTTTATGTTATTGAAATCCTAAAAAACAAAGACCTTATTCCACTAATTCGTAAGTTCGCAAGAGTTAAACAGATGAAATTGGGAGATAACCTTATTTTCCAGACTACAATGGATGGCAAAAGGCAGCTTAGAAGATTCTTTGATGAAATAAACAAAGATGGAGTTCAAGACTTGCCTCCTGAAAATCTAAAAAGATATTCAGTAAAAATGGCAACAGGAACAGGAAAAACAGTAGTCATGGCAATGGCTGTTGCTTGGTCATATTTCCATAAAAAATTCGAAAACAACTCAGAAGTATCAACAAATTTCCTTATCCTTGCCCCAAATGTTATAGTATATCAAAGACTAGAAAAAGATTTTGCAGGAAATAAGATATTTAACGACCTGCCTTTAATCCCTCCTGAATGGAATTTTAATCTAAAAGTAATTCTTAGAGGAGAAGAGACAGACCTTGATCCTTCAAATAATCTTATTCTTACAAATATTCAGCAGATATATGAATCGAGAGAGAAAGAATGGACTCCAACAAATGCTGTTGATGCACTTTTAGGCAAAAAACCCTCTGGAAGTTTCTCAATATCAATGTTTGAAAAGATAAAAAAACTGTCTGATTTGGTTGTCTTAAATGATGAGGCCCATCACGTTCATGACGAAGATTTAGCTTGGAATCAAACGCTATTATCAATTCATAAATCAATTTCAAAAGGCCTGTCCTTGTGGTTAGACTTTACTGCCACGCCAAAAGACCAGAACGGAACTTTCTATCCTTGGATTATTTCAGATTATCCTTTAGCCCAAGCAGTTGAAGACAGGATTGTAAAAGCTCCGATTATTGTTCATCAGGTGAATAAAAAAGATCCTGGAGATGTAACTCAGGATAATATTGTTCATAAATATGGAGAATGGATAACCAATGCCTTCGGCAGATGGAAAGACCATTACAAAATATACAGTAAATTAGGTAAGAAACCAGTTCTTTTTATTATGTGTACTAAAAGTGCTTTTGCTGACAAAATAGGAGAATGGATGATTACAAATCCGACATTTAAATTAAAAAAAGACGAAGTCCTTATCATCCATACAGACTCATCTGGAGACATCTCAAAAGGAGATTTAAGTAAAGCAAGGGAAGCAGCAAGAGACATAGATACTACTTCTAACAAAGTCAAAGTAATAGTCAGCGTCTTAATGTTAAAAGAAGGATGGGATGTAAGAAATGTAACCGTAGTTTTGGGATTAAGACCATTTACTGCAAAATCTAATATCCTTCCAGAGCAAGCAGTTGGAAGAGGATTAAGGTTAATGCTTGGCATAAGCCCAGATTCTACTCAATCATTAGAGGTAATCGGAACAGATGCCTTTGAAGACTTTGTCAGAGAATTAGAACAAGAAGGAGTTGGAATTAAAACAGTTACAAATGCTCCAAATCCGCCTATATGGGTTGAGCCAATAGCAGAAAAGAAAAAATATGATATTTCTATCCCTCTTACAAAACCAATTCACTTCCACAATTATACTAAGTTCGATAGCTTAAAACTATCTAATTTTGAGCCAATCTTTGATCAAAAAGAACTTAGCTCATCAACCAAGAATGAATTAAGATTGGAGTTTGCAACAACTGAAACAACTGTAGGCCATATAACAAAAAAGTATGGTGAACTTCCAACTTCTAATGAAATTGTCACAATAATCACAAATGAAACTATGAAAGAATCTAAACTTTCAGGTGTTTTCTCAAAATTGTATCCTGTCGTCAAAGAATACCTTTCAAATAAATGTTTTAATAAAAAAATTAATCTAGATGAAGAAAAAATAAGAAAAACGCTAAAAAGAGTTGAATTGCAGCTAGGTATAGCAAAATATCTTGCCAGAAAAGTCAGCGAATTGGTTTTGGAGAAAAAACAACTTGAATTTGAAGATGAATTTTTCAAACTTTCAGACACAAAGCCTTTCACATGGAGAAGGAAACATCTAAAAGCAGAAAAGACTATTTTCAACTATACTGCAACATATAATAATTATGAGTCTGATTTTGCAGAATTCCTTGATAAAAAATGCAAAGATGTAATAAAATTTGCTTCTCTTGCAGAACAGTTTACAAGGTTTAGGGTTGATTATTTGAGCAAGAATGGTTCTTTAAAATTCTATTATCCTGATTTTATTGCCGTTCAGAAAGTAAGTGGAAAAGAAATATTCTGGATAATTGAAACTAAAGGAAAAATCTATGATAATGTAGAATACAAAGACGCAGCCATTAAAGAATGGTGCGAGAGAATATCCAAAATAAAAGGCAAAGGTATTTGGAAATATGTCCGTGTAAATCAAATAGAAGTATCAAATAGGAAATTCAAAGATTTAAACTCATTCGAGGATTTAGTTAATTATATTAAAAATCTAAAGTAGTCCTTTCTGTTCAAAGCTAAAATAAGAATTTTTGGAAATGATAACATGGTCAAGCAGTTTTATTCCTACTGTTTTTGATGCCTCGTTTATTATTTTTGTTGCATTAAGATCATCTTGCGATGGTTCAGCATTATTTGTTGGATGATTATGAACAAGAATAATTGAATTCGCACTTTGTTTAATCGCTTCTTTTAAAACTTCTCTCGGATGAATTATTGAAGAATTAAGTGTTCCAACAGAAATTAAATGATGGTTAATGATAGTATTATTTGAATCAAGTAATAAAACACATAAATGCTCTTTTTGCTTATTCTGAAGTTCATCAACAAAATAATTATAAACATCTTTAACAGATTCTACGGTAACTATTTTCTTAGAATTCTTGGCTTTATTATGTCTTTTCATAAACTCAAACAAAGAAACAATCTGCATAGCCTTTGCAGGCCCAATTCCATCTATCTCCTGCAATTCTGATAAAGTCATATCTGAAAGTTGTTCTATAGGATATTTTGAAAGAAGTTTATTGCTCATATCGATTGCATTATCTTTGGCAGTTCCTTTTTGAAGAATAACTGCTAATAACTCTGAATCCGAAAGTATAGAAGGACCATTTTTTGAAAGCCTCTCTCTAGGACGATTTTCCAATGGAATATCTTTAATCTTCATATAAAACCTGATGTGCTGACTTTTTTAAATACTTTACTCTAAAGAATAACGAAAATTTACGGAATTCCCCCCTACGACTAACTAAAACGACGACTACGAAATGTCCCCCTTGATGTATGTTCTTGATAGTTCACTTTGTTCGCCTGATGGAACACGAGCCACTAAAAATTACTTTGCGGACGCAAGTTTCCAGAACTCCGCTTCGCTCGTAACTGGAAACGAACTTAACAGGAATTTAACGGTTCGCAGGGTCGGCTTCGCCTAAAACGCCAAGCGTTTTCCCCTGCTCTCCCAAATTGAATTTCCAGCACGAGCCTCAGGGTTGCCGAGTCTCGTGGGAAATTCAACTTCGTTAAATTCCGATGTTAAGTTCAATTGTGTTTAAGTTCTTTTTAGAAAATGGGGGTTCCTTGGTCTTTCAGACATGCTCAAAAATATTTTATTTTTGGCATCCTAAAAATCTGTGATTTTTATGATATTCACTCGCAACTTCGTTGCTCGATATTTTATATTTGTAGAAGAGGGCAGTTTTCTTATTACTCATCAATTTCTATACATAAATTAAGATTAGATACGACTTCTTTACTTTTTAAAATATTTAATCTCCCTAAGATTGTAATAATTTTATCTTGTTCCAAAGTAAAAATTTTGTTAGGTTTAATCTTACTATCGTATTTTAGATTACCTGAATCTAAATCCCGTTTAGATATTTCAATAGAATTAGCATAATCTCTCGGATTAGATGTAATTGCACAACAAATCAAATCAGAATTTCGTTCATTATATTCCTTTCCAGAAATAACTACAACAGGTCTTTTTTTGTGTTGACTTAAATCAGAATATGGAAAGGGAATCAACACAATATCTCTTTGATTAACAGTCATTCCATCTTTCATCATGTTCATTATCCCATAATTTTGCTAATGATTCTTCTTGTATTAAATTATTTTTTTGTTCAATTTTTTTAATTTGTTGTTTTAAATTATTAATTTCATTGATTAATGAAGATATCATGTCTTGTTTACTATATTTAACTTGTTTAGTTACCTTTATATTTTCAGTTATTTCAAATGTGACTTCTTGGTTTAAATCTTCATAAAAACTATTTTGAACTATTGATTCACTCATTAGAATCACCTCTTTGAGTTTCTAAGGCTTGTATAAATTTCTGTAAAATATCAGGATTTGGAGAATCTAAATGTAATTTGCCTTTTAATACTTCTTCATTATTCGAATGGCTTAAGATTACAGGATATGCTTGTTTTTTACCTTCTTTTTCACTTTCATGTATGAACATAACATTAACTGGAAAAATGTTATCTTCATTAGCTGAAATTAACTTTAAAAAATCCTCTTTAAAAATGTCTTTCAATTTAATATTTTCAATTAAAACTCGTTCTGGGATCGCCATTTTAATATTGAAAAGTTAAACACATATATAAATATTGATATTTTTACCAAGTTTTAGTCAAATTTTCTAATTTTTTCAAGTACATCATCGCCTAGTTTTGTTTTCTGATAAATTCTTCCAGTTTTCTCTTTAGGATTTAAAACTTCAACAAGTTTCTTTTCTTTTAATTCTGCTAATGCTCTTGATACAAGATTAAAGTAGGTATTACTATTTGTTCCGTACATCTTATTTACTAATTCGGATGGCATCATAGGTTTATCTAAAGCAAGGAATACTTTATGTCTATTTTTACCTCGTTTCACATATGAAACTAAATTTAGCAAAGTCATAGCAATTTATAAACAATTTATATATAAGAATAGAATTCAACAATCTATTAGCAATTTATTTTCAGAAACATTTAAATATAAAATATATCTTTAAGTATTTAAATGGGGGCTTTCAAAATGAAAAAAATAATATTGACAATGCTTGTTTTAGCAATAGTTGTTTTGGCGGGATGCACACAAACAACTGAAACAGACAATCAAGAATCAAAATCAACACCTAAATTGGCTAAAAATGCTATTTGTGGAAATGGCATTCAAGAACAAGGAGAAACACACGAAAATTGTTGTTTAGATGTTGCTTGTCCTGAGTTTTTTAATTGTAAAGAATTAACACAAGGCGAGAAAGTAATTAACACTTGTGTAAAAGCAAAACTTGAAGAAACTGCAGAATATAAAAAATTAATTCAATATTGGGAAGAAGAAAGTTGGGAATATTCTAAAGAAAGCGATTTAATAAATTATGATTCCATTTTAACAAAAATAAATCAAATGAATAGGACAGTTACCACATTAAGTACATCTTATGATGTTTCTATTCTGGCTAAATTTGTGCAATATAGATACGAAAGAAGAGAGTGGAATGTCCAGAGAACTGATTTAATTAAAGCTATGAATAAAGAATCAAATGAAGATAAACAAAAACAAATATTTGCACAAATAATTGAATTGGATAAAGGCGAGTTAGCAAGATTAAATTCTTTTGAGAATTCACAAATTAGTGAAATTGACAAAATATTCAATTATGATATTTTTGAAAGAGGAGATTCTTTAAAATCTCAAATAAAAGAATATGAAGATGCATTAAATTTAGCAAACAAAAATCACGAAATCGAACTCAGCATTATAGATTACAATCCAAAATGTTATTCTTGGAGTGATGAGTGTTTTTTAGATTATGTAAAAATTAACATAAAAAATGTGGGAGAGATTGCATTGCAGAATCCAACTTTCGACTTTTATATTCAAAAAGCAGATTCTGTAAAAACTAGAGATATCGACGAATATGATTATAATTTAAACTCAATACCAGTAGGATATAATGGTGTTTTTAAAGCAACATATATTGGATATGATGGAATGAGTTCGTTGCCTCCTGGAAGTTATACCTTAAAAGTTAATCTAAAACAAGGAGTTTCAACAAAAGTTATTGCTTCCGCAACAACATCAATAACCCTTAGATAATTTAAAATGGGAGTGCAAAAAGATGCTGGAGAATTGCTTTTATTTTTTTATGATGAATTGGTCAACAAAAGTAAAAGTAGTGTTGGAACTCAAGAAGTTATAGACACAACTAAATGGGAATCTAACAGAATTAATTTAGCTTATAATTATCTAAATGATATCGGCGTTTTAAAAGGCGGTGGCGGTTTAGGAAATATTCAAGGAGTTCAAATATTCTATATTATGAGGATTTTACCTGATGGGATTAACATTATTGAAAACCAACCTCAATTTAAAAAGAATTTTGGATTTGAAGTTAATCTTGGATTATTAAAATTTAGTTGGGGTGCTTCTGAAAAATAATCAAAGAAAACTGCCCTTTTATTCTTGTTCTTGATGTGACGCTTCGCTCTTTAGATTGAACGGAACCCCCTAGTCCTTCGGACAGTTACACTCCCTTCGGTCGAATTTATTGGGAACTCAAATTTTACTCTGCGGACGCAGGTTTCCCACACTTGCGTATGGGAAACGAACTTAACAAGGATTTAGAGGGAAAATCGGTCGCTACGCTAAATCGCCAAGCGATTTCCCGATTATTCCCCAAATTTTTGCTTCGCAAAAACTTCTCTAAATCCCAATGTTATGTCTAATTGAGTTTGAGTTTTATTCTATAAATCACTTTCGTAAAAGACTATCTTTTAGGGCACGCGCACTTTTTTTGTTTCTTTTTTTCCTAAAAAAAGAAAATAGAAATAATCTTTTAGGGGGTGGAAAATTGTTTTTATGTACTTACTACACAGGGGTATTTTTTACAAAAGTTTATAAATGGAGATATTTTCCGAAAAATATGATCGAAAAACAAAGAAAACAAGTATTGTATCCTCCAGTTGTAGCGGCTCATATATCTCGAGATTTAGGGGATTTAGTAGCACCATACATAGACGACCAGCGAGAGATAGAAGTATATTTTTCATCACAGCCGAATAGTCGTCCTCATTTAGGCACGCTAACAACTGTTTCTTCAGCTTTTGCTTTAGCTTATCATCTAAAGGCAAGATTTGGATTAGATTCAAAAGTTACATTTGAAGCATTAGATAATGCTCCAGCAATGAAACGAGAAGTAAATGGATTCACGTATTTTAAACCAATGTGTTTCACTAAAGCGGGAGAAGAAACATTAGCCGAAAAGAATTTAGCATCCTTTGAACATTTTATGAAAGCAATTCAACGAAGATCTAACATACCTTATTCTGTAAAGAGATATTCTGAAATGCAAAAATCTCCAGAATATCGCCAAAAATTATTAGAAATTCTAGATTATGAAGAAGAATTATCTGGATTCTTAAACCCTTTAGAAAGAAGTATTAAATTAAGGCCGATATGTCCTTCTTGTTCTTATGGTGAAAAATCTGGAAAGTTGACTCAAACAACAAGAAAAGACAATGATTTAGAATTAAGAAGTAATTGTTTTGAACATGGAGATTACGCTGTGGATATTAGCGCAAAAGGGGAAAACTTCGTTGATTTGAACACGCCTGTCAGAAGTGTAATCAGAAAAGCATTATTAATGGATGAATCAAAAAAAGGAAGCTCATTAAAAATAATGGTCGATGGTTCTGATTGGATTGGAATGTCTCAGCAACTTTTGCCTTGTTTGGGAACGTTAGGATATTCTATTCGAGATCTACCAATAAGATTTTTCAGTCCTTTAATTGAGGATTGGGCAGGTTCAAAGTTTTCTAAATCAGCATATGTAAAAAGTGGCACATATGAAGGAATCCATCCAGCGTTATGCGATTATGAAGAATTCCAAAGTTCTCTTGGGGAAGAAGGTCTTGATTTGATTTGGGATGAAACTTTGGAATGGGTATTAGATTCTAAAAAATTCTTCAGAAATTATACTGTAGATTATTTTACTCAAAGATGGAATTTAGACTCTAGAGATTAATCTGATATGAATTCCCACTACACCAAATTTTTTTTCATCTTCTTTTGAATAAACCTCTCTCATTCCTTCTACTTGCTCATCAACTAACATATTATCTGGATGTCCAAAAGGTTTTGTTCCGAAAATTTCAAATAATGTTTTAAAATCATTAAATTTTGATAATCCAATAACTTCTGTTTTAACTGATTTTTTAAGATCGGGTAATTCAAAGAAAGTGATACTATCCCCTATTTTAATTTTTTTTCTGTTATCATCAAAAAGCCTAACTTCAATTACCTTCTTTCCTTTAGCGATCCTTTCAAAAGGATCACTAGTTAATTTCATTGTGTGATTCATATTCTCTTAAATGCTCCTTTAATTTTAAAAATTGTTGGTTTTCTAAACAATAAAAAGATTGTGGAGGTCTAAATCCGGGATATACTTTCTGTATGCCTTTTAAGGTAATCGGCTTTTTAAATTCGATCGATTCTTTTATTGGTAAGGCATAAGCTGTATCTTTTCCTTCAAGATATTTTCTTACTCCTTCAATAAAAGGATAATCTGACCTTTTAGCCAAATTAATAATATCTTCTATTGACCCTCTTATAGGTTTGTCAAATTGAACTATTCCCCTGATAGCTTGAATCGGAGAACTAACATAGATTACACATAAAAATGGCTCATCCAGTGATTTAGCAAATATTCTCCTAAACTCAAAAGGTTTTGTTCCATCCAAAATCCTTTTGAAATATTCTTCTTTTAAGCTGATCATATAATACTTCATAATTTAAGAATTATAAATAGATTTATATATCTTTCCAAGTTTTAAATAATAAAATGAGAATAACTATTTGTGATGCACAAGAAAAAGTAAAAGAATTTGTTCGAGATAAAAATTGGAAAGTTGATAGTTCAGAAATATTTAATCATTTAGTAGAAGAAATTGGAGAAGTTGCTAGAGAACTTAGGAATAATGATAAAACTAAATTAAAAGAGGAATTAGCAGATGTTTTGTTTTTGATATTTAAGTTATCTAATGAAAAAGATATTTCCCTAGAAGAAGCGTTTAAACATAAATTTGAGTTGATAAAAAAGAGATTCAAATAAAAACAATTTTTGGAGGGAAAAGATTATTTCTAAATAAATTCTTTTTCGAAGAAAAAGACTATCTGTTGCGAAGCAACTAAGCGCGTGCCCGTTTTTAAAACTCAAACTCAACTCTGCGGTTCTTTCTCTACGAGAAAAAATCCTCGGGGACGTCTTGCAGACTTTCCCTTTGGGAACCCAGACATAACAGCGATTATCTGGAATTTTCCTGCCGAAAATTCCCAAATTTCACTTCGTGAAACTTCAGATAATTCCGATGTTAGTTGCAATTATTTTCACTAGCCTAAATCTCATTCTTCTTTTAGAAAAAGAAGCAAAAGAGGGGGAGTCCAGGTGCTACGCACATATAGTCTTAACTTCGTAAAAGAAATTTATTAAGAGGGGGCTTTTAATATTGTCTTTTGCTAGGCAAAAGAATTATTATTTTTAAAACACTTTTCTTCCACTAATTTTTGATCTTCCAATTTAACTATTTTGATATTCTTATTAAAGTTCTCTTTTAATAGCATTGTTTCTTTTTTAGAATTTATTAAAAATGCTGTTGCATCTTCTGATAATATTATTCTCCCCATACTCTTATCAATAATTTTTTTTATTTTTAAGATCTCTTTTTTATTTGAATGAGGACAGAATACTCCTTCAATAAAACCATATCCTTCAATTATTTTTAGATTTCCTTGTTTTTCAGAGATTCCTTTTTCAAATAACATTATTCCTCCTGCACTAAAACCTACTATGTTTATCCCGTTATCTATCGTTTCTTCAAGTAATTGCTTAAGTTTATACCTATTTAATACATCCATCAATAATTCAGAATCTCCTCCACTAAAATAAATAATATCTGATTGAAAAAACAGTTTTCTAATAAAGTCTATTTTGGGATTCTCTTTTATTAAAAGTAAACAATCCACTTTACAATTATGTTTATTCTCAAAATAATTTTTGAATACTTCACAGTAAGAATCTGAATCATTACTCGCCGCAGGAATAAATAAAATACGAGGATATTCAATATTTGTTAATTTCAATATTTGTTTATAAAGATTATACGTTTCAATTTTTTTCCCAGGTCTTCCAATTTCTCCTCCTCCTATAGCACAAAAAAATGAACTCATAGTAATCCACCTCTTTTAAATAATAGTAAATTGGTTTTATATTGATTACATAAAATTTTCAGTTCTTCTTTATCAGAGACCCTAACTCTTTTATCATCTAATAGTTCATTAGTTACAGCCCAATCGAATAATACTTCAAATGGTGCCAAGTCTATAGCTGATAAATCATCTAATGATAATTTCCTATGAATTTCTTGTCTATATGTTTTAAGTTCATCCGAGCTCAGTTTTTTACTTCTATTTCTAAAAAATTTATCTCCCTTGAATGGATGAGAAAATTGCAGGGTCTCTTGAATTTCAGTCATTTTTGTATCTATTGATTCCAATCTCATATTTGAATTGAATAATTTTACTTCTTCTTGAATAATTCGTGCATGTTGTGGATATAATTCAGTAACAGATTCTAAATCAAATCCGTTAATATACATAAATGCAAATTGTTTTTTGAGAAAGTTTCTTAAATGCATACCTTTTCTATCTTTTTTTCCAGTCGGATTAACACCTGATTCTAGTAAAGTTCTTGTTGTGCGATACAAATCTGCAATTAAATTTAATTCTTTGTTGGATGAATCGATGGGATTTGTATTTACTTCTCTAGAGTATAAAAAATAATTTTTATTTATTCTTGGTAATCCTGTTATTAAGTTTTTAATCTTTACAAAATCTTCAATTTCATAAACATTTGATAATCCATTCTGAGCCATGTTAAGTCTTTCAGCACAAATTCCTGAATCTATTGCAATTAGATTTCCTTTATTTTCGATGTATCCAATATTCCATAGCTCGACAAGAGAATTTTCATCTTTATAGTTTATTTCAATTCTTAATCCATTATAAGGGGAGTTCAAAGAGGTAGTCCACAAAAGATTATCATCTAAATAAACTTCATAACCTAAACCTTTTTGGTTTATAATATCTCTAAAATTTTTATCAGATTCTATTTTCTGAGGCACATTTAAACTGATTTTTGATGCATCTATCGAATTAGTAAGAAATTCAAGTATATTTTCTAAATTACTATATCTATTTGGCTGATTAAACTCAAACAGACCCAACATATTAAAAAAAAGTAAATGTTTTGGAGAATCTCCTATTTTATAAAAACTATCAGTTCTGATAGCGTATTGATGAATTATCTCCTTATCAGGCATTGCTCTTTGTGAGCCTTCATAAAAATCTTCATAAAACATGCCACTACAAAAAGTAAATGTGGCATTCGAACTTTTGGGAGTTTGAAAATTATTTCTTTCTACTAAAGGATAATCTCTTTCTTGAAAGAAATCCCTATATTCTCTGATTGTTTCGGTTAGTCCTTTCATTTTTAATTGTAACTATTAAGTGGTATAACTCACAAAACATTTATAAATATTGCTATTTTCTCCATTTTTATGGCAATACCCTCACTTAAATATAGAAATAAAGACTGGAATATAAATCTTCCCTCAATTAGAGCATATAATTTTGATAAGAAATATATTGACTCATTTATTGAAGACGGTTCAGTCCCATTAGATTTTGATACTAATTTGATTGATGGATGTAATGCTAATTGTAAATATTGTGCTACACAAGGCGGAAAATCTGATGTAAGATTTCATTATGATAATAGCTTATCTAGGTTAACAAACAAAAATATTTCAGAAATGATTCAACAATTAAATCTTCTAGGGACAAAAACTTTCTTTTTATGTAGCAATGGAGAGCCTTTACTAAATCCCAAAAGGTTTCTAAATATTTTAGACGAAGCAGGAGATAAAGAGATAAATATTGTTACGTATACAAATGGAACAACCTTAAACAGAAATATTTTAAGAGAATTAAAT
>Ga0334889_1001752_pt1 | contig 27003 bp, 31 predicted proteins | sample GraSluR1_MG_2_FD_207222 | JGI IMG/M metagenome (GOLD analysis project Ga0334889, IMG submission 207222) | Sludge microbial communities from methane-producing bioreactor in Wageningen University, Netherlands - Granular Sludge_8_08-R1 | ecosystem: Engineered > Bioreactor > Anaerobic > Unclassified...
CTTTAAATACTCAACAATCCCGCATGGAAAAGCGAAATAAGGTTGTAAAGCTAACTGATAAGAAGATCAGATACATTATCCGAGCTAAAACCAACAACATAAGCCCTAAGCGCATCGCGCTTGAGATTGTGGTAAGCGAATCTACAGTAAAGCGAGTCTGGATGTATTGGATGAAAAACCGCGAGCTGCTGCCCATTAAAAAATTTGGCAGGAAGTCACAAGACCTAGATGGGAAATTCGTCGATTTAATACTTGAAATCCACAAAAAGCAAAGATTGGGCGCAAGACGTCTCGAAAAGATCATCGAATTCGAACATGGTATCCATATCCCCCACAACAAGATCCACAAGGTCCTTCTTGAACACGGTTTGGCAAATGAGAGCAAGAATAAGAAGAAACGTAGAAAGGCCTGGATAAGATACGAACGCGAACACAGTTTGACGGCAGTACATCTCGATTGGCATACCTCCAAGATCAATGGCAAAGAGCTTTGTGTGGTCCTCGACGACAGCTCCAGATGTATCCTCGCAGGAAACGAATTCGACGAGGCGACCGCAGAAAACAGCATCAATCTAGTTCAAGAAGTGCTGGATCGCTTCGGAGAAATAAGAAAAATAGAATAAGTGATTACCGATCACGGAAGCCAATTTTTCGCTAACAAGACAGATAAGAATGGTGAGAGCAACAGTAAATTCTCGTTATTTTTAGAAGAAAATAATATTAAGCACGTCAAAGCTCGCGTCAAGCATCCGCAGACGAATGGCAAAATCGAAAAATGGTACGATACGTACGAGAAATATCGATTCCAGTTCGAGAATTTTGACAAATTCGTGAATTGGTACAACACGGTGAGGTACCACGAGAGCCTAGATTCGGATCGCTATCTAATGACCCCATATGAGGCGTTCTGAACGAGATTGCCGGAAGAATGCAGGCAAATAAATTTAGAATCATTCAAGAGGTATATAAAGTCAAAGCATTCGGGACTACACAGTTCAGCGGGTGGGGTCGAGGCCAGGGAAGCGAATTCATAATCTGGGCCGTCGGGGCTATCTCTCGTTGTCGATATCTCTCTCGCTGTCGATATCTTCTACCGCCTCCACCACCCTTCCCCACTCTGGGCAATAATAGACCCGGTCAGCGTAATCTTCGATATCAGTGTCGTTGATGCTCCATGGGTGGACGAAGAGAATTCCGCGCCGATCGGGATGGCTCCTGACGAACTCCACGATGTTGAAATCGAGGTCGTCTATCAATACGTCGGAGGGAACGCTCTGCTTGGTTCCCGTCCTGGCGTGGTAATAATCTATCAGGCACGGGAAGTGAGCGTTAAGCCACTGCTTGGTGGCCTCCTCGGCGTTGGGCCGCCTGGCGGTCACGACGAAGACCTCATGATCTTTGAGCTGTTTGATGCCCTGCTGAGAGCCCTCTATCAGGGGAAGGTTTAGTGCGTACTCCGGGTCTGCTAACAGCCTCCCGATCTCGGACCACAAATCCCTCCCTCCGAAGGTCCAGTGAGCACGGTCGACGTCGCTCTTACGGTACTTCTCGCCATATTCCCTCTCGATCACCTCCAGGACGGCCCCCACCTGATCTGCCAGGACGCCATCGATGTCCACGGCAATCCTCATCTCATCGCCTCCGATCTCATCGACCGATCACTATTTTCGCCATCTACTTTATAGGCTTCTCTCCCCTCGCCTGCGCCCTCTTTCGCCTATCTTCCTGCTTCTTTCTTCTCTTCTTCTCCTTCTCCGTCATTTCTTTATCTTTCTTGAAGAGGTTCTTCATCATCGACACCTCGCCCTACCTCACGATTTATGGGAATATTCGATCCGATCATATTAATTTATTATCATCGCATGCATCCCGATAGATGAGATACCATGATCAAATCAGGCCTTCCTGGGGGCGCAAGAACCCCTCTCTGGCCTCCTATCGACGGGCCCGAAAGGGGTGGCCTGGCCCGCCCTTTCCGATGGCAGAGCCGTGGCTCCAGAGTTCGGCCATGGGACCGACAAAAATGGACGATAAAGAATTTATTCTTAAGTCCCTCTATATCTCCCCATGAGAGTCATCTGGCCAATTATCGGCTTCCTCGTCCCGATCCTCGTCGCCGGGGCTGCTGCCGGCGGCATGGCGGCGAACGGGTCGGATGAAGCTTACGATGAAAGATCAATTCGGTTCGCTTTCGATCGGGACTTTGCTCCCTTCACCTATGAGGAGGATGGCTCCCTCCGCGGCTTCGAGCTGGACCTCCTCCGGCTTCTCGGGGAGGAGGTGGGGTTTCGGCTGATCCCCGAGCCGATGGTCTGGACCGAGGCGAAGCTCTCCTTTCAGAGGGGAGAGGTGGACGTGATCGGAGGATTGGTCAAGACCGAGGAGAGGCTGGAGGAGTACAGCTTCACAGACCACCCCCACGGGACCTTCGACATCCTCACCTTCGTCCGAGATGATGGCGATATCAGGTCGGCCGATATGCTCAGAGGGAGGAGGGCTGCGGTGCAGAACGGAAGCATCTCCTTCGACCTCTTGAAGGATCGGAACGGCATTGAGGTTATCGCTTACGACTCCGAGGGAGAGGCCCTCCAGGCTCTCGTCCGGGGAGATGCCGACGCCTTCGTCGGTGGAGGCTCCACCACCCGTTTCCGATTGAGGTTGGACAACGTCTCCGGGATCAGGGCTCTCGCCACGCCCTGGGAGATGCACTCCATCTACTTCGGGGTGAGAGATCCGGAGCTCCTCCGGTCCATCGATGTGGCGATGGAGGAGCTCCTGGAGGACGGGAGGTACGATCAGCTCTACCGCAGCTGGTTTGTCCAGGAGCTGTCCGAATCCGAGGTTTCGGCCCTGGCAGAAGCCTCCCGGAAGGCGAGCCTCAGCGCCTACGCCCCCTACTCCCGCTACCCCGTCGGCGCCGCGGTCCTCACATCCTCGGGGAGGATCTACACCGGCTGCAACGTAGAGAACGCCCTCTACGGCCTCACCACCAGCGCCCTGAAGGTGGCGATCTATAAGGCGGTATCCGAGGGGGACCCCGATATCCGGGCGGTGGCAAACCATCTCCCCGACGGGAGGGCGACGGCCCCGACGGGGGAGGAGCGGCAGATCCTCTTCGAGTTCGGCCGGGGGATCCTGGTCGTCCTGGGGGAGGATGGGAACTACTCGACGAAGATGGTATCGGAGATCTTCCCCTATCCCTTCGAGATGAGGGATTGAGGAGGCTGCCTCCTCTCGGCCGATCTAAAGGATGAAGATTTGAGGGTGAAGGAGAGGGAGAGATGACCTGAGGGGCCTTCTGCCTAGCCCCTCAGGAGGTCGCTTCGGTCGAGGTGCCTGAGGCTGGAGATGAAGGACCGGCAGTTGAGGGGGTTTGCCATCGCCTCGGGAAGGCCGAGCTCCTGGACGGTCCGCCGGCAGATCTCCATCTTGTCCGGGGACGGGGCCGATCCCGCCGCCCTGATGACGACGGCGTGGATCCTCTGGAGATGACGGAGCCCCTCGTCCATGATCCGACGGGCCTCCTCCCCGAACCTGGGCTCGTCCCAGGCAGATAGAAGGACTCGGACTCCCTCGATCCCCCTCAACCTCTGGATCGATCGGACAGAGCTCAAGACATCGTCGTATATCGGCATCCCTCTCGCCAGGGGGATGGCGTCGGCGGAGAAGAGGGCCCCCCCTTCGGCCATCCAGAGGGAGATGGAGCCGGAGGAGTGGCCGGGGGTGTGGATCACCTCCAGATCCTGCCCGCCGCCGAGGTCGATCCGGTCCCCGTCGACGAGCTCCTCGTCGACCCCGACGGATCCGGCCACCAGGTCCCAGAAGCCGGGGACGGGGCGGTCGGCGAGCTGCTGGCCAGCGTCCTCGATCCATCCCTTATCGGCCGGGTGGCATGCCACAGAGCAGCCCGACGCCTCCTTTACGGCCCGAGCCGCCCCCATGTGGTCGGGGTGGGCGTGGGTAAGGATGAGGCGGGATATCTCCTCGGGACTCCGGCCCGTCTCCCTGAGGTGGTCGAAGATGATCCTCTCAGAGGAGGCGACGCCGCTATCGATGAGGGTGATCTCCTCGCCGTAGATGAGGTAGGCGTAGACGAACCTCGGGACGGAGGCTCCGGTGGGGTCTATTATCTCGAAGGGGATCTTCAGGGGGTGGATCGCGGATGGGATCGTCATGGGCTTCACGACCTTATCGAGCTCTCTATTAAATGGTTTGGCGCGTATATTCGTTTCGATCGACGAACCGCGATGGAGGAAAGGGGATCGGTTCCAAGGGATTTACTCCTTCTCGATCTACCTTGATATCCCCTATACCAGGATCCCCGCCTCTGGGACCCTTTCTGGCCTCGGGGTTATTGTGGCAGAAGCATCGTTCCGGAAGGGATTAAGGACTGCGAAACCGAGCCTCAGGAGGGCCGAAAAATTATAAAAAATGTGATCAGAGAAATAAAAATAGAGAATTTAACCCCGTCGCTTACGCCCCTTTTTGAGGCGTGCAACGACCTTGCCGAGGCCGATCAAGGCCAGGGCCTTGAAGAGCTTCTTCGCCAATCCCATTCGAAATCACCGCTTATCATCTACGGCGTCGGCGACGAAAAATGTATCGGTTTTCTCCCCCTCAGGGGAGGAGCGAGGCCACGCTCAGGCCTCCGCCGCTCTCCCCGGTGCTGAGGACGAGGGGTTCGGGCCGGAGCCCTGGGGGGTTCGGGCTGAGGAACGGTCGCCCCTCTGCCCGGCAGGGTCCCGAGGACCTCAGAGCCTCCCGCATCTCGTCAGGCAACTCCCCGGATTGCAGCCATCATATCCTGGAAAGCAAGAAGGTCCCCCGGGACGACCTTCAGATGGAGGGCGACCTGCTTATTGATGGAGAGCCCCTCCGAGGGATTTGGTGTTACGTACCGGGCCGGCTCCACCAGCCCGCGGCCTTCTTCGCCCCCGACGAAGGCCATGCTCGCCCCTCCGGAGGGGTCGACCACCAAAGCCACCCCAAACCTCCCGTCGTCGTCGTAGGTCATCCGGGGCCCCCGGATGGTGTAGTCGTTCGGACAGATCTCTTCAATCATCTTCGGGCCTCCAACCCCGTCGAGGCCGCCTCCTCCACAGCCGCAGGCCTCCGCCGAGGCGGTGAGGGCCATCGCCGCCAGGACCATCAGAACTATCGATCTCATCGCATATCAACTCCGCTTACGTCACAGATCTGGTTCTCAAAGATCTTGTTGTACCTTATCAGCGGAAGCTAAATATCCATCGGATCTCCGACCTGGAGGAGATCCGCGCCCCCGTCGACGAGCCCGCCCACCCCCTCCCTCCAGGAGGGGGATCTCCACCAAGACAAAGCGGCGCTATCGATACATAAAATCCATATCTATCGGGTTAAGATGGTGCAGGGATGGGAATATCCATGCGAAACGCCCACCGTTGTTCAGCGCTCGAATAGCGATCTCACCCAACCAAGCCCTCCGAGGGGTTCCAGCATTGCTCGCGGCTCAAACCGGAAGGGGAGGAGCGGTGGTGAATCCTCGCCACATCTCTTCCGCGAAAGATATTCAGGATCTCTGCCCGACCCCTAGAGAGGGCGATATGCGAAAAACCGATCGCACCGCCTCAGGCGTCTTCCGAAGGTTCGCCGATTATAGATACTGGGGAGGGGAGAGGGGGCAAAACCCTGGTCTTCGGGCAGAGATGAAGAGCCCCTCTACATTTATTCCAAATTTAGAATCAAAACCTGGCGTACCGAAAAGACCCATGGGAGCAAGAAGGCAAAATGGTCTTTAAATTCGAGATACATAGCAAGCTTCCTCTTTGGAGGGTGAACGACCAGAATTGAACGAAGTCCATTCTCAAGTCCTCCAGAACGTTCAAGAACGGGCGGACCTTGCATTCAACGCGTTGGCTCGCCCCCAACCTGGCGTCTCTGGAGCCCGATACCACCGACAGCCTAAAGATCCACGATGAGGATTATTCATCCTGATCAAGCCCTCCAATACCCGGCCCCTCATCAGGCTCTAAGTCGAGACGACAGGGATGGACGTGGATGAGCTTATAAAGCGGTTCGAGGGGCTAATTTGTAGGGCTGCATGATGAGCCAGGGAGGCATGATATTGATATCATCCAACGGAGGCGAAGGCGATCAAGGTCAGATTTCACGTGGAGAGCCGACGGCCGAACTCTGGATCCAGCGTATTAAAAATCCCGATCCAGAAGGCAGATTGGGATATCTAGAATGCCTCGAAGACAGAATGCCGATCGAGATCCTGGTTGGAGCCCTGAAGGACGGCGATCCAAAGGTCCGAGGGGCAGCCGCTTGGGCCCTTGGGGAGACCGGAGACGGAAGAGCCATCGACCCATTAATCGAATCGCTGAAGGACGAGGACGTGGGAGTTCGGAGATGCTCCGCCTGGGCCCTCGGGAATTTGGGCGACCCCAGAGCTTCAGGTCCCCTCATCGAGGCTCTAGGCGACGATTCCTGGCGGGTCAGGGCTGCCGCCGCCGACTCCCTAGGCAAGATCGGCGACCGCGGGGCGACCAACCCCTTGATCTCGGCTCTTGAGGATGGGGATTCTCTGGTCCGATCGGCAGCCGCCCGGTCTCTCGGCAATATTGGAGCCGTCGAGGCAGCAAGACATCTCATCAAAATGCTGGACGAGGAAGAATCGAGCCTAAGAAACGCCGCGGCCGATGCCCTTGAAAAGTTGGGGTGGCAGAGGCATGATCGTCCGGCGTTCAAAGTCTCAAAATTATTCAAGAATATCTGGAGAAGGTCGCATTGAATCTCGGTTTCGATTTTGGCTCAGAAGGTGGAGGGATGCTCAAGCCCAGATGCGCGATCAACTCCGCCGTTGGGATCGGGGTGGCAGTCCTTCTCATCGCAATGATCGGTGAAGGAGCTACAATCTCGGTCGGCCCTGGCGGAAATATCCAAGCAGCCATAGACTCCGCTGTCGATGGGGATGTTGTCCTGGTCAAGAGCGGGGTCTATCGCGAAACCCTGAACATCTACAAAGAGATAAAACTCATAGGCGATGATATCGGCAGCGGCAAGCCTGTGATCGACGGCGGCCGGAGCGAAGATGGGATCAGGTTATTCGCCGAAAACGTGACGGTCCGGGATTTTGAGGTGACGAACGCCAGGATCGGTATAGACGTAACGTCAAAGAACAACACCATCATCTATAACGAAGTTCGCGACAGCTGGACCGGGATCGCCCTCCACTCGTCTGCCAACAACCTCCTGAAGGGAAACGTAGTTCGCGACAGCTGGCGCGGCATCTACCTCAAAGGCTCCAACGAGAACGTAGTCTCAGAAAACACCGTCAGAGACAACCGGTGGTCTGGAATAGTTATCGAGTCGTCGAACGAGAACGACATTACGGACAATCTGATCCAAAGCAACTATCGGGGATTCGAGATATCAGACTCTGGCGAGAACACCTTCATAGGTAACGAGCTGACCGATAACTACCACAACGACGAGCCTCCGTCTGGTTCATCTAAGGGTCTTGCGGATATCGTAGGAGCGCCGGACGTCAGGACGCCAGCTATAGATGCAGTGGAAGCATCAGAGGCGATCGAGAAGGTCACAGAAGAACACGGCGAGACGCCACCATCCGGTGGCAACGGGTCCGCCGAGGAGACGGCCTCTTCGTCGACGGAGCCCCTCGATGAAGGTGGGCTGAACGGCGCTGTTTCGGAGGTAAAAGATCCGAAGCTCGATGACGATAGCCTTGGACCTGATGGAGACGAAATTGATGATCTGGCCCCGAGAGATGGCATCTATCTCCATGAAGATGATCCCTCAAGCAGATACCTGACCTCTGGACCCTCGATGGAGAAGGATGAAGGAACCGGTGCGTCGGCCCTCGAGCCTGAGCCCATCTCGCCAGAGCCCTCGACCTCCGCGTCTGGTCCAGATTCTGCCGCCGAATCGACGGCCAAATCAGCTCTGGAAAGAGGGGGGCCAAGAATTGCACCAATCGATGAACTTGATCCCGTCGAACCCGACAGAGATGAATCGGTCCTCAGACCTGCGGAGGAAGAGACTGCCACCAGAGAACCCCCCGAAGGCGCCGATCCGATGGGGGAGCTGACCGAAGAGCTTCATCCCATCGAACCCGAAAGAGATGCATCGGCCCCCGCGACGGGGGAATCGGAGGTCGAATCCCCCGAGAACGAGACGGCTGGAGATGCGACGACCGGAGAGGACGCCACCAGAGGGAAGAGCTCCTCGGGAGGTTGGTGGAAGTACGAGCTTTCGAGGCTTTTAGGAAACATGACCGGTGGCAAAAAGGCCGATCTTTCGCCCCCATCGGAGATGAACCTCCCCGAGATGGCGGAGGCGGAGCTCGAAGATCTCGATCTGGGGACGATCTCGTTCTACTCGCCAAAGGAGATGACCGTCGGCGCATCGGCGAAGGTGGAGGCGGCCGTCGCGAAGGACGTTCAACAAGAGTTGGCTTCAGGGCTCCGAGATCGGGGGGTGAACGAGGAGGAGGTCGCCAAATTGAAGGTTTCGGTCAGCTCCGACCTGAGAGGCAACAGCTTCCGGATCCAGCCCATTCCGATGGATCCCCAGGCCAGCGATGGGATCTCCCGGTGGTCGTGGGAGGTGACGCCCCTCAAGAGCGGCCTCCATGACCTCACCCTGGAGGTCCATGCGGTGGTGGAGCTGGAAGACGGCGTTTTATTCCGGAGGGATTATCCTCCGGTGGAGAGGCGGGTCGGCGTCGACCTCTCGATGAGAAACGTCGTCCTTTACATCGTAGATCGGGTCACCGACTTCGCTGAATCTTGAGGTCGACGCTGAGGGCGACTCAGGATGGCCATGGAGGAGCGTCGCTAGGCGACACCTCCTAACCGGTCAGTTGGCCTTGCGGGATCCGATGGTTCGATGGCTTCCACCATCTCATTCATATTTCTACATAATTTTTAACGAATACCCCGCAGCTCTGCTGCGGGGATGAGAGGATAAACGTCTTAACAGGAGTTTCTAATATGAGTATCGATGATAGAATTACGCAACGCATCTCATTGTGCATATAAAATTAGGTATCATATGGTACTGTGTATCAAATATAGGAAGAAATTACGTTTAGAATAAGAAATGATAAAAGTTATAAAGCATATCTGTTTCGAAATAGGAAAACGATACTATTTTGAGTTCGATGCTATCGGAACAGACGGTAATCACGTTCATATTTTCGTCAGAGCAGTTCCTAAGTATTCTCCATCTAAGGTCATGCAAATTATTAAGAGTATTTCGGCAAAGCAGATGTTTAAGTCTTTTCCAGAAATTAAACGAGAACTTTGGGGTGGTGAATATTGGAGCGATGGTGGATATATTGGCACAATCGGCGACGGCGTTACTGCAGAAATAATTCGGAACTACATTGAGCAGCAGGGATCCCCGGAAGAAAAAGAAGGATAATAAGCAGATGAATTTGCTAGAATTCGATTGACATGGCGGCGGCGCGAGACATGCCCCGCAGCTCTGCTGCGGGGTGCGCCGCCGCAATTTGACTTTTATCGTCTAAAAATGTTTGCATCAAAAAATAGAAGTTATAATTAGATACGTTTTAATTATATGCGATAATATCTTAGCAATATGCTTGATTATAGCAAATTAGCTAAAATGATAGAAAAAAAGTCCTTGATATCGATTATTAGCTGATAGTGGCCACATATTTTTTAGGATGAATATACGGGCAATTGATAATAATATATACCTTAAATTTAGACTGAGCGATCAACTTAAATATCATGAGATCGTGTAACATGGATGTCAAATCCTTAATATGTCAAGGCGGAGATGTACAGATAGTGGGGGAAGATCTTGGCAGGCCAATGTGAGCACGTCAGCTGTGGCACTAAAGAGAAGGTGTGGATGCCTCACTATTACCAGGGGCGGGAATGCGGGCTTAAGCCTCACCCTTACTGCACCGAGTGCGGCCTCGTTAAAAACCTTTCATCAGAGAAGCCGAGATCCATCGGTTTTTACGTCAACATCATCACATCTTTGAAAGAAGATTACAGGATGGCAAAAGCCCAGATCAGGCTGATGGCCCTCGACATGAAAAACTATGATATTGATGACAATTATGGCATGGATCGCCACCAGCAGGAAGAGCTTTTTATCAAAATAGTCCAGAAGTATGCTAACGTTCCCGACTGGGCGCTCCGGAGATTCTTCTAGTCCCGTCCGTCGGACTCGGGGAAGAAGAAGGGCTGAGGGCGATTTGGATCGCGCAATTTTTCGATTGATGGATATTGATTGATGGATATAATTCGTCTTTGGAAGGGATGGAGGAGATGTGCGGGATATTCGGATATGTAGGATCCGAGAACGCTTCGCCGATACTGGCCAGAGGGCTGAAGAACCTCGAGTACCGGGGGTACGATTCCGTGGGGATCGCGACCGTATCAACGAGGCTCGAGATAAGGAAGGGTGTCGGCAAGATCGACGATGCGAAGGAGAGGCTTCGCCTGGAGGAGGCCCGCGGGAATGTGGGGATAGGTCATACCCGGTGGGCCACCCACGGGACGGTGACGGCCGAGAACTCTCATCCCCATACCGATTGCCGTGACGAGATCGCCATAATTCATAACGGGATCATCGAGAACTATTACGAGATCAAGAAGAGGCTTTTGGAACGGGGTCATCGGTTCTCGAGCGAGACCGACTCGGAGGTGATAGCGCACCTCATCGAAGATAACCTCTCGAACCGAGGCGGGGCGGCGTCCTCGAACGGCTCTTCTTTTGAGCACGCTTGCGTCAGGGCGTTCCAGGAGCTTCGGGGGAGTTTCGCAGTGCTGGCCGTCCGCCAGGGGGAGGATAAGATCGTGGCCGTCCGAAAGGATTCGCCCCTGGTGGTGGGGCTCGCCGAGAACGGGACGTTCTTCGCCTCGGACGTGGCGCCGTTCCTCGAATGGACAAAAGACGTAGTCTACCTCGAGAACCACGATCTAGTGGTGGCGGACAGGGCCGGGGTCAGGTTCTTCGATCAGGATTTTGCCGAGGTCAAGAGGCCCGTGAGCACCGTCGAATGGGATCTCGAGGAGGCGAGGAAGGGGAACTTCGACCATTTCATGTTGAAGGAGATCACCGAACAGGCCGAGACGATCCAGAGGGCGTGCGTCCAGGATATGGCAGTAGTCGAGAGGATCGCGTCGATGATAGGATCGGGGTTCGGGGTATTCTTCATCGCTTGCGGGTCGAGTTATCACGCCTGTCTTACGGGAAGCTACCTCTTCTCGAAGGTGGCGAACCTCCACGTCAACGTCGTCCTCGCCTCGGAGTTTGAGAATTACGAGCATTTCCTCACCGATAGGACCCTCGTCTTCGCCGTATCCCAGTCGGGGGAGACGGCGGACGTCCTGGAGGCGGTCCGGGCCGCGAAGAGGCGAGGGAGCAGGGTCGTCTCCATCACCAACGTCATGGGGTCGTCCCTATCCCGGGAGGGCGACGAGCTTCTGCTGATGAACTCGGGGCCCGAGATCTGCGTTCTATCGACGAAGACCTACACGTCCCAGGTCGTGATGATGGCGCTTCTCGTTTGCTCTCTTAAAGGAGACCCCGAGGAGTGCGTCCAGAGGGTGAAGGGGCTGTACATGGACGTATACAACCTCACCTCGAGGTCGATGAGGGAGCGGCTGAAGGATCTGGCCCGGGACCTGGCCGGAAAGGATCACATTTACATGATCGGCCGGGGGTTGCAGTACACCACGGCTCTCGAGGCTGCCCTCAAGGTGAAGGAGGTGTCTTACATCCACACCGAGGCCTTCGCCGGCGGCGAGCTGAAGCATGGGCCCCTGGCTCTGATCGAGGAGGGGACGCCCGTCTTCGTCTTCGTCTCCAGGGATAACGAGGATCGGATCGTGTCCAACGCCCAGGAGGTGAAGGCGAGGGGCGGATTTGTGATCGGAGTTTCCGATTGGAATAGCCCCGTCTTCGACCGATGGATCAAGGTTCCCGACTGCGGCGACCTAAACCCCGTCATCCAGGCGATACCGATGCAGGTTCTGGCTTACGAGCTCGCCATTCAGAGGAACCTAGATCCGGACAAGCCCCGGAATTTGGCGAAGAGCGTGACGGTGCTCTGAGCCGTCGGAGTTTGAGGGATTCTAATTTGTAGGCGCCACTTGCTAGGTGGGCGCCCGATCCCTCCGGGATCGGGTTGTATGCGGGGATCGCGGTGGAGGAGGTCGCCCCGGGTTCTTGAAGATGGGCAGGAGAGGGGGCGAGAGAAGACCGGACTGTTCGTTGTAGCAGGGCTCGACGCGCTGCAAGCTAGCCGATCGGACAAGGGTACTAGATCAGCACTTCAGTTTCACGAAAATTTCAGCAGGATGCCCCCGACTTCAGTTGGGGGAGGAATGCGCACCTACTCACGCTTCTCCTTGGCACCGAAATGTTCATCTCCATGCATCTTCGTGATGGTTATCCGATTCATCCTCAAGGGCCAAGAACGCTCCAGTATCGATGAAGATGCTTTTGGACATTATCCCTCATTATCGCATTCATAGAGATACTCATCATGGGCTTCCGCCAGGTCCCCTAAGCCCGAACGACCGGCTTTTCCTATTTGAAAGAAAGGATCCTTCATATACGCTTTTTTCTGCTCGAGGTAAGCTTGTATGGCCTCCGTCAGGGTCTCTTCGAGCTTTGTTCCTCGAGATCTCGCCAGCTGTTCAAATTCCTGGTAAGTGGCTTTATCAATCTCCACCGTAACGCTCTCACCCATGCTACACCACTCCCATTTTATAACACCATTTTTGCCTTCCTCAGCTCATCTTCGATAGCATTCCGCCCTCTGAGCAGTCTCCACCATTCAAAGCAATCTTGAGCATCACCGAGCTCACCATCTTCAAATGCCCTCAGAAACTCGTTCGAATCCATCCCGTATTTTCTCTCAAAATCTTTGATCTCGGCATCTGTTAGCCTTTTTTTCATCTCCAGGAGTCCGATCTCCCTCTGCAAGGACCTGCGAATTATAGGATCGACCTCTTCAGATGCGATTACGCTCATCAAGATACTAAGGGGCGCCGATTCGATATAAGAGTTCTGGAACGTTCTGTTCAACTTATCGGAGAGAAGAACGGCTGGCATGGGCGCTCTTCGTCAGGTCCCGAGAAGTGCTGGCCCCATCATCGCAAGCTGTGGTGCATGCTATTCGTTCGGCCCTCGCCCATCGAGGATCTCTCTCGCTTCGGCCAGATACTCCTCGTGCACCTCAATGCTCCTTTGCAGAAGCTTAATCGCCACGTCCAGGCTCTCTCCCAGCTCCTCGTGCCATTCTCCTCTCACGATCTTGAAGTAAGGAAACTCGCCCGTGGCCTCTGCCCAGCTGACCTCTAATTTGCGGACCTGGATCAAGCGGTCCCGTATCATGAGAGCCCTCACAAACTCTTCGAGAGCTTCCTCTTCTCCTTCGGCGACGATGGCGACGTCGTAGGGCTCCCGGTTCTCGACGGTGCCGGAGAGCTCGAGGTCCTGGGCGATCTTTTCGACCAGGTCCCGGAAGCCGACCTTTTGGACGCGTCCGGAGGCGATGATCTCGACTCGCTTCATGTCCATCTCCCGTAACGCTCGCCTTCCATGTCAGGATGTCGGTCGGAGCTCTTCCACCTTTTTCAGCCCCTTCTGATAGCAGATCGGCTCTGATCTGTTCCGGATAAAATAGAACTTCTATGGGCTTCGCCTTCGACTTTAGATCATAATCGCCTTGCCGCGTTCGATCCGCTGGAGGGCGAGGAGGCCATCGCTGATGATCTGGATCATGAGCGACTGGGAATAGTCCGTCGTGGAGACGATCCTGCCGTCGTACTCTTCGATTGCAACATCGGATACCCTGGCGTCTTTTGGCCTCTTCGAGGCGACCAGCTCTCGCAACGCTGCGATCTGGTCGTCGTCCCCCTCCGCCATGACGGATACCACCTCCAACCCTCCATCGATTCTGCTCTTGGCGGCAAACCTCTCGATCCCCAGCTCCAGGGCGAGGTCGAGGAGGAAGACCCGATAGCCGACGTCGTGGACCTTTTCTCCATTAATCCTGGCTTTGAGTTTCATCTCATCCAGAAGAGGGGTTTTCCGTTGATTTATAAATTCTGGTGATGGATCGGGGGCGCCGGGCGCGAGCCGGCCGCCCCGGATTTTTGCGGAGGTGGCGAGGGGAGGCGCCCGAGGCCCGCCCACCCGGCGACGCCCTACGGGGAGCTGGCCCGACCGCGTCGCCCTCGACGCGTCTTTTTGAGGCGAATCGGACCTATCGTTGAAGGTCTGGCCTCGCCAGGCACCATCTACTTTAACCGTCATCCATCATATTGCCGAGGGCCCAAAAATACCTGGATGAGCTTGGCGAAGATGATATAAAGAAGATCGGATCGGGAATCGAGGAGTTGAAGAAGAATCCTTATCGATCAAGGCCCCTTGTCGATATCAAGAAGCTGAGAGGTTTTCGGTCTCCTCCAATGTACCGGCTCCGAGTGGGGAGGCATAGGCTGCGGTATTTCGTTGAGGAGGCCGAAAGAACGATATACGTAACCAATGCATTCTCCAGGTCTGGCGACACCGATTACCGATGAATGGATGTCGCCGATGAACGTATATATCAAATCGACTTAAATAAGAATGATAAGAACGGTGGTTATGAAAATGGGTGCCGTCGAGGTTAAGAAGGTTCAGGGCGAAGTTGATCGGAGTGAGGCGGCCTGCGTGGATGAGGAATACGAATATCTTCTCAAAAACAAGGATCAGGGCATCACCTTCGAAGAGTATTGCCGTCGACGCGGGATAAAGCTTTGAATAAGCCGCTGTGGTGGCTGAGATTTCTGATTCTTCCGTCTCTTTTTTTCGGTCGGTAACGGTCAATTCAAATTTGGAATGCGAGCGAGAATACCTGTCAGCGCGCCCGAGGCCCGCCCACCCGGCGGCGCCCTCGACGTCCGCCTCCGCCGGATAGAGGCGGGACCGCGGCGAGAGTGTTGTCGGCCCTGGGGGAGAAGGGCAGCCTCTGACCGCTTCAACGCCCCCCCCCCACCTTCGACTCCGCCCGAAGGATCGGCGGGCCCCTCCGGCACCGTGGACGGCTCCTGCTGTGGACGGATCCCGCCGGGAGGGGGGCGGGGGCGGAGCCGACGGATATCCTGAGGGCTATTTTCTTCTGATCCGGATCATCCTGGGGCGCGGGCTTTTTCGATTGGTCGGATCCAGGACTTCTGGATGGGTCCAGCGATGGTGGCGGGGAGAGCTGGGGGCGCCGGGCGCGGTCGGAGCCCACCGGCCCTTCCGCCCTCGACGTCCGCCTCCGCCGGAGGGAGGCGGACCGCGGCTAGGGTGTTGTCGGCCCTGAGGGAGAAGGGGATCCTCGGAGGGGCCGGGGCATATGCTCTTTTTATATTCGACCCCGACCGGCGGCCTCTGCTCCCCGCCTTTCGACCTCCGGATGGCAGAACAGATGGCCTTCACCGCTCTTCCGCAAAAAAGGGGCCGCCGCCCTCGGGGGAGCCGACCTGGCCGCCCGCAGGACCCCTGGCGCCTGGATCGGAACTACGCACCTATCGCGCTGGGATCCGGACTGTACACCTTCGCTCCTGGATCAGGACCGTACACCCTCGCCCTCGAATCAAAACGTATTTGAGCTGTGGCGCAGAACTACTGGAATCGAGAGGGCGGTCGTCCTCTCAATGGTGGAGCCATCCGGGCCGAATTGATCCGATGATAGGAGGCGCGGGTGGGATTCGAGAGATGTTCTGCCATTCTTGCGACTTTCAATATGTTCTATCCTCGTCAGTCTTGGACGGTATTGCGCCTCGCATGTCAGGATGTCGGTCGAAGGGCTTTCAGCGGAGAGCTATAATCAGCTTTATCAGGTAATAGCTCCATTTCTCTGTTGAGGTGACGCGGGTTGGTTGAATATCTGGTCTCTTTGAAGATTGAAAAGTTGGAAGAGGGCGTGTATCTTGCGACCAGCGACGATCTGCAGGGACTGGTGGCCCAGGGACGGACGATATCCGATACTGTCGAGATAGCTCAGGATGTGGCTCGAAATCTCATCGAATCGCGTCTATTGCGCAAGGAGATCCTCTGCCCGATGGGATAGCTCCAGCGACAAAGCCCGTCCAGAACCTTGAGATACCTGTAACCGTGTCGGTTTGACCAAGCTTCCAGTCTTGACCGCCGCTCAGATGATCCCATGGGCTCGGCAGCATTGCGAACGCGTTGATTCCCATGAAAACTATTATCTTCATCCAACATGCGTCGGATCGTCTGAAAGAGAGGGGCATATCGCCAGAGGCCATCGAAGAGACGATCAGAAATCCGGACTATCTCGATTTTGGGGACGAAAAGCGGAGAGTCGCACAAAAGCTGATGAGTGGAAAGTTGTTAAGGGTTATATACGAGGATGAGAAAGATGCTATTGTGATAATAAGCGCATATAGCACCTCAAAAATTGAGAAATATTTGGGATGATCTTGATGAAGATTTCGTATGATCCAAAATATGATGTTCTATATCTCAACTTCTCGGAGAACAAGATAGTTGATACCATCGAGGTGGATCGTGGCATCTTGATCGATCATGGCGAGAAGGGCGAGATGGTAGGAATCGAGATAATCAACGCCTCAAAGCTGATAAGATCGAAGCCACTTCAAGAGATCGTTATCAAAATAGAGGAAGAGGCGGAGGCCTGAACGAGGGTTTGTTCGGCGCTCCAATGATAAAAACGCTGACGGCGGCGCAAAACATGCCTCAAAGCTTGCTCTGGGGTGCGCCGGAGCAAATCGACTTATCGCCAACGAGCTGTGCTAACCATTGCCCTTAATCTCTGCGATGGCGGCCTTGATCTCGGAGATCTCTCAGAGGACTTAGCTCGTGCTTCTCCTCTAGCTCTCGCGGCATGCCTCTATCCAGGGATCGGATTGAGAATCACCGTTCGATTCTGCACATCGATAGTTCTGATCTGGTTCATCGAGGATCTTTCTGGCCTCGGCCAGGCACTTCTCGTTCGCCTCTATGCTCCTCTGTAGCAAAGCGATCACCACATCCAAAAACTCCTCCATCTCTTCGTGCCAGTTTCCTCTCAGGACCTTGAAATATGGGAACTCGCCTGTTGCCTCCCCCCAGTTGACTTCCAGGTCCCGAACCTTGATCAGACCGTCCTCTATCCTAAGAGCCTTCACAAACTCCTCAAGGGCCCCTTCCTCCCCTTCGGCGATGATTCTTATATCAAAGGGCTCTTGATTCTGAACGGTTCCGCAGAGCCCGAGGTCCCGGCCCATCTCTTGAACTACGTTTCGAAACCCGACCCGCTGGACGCGTCCGGAAGCGATGATCTCGACTCGTTGCATATCTCGCTAGCAATAGGCTCTTCTGCCATGTTAGGGTGTCGGTCGGGCCTTTCTGCCTTTTCCAGCCCCCTCTGATGGTAGATCGGCTCTGATCTGTTACGAGCCGGTACGGTGGGATAAAATAGATTTTCTATGGGCCCGCCTTCGATTTCAGCTCATCGTCGCCTTATGGCGTTCGATCCGCTGGAGGGTGAGGAGGCCATCGCTGACGATCTGGACCATGAGCGACTGGGAATAGTCCGTCGTGGAGACGATCCTGCCGTCGTACTCTTCGATTGGAGCATCGGATACTCTGGCGTCTCCGGGCCTAATCGAAGCGACCAGCTCTCGCAGCGCTGCGATCTGGTCGTCGTCCCCTTCTGCCATGACGGATACCACCTCCAACCCTCCTTCGATTCTGCTCTTGGCGGCAAACCTCTTGATCCATAGCTCCAGGGAGAGGTCGAGGAGGAAGAACCGATAGCCGACGTCGTGGACCTTTTCTCCATTAATCCTGGCTTCGCGGCTATCATCTCATCCAGAAGAGGGGTTTTCCGTTGATTTATAAATTCTGGTGATGGATCGGAAGCGCCGGGCGCCCCGGATTTTTGCGGAGGTGGCGAGGGAAGGCGCCCGAGGCCCGCCCACCCGGCGGCGCCCTCCGGTGGTCCGGCCTCCTCTTACCTCCCCACCCATGACCACGCCGTCGTCCCGTCGCATCTCCGGCCGGGAGTCGGAGATGTCGCGCAACGCTCCCTGAATTATCATGATTAATCTGTGAGACGATGGCCACGTTGGGCAGTATGCGGCTCATCTCGCGGAATCTTCTTCAAGGTCCGTCAATAGTATGACCGACGGCGTTGGACCTCTTCTTTCAGCCACACTATTCCAGAACTTCTTATCAGCTGTTATGAACTCAAAGCCGATCTCCTCCGCCAAAGCGAGATATATGGCATCATAACAGGTTACATCGAGGGTCTTTGCCAGATCGATAGCCTTTGCCAGAAGAGAATATGTTGGTGTAATGATCACGATTCCGATATCAAATAACGTCTGAATGGCTTCCTTGATCTCTTTGGCGGTGAAGCTTGGATGATATCTCAAAGCATTGGCCACCTCCATCAATAGGAGATCCGGAACCACTATCTCAAGTTCTCCTCTGTAGAACTCCTCCCGGAGCTTGAGGGCCTGGGAAGTCCCTTCCTCGTCCAAAAACCATTTCAGGATCACCGAGGCGTCAAGGACGTTCATCGAGCCTCGCGCCACTTCCTGATCTGCGAGACGCTATCCCATCCTGCTGTGGCCTGGTGACCTCTCCTGATCGCATCCTGCCTCTCCATAGCAGATCTTTTTTTATCCGTCTCCCGCAACCTCGCTCCAGACAAATAGCTGATGCGTTTCTCGATCAGGGTCATATGGTCATATTCGCTTTGTGCCTTATTCACAGAAAGACCGCCTCCTTTTATGGGATCTCCTTTTCCGCCGGAACGGATACCACCTCCTATCCACCATTTATTTTGGCCTTGGCGGCAAACCTCTTGATCCATAGCTCCAGGGCGAGGTCGAGGAGGAAGACCCGATAGCCGACGTCTTGGACTTTATCTATCTTAATCCTGGCTTCGCGGCTATCATCTCATCCAGAAGAGGGGTTGTCCGTTGATTTATAAATTCTGGTGATGGATCGGGGGCGCCGGCCGTGAGCGGGGTGGGGGCGGCTACGCCCAGCAATCCCGCCACCGGGCGCGGTCGGAGCCCATCGGCCGCCCCGCCCTCGACGTCCGCCTCAGCCGGATGGAGGCGGACCGCGGCGAGGGTGTCGTCGGCCCTGAGGGAGAAGGGGATCTTCGGAGGGCCTGGGGCATAGGCTCTTTTTTATAATCGATCTCTACCGGCGGCCTCTGCTCACCGCCTTTCGACCTCTGGGCGGCTGAACCGATAGACTCCGCCGCTCTTTCCGCAAAAGAGGGCCGTCCCCTCCTCCGGCGCCGCCCTCGGGGGGAGCCGGGCCGGCCGCCTCCCGCTCCCTGGCCCACTCTCCTTCTCCCCTCTCCCCGAATCTTCTCACTCCCAACCGTCTCCCCCGCCACCACCTTCCCCGGAGCGTCACCCGACGCTAGAAGATACCTCCCCCCCTTCTCCTGCCGGGGACGAGAAGACTTATATCAAAATAAGCCCCAGACCTCCATCTATGGAGCGGTTTGTGATCTTCGTCTCGGGGCGGGTCCAGAAGGTCGGCTACAGGTCCAAGGTCATAGCCCTGGCCCGGGATATGGGGATCACCGGGTGGGTTGGAAACCTCCCCGACGGGAGGGTGCAGGTCGTCGCCGAGGGAGATGCTGCGGCCCTGGACCGCTTCGCTTCCGCCCTGAAGGTCAAAAACGCCCTCATCGACGTATACGATGTCGAGGTGGAGCGGCAAGATGCCACCGGCGAGTTCAAGGCCTTCTCAAAGCTCGTCGATGAGCTGGAGACGGACGCGAGGCTCGACAGGTCCGCCGAGCTCCTCAAAGAGCTGATAGACGTCACCAAAGCCGGGTTCGGCGACTTGGGGCGTAAGATGGACATGATGCTCGACAAGCAGGACGAGACCATAATGGCGATCAAGGGGATCGATTCCAAGATGGACCGGATGCTCGATAAGCAGGACCAGATGCTCGACAAGCAGGACGAGACGACGGGGGAGGTCCGGGGGCTGCGGACCGACATGAAGGGCAACATCGATATGCGGCTTGAGCGGATCGAGACGGCCCTGAAGGAGAAGGGGATCATCTGAGGGGCCGGGGCGCCGGGCCGTCCCCCCTCCTCCTCCCTTCCCCCCTCTCCTCCTCTCTCCCCGCCCCTACCTTCTCCTTTCCACCTCCTCCCTAGGCGTCGCCACACCGGGCGCGCCGCCCTCGACACTAACCATTGCCCTTAATCTCTGCGATGGCGGCCTTTATCTCAGCGGATCTCCCGGCTGAGCTCTTCGTACTTCTCCTCCAGGCTGCCGCTCTTGAGGGTAGATATGATCTCCTCCCTCTCGCGGCGTGCCTCATATCGAGCAGCCGAGACCTCTTCCTTTATGGCCCCTATCTCAGAGGTGTCCTCTTTGATATTTCTGAGGATAGATATTGTAGTCTCTTGTTTATCGAGCATCTGGTCCTGCTTATCGAGCATCATCTTTCCAATGGCCAGGTTTTCCCTTCCTATGGCCACGTTCTCCCTGCCAAGCGCAAGATTCTCCTCGCCGATCTCTATGCTTCTGTAGAGCAGCCACGCCGACACGTCGAAACGCTCCACCAGCTCCTCCTGCCAGTCTCCTCTCAGGATCTGGAAGTAGGGAAACTCGCCGGTCGCCTCCGACCATCGGACCAAAAGGTCCCTGACCCGGATCGGCCCTCTCTCCACCTTGAGGCCTTCGACGAACGCATGGAGGGCCTCCTCCTCCCCTTCGGCCACGATCCTGACGTCGTAGGGCTTCTGGTTCTCGACGGTCCCCGAGAGGCCGAGGTCCTGGGCAATCGTTTCGACCAGGTCCCGGAAGCCGACCCGCTGGACCCGTCCGGAGGCGATGATCTCGACTCGTTGCATATCTCACCAATAGTAGACTCTTCTGCCATGTGAGGATGTCGGTCGGAGCCCATCGGCCGCCCCGCCCTCGACGTCCGCCTCCGCCGGATGGAGGCGGGACCGCGGCGAGGGTGAAGTCAGCCCTGGGGGAGAAGGGGATCCTCTGAGGGCCTGGGGCATAAGCTCTTTTCAGATTCGGTCTCGACCGGCAGCCTCGGCTTCGCTCTTTCAGAGCCGGGATGGCAGAACCGATAGCCTCCACCGCTCTTCCGCAAACGGGGGCCGCCGCCCTCGGGGAAGCCGGTCCGGCGGCCCGGAGGACCCAGGGCGCCTCGATCGGGACAATGCACCTTCGCTCCTGGATCAGGACCGTACACCCTTCATCTCGGATCGAAACGTATTTGAGCTGTGGCGCAGAACCACTGGAATCGAGAGGGAGGTCGCCCTCAATGGTGGAGCCATCCGGGCCGAATTGATCCCATGATAGGAGGCGCGGGTGGGATTCGAGAGATGTTCTGCCATTCTTGCGACTTTCAAAATGTTCTATCCTCGTCAGTCTTGGACGGTATTGCGCCTCGCATGTCAGGATGTCGGTCGAAGGGCTTTCAGCGGGGAGCTATAATCAGCTTTATCAGGTAATAGCTCCATTTCTCTGTTGAGGTGACGCGGGTTGGTTGAATATCTGGTCTCTTTGAAGATTGAAAAGTTGGAAGAGGGGTGTATCTTGCTACCAGCGACGATCTGCAGGGACTGGTGGTCCAGGGACGGACGATATCCGATACCGTCGAGGATAGCTCAGGACGTGGCTCGAAATCTCATCGAATCGCGTCTATTGCGCACGGAGATCCTCTGCCCGATGGGATAGCTCCAGCGACAAAGCCCTTCAAGAACCTTGAATGAGTATGAGTTCTACTCTGACCCGCATACGATCCTTAATTGAACGGGACCAGTTCCTCATATCAAATCACGCCAGAGCTAGGATGTTTCAGAGGAATATATCAACTGAGGACATGCGGAAAATGGTCGTTGATGGAGAGGTGATTGAAGAATATGCAGATGATCACCCTTGTCCCTCCTATTTGATCTTAGGGTTTTCGGAACATATTCCATTTCATCTCGTCGTAGCAGAGTGCGAAGACCACGCCAGAATAATCACAATATATATGCCTGACGAAGAAAAATGGATAAATTACAAGAAAAGAAGACTCTGATCAATATGATCCCAGATAAATGCAGCCTCTGCGGTGGGAAGCTTCTCAAGGGCAAGACAGAGTTCTTGGTCAAGGTGGAGGATGAGATCATCTCCATCAAGGAAGTCCCTGCCTATATCTGTGATGATTGCGGCGAGGCCTATTTCACCCCCGAGGTATCAAGGAAGATTGACGTGGTCATGAAGAAGTTCCATCAGGGAAAGCTCCTGGCCAGGCCAATCCCCGCGGGCGAGGTGGAGCTCACCATTTGACGGGAGATATTAATCTTGGAAAAGAGTGAGGTGGATGGGTTGGCATGGGCGCTTTATTACAAGTCCAGAGAAGTTCTGGCCATCGGCAGAGAGGAGCTGGAAGATCTGGAAGAGATACGCGATAAGGTATGGATGGAAGAGAAGAAGGGATTAAGCTTTGCGGATTTCAATTCGGTGAGGTAGGATATGTTCGAAGATCGGATAGTAATCGATCCCGAAGTGAGGCACGGAAAGCCGATCATAAGAGGGACCAGGGTTCCCGTAGATCTGATTCTGGGAGCTCTTGCCGCTGGGATGGACCCGGCAGAAATAGCGTCCGAGTACGATATAGAAAAGGAGGATATACTGGCCTCCCTGGGATATGCGGCGAAGATCGTAGCTTTGGAAGAGATCGGCGCCTATGCCTGATCTAAAATTCCTCCTCGACGCAGATATGCCTCGATCGACGGGAGAGTTGATCAAATCTCTCGGTTACGATATCGAGGACGTCAGAGATATTGGTATGAGGGCAGCAAAGGATCAGGATATCATCGATTATGCCATCAAAACAAACAGGATCATAGTGACAAGAGACACCGATTTTGGAGAGGTGCTCAGGTATCCCGATCATCCTGGGGCTATAGTTCTCAGGTTCCCCTATACGTTCACGGCGAAGGAACTGAACCGAGAATTGAAGAACTTCCTGAATTCTATCGAGAAAGGCAAGTTGACAAAGGCTATAGTGATCGTGGAATTGGGGCGGTACAGGAGAAGGCCGATTTGATTCGCTGATGCTCGACTGAGCTTCTGTCCCAGCGATCAAGCCGTCCTTCGTGAGTGCGGTCCTGGATCGGAAGGCATTCTTACGGCTCCAATTATAGTGATGGATCGGGAGTGTCGGGCGCGGTCGGAGCCCACCGGCCGCCCCGCCCTCGACGTCCGCCTCGACCGGATAGAGGCGGGACCGCGGCGAGGGTGTTGTCGGCCCTGGGGGAGAAGGGGATCCTCTGAGGGCCTGGGGCATAGGCTCTTTTTTATAATCGATCTCTACCGGCGGCCTCTGCTCACCGCCTTTCGACCTCGGGATGGCAGAACCGATAGACTCCGCCGCTCTTTCCTCAAAAGAGAGCCGTCCCCTCCTCCAGCGCCGCCCTCGGGGGGAGCCGGGCCGGCCGCCTCCCGCTCCCTGGCCCACTCTCCTTCTCCCCTCTCCCCGAATCTTCTCACTCCCAACCGTCTCCCCTCGCCGCCACCTTCCCCGGAGCGTCACCCGACGCTAGAAGATACCTCCCCCCTTCTCCTGCCGGGGACGAGAAGACTTATATCAAAATAAGACCCAGACCTCCATCTATGGAGCGGTTTGTGATCTTCGTCTCGGGGCGGGTCCAGAAGGTCGGCTACAGGTCCAAGGTCATAGCCCTGGCCCGGGATATGGGGATCACCGGGTGGGTTGGAAACCTCCCCGACGGGAGGGTGCAGGTCGTCGCCGAGGGAGATGCTGCGGCCCTGGACCGCTTCGCCTCCGCCCTGAAGGTCAAAAACGCCCTCATCGACGTATACGATGTCGAGGTGGAGCGGCAAGATGCCAGCGGCGAGTTCAAGGCCTTCTCAAAGCTCGTCGATGAGCTGGAGACGGACGCGAGGCTCGACAGGTCCGCCAAGCTCCTCAAAGAGCTGATAGACGTCACCAGGTCCGGGTTTTCCGATCTAGGGCAGAAGATGGACAAGATGCTCGACAAGCAGGATCAGATGCTCGACAAGCAGGACATAATGATCGATAAGCAGGACCAGATGCTCGACAAGCAGGACGAGACGACGGGAGAGGTCCGGGGGCTGCGGACCGACATGAAGGGCAACATCGATATGCGGCTTGAGCGGATCGAGACGGCCCTGAAGGAGAAGGGGATCCTCGGAGGGGCCGGGGCATAAGCTCTTTTCATATTCGACCCCGACCGGCGGCCTCGGCTTCGCCCTTTCAGAGCCGGGATGGCAGAACCGATAGCTTCCAGCGATCTTTCCGCAAACGGGGGCCGCCTCCTCAGCCGCCACCTTCCGGGGGCTTCGGACCGACCTGAAAGGGAGCCTCGACATCCGCCTCAGCCGCCACCTTCCAGGGAGCCGGCCCAGCCGCCCAGAGGACCCTGGCGCCTGGATCGGTACTGTACACCTTTGCGCTTCGATCGAAACGTATTAGACTTGTGGCGCAGAACCACTGCCATCGAGAGGGCGGTCGCCTTTCCGAAACGCCCATGATTCAGGGGACTCATGCCCGAAATATGAAAACCAATATGTATCAACCCCATGATCTGACCATTTTCATGGGAAAAAGCACAAAAATTGGCGAAGGTCCACTTCAGCCCCTATCTAAACCGAAGTAATAAATTTTTGAAAAATATGAGTTCTTCTCGAGTTATTCCTTTCAGAAGCAATAAGATTGCCGAATAGATAACAGCACAAAATCCAACAGTAACAATTACATTTTGCAATCCCTCTGGGTTCCAAATGAGAATTATCAGCGACATCACGAGTGATGCAAAAATGCTCTTCAATATAAATTGAAAGTCAATTTCAAATTTTAAATATTTGAAAGAATAGCATGTGCCTATAACAAAGAAGGATAAATATGCCACCAATGTTGCGACTGCGGCACCTACTATGCCCATAAATGGGATTAATATCAAGTTCAAACTAAAGTTCAGTAAAGCGGCCAGGATATATATGGATCCAGTAATCGACGTCTTTTTCTCTAGGATAAGTATTTTGATGATGACAACGAGTGCTCCAAAAAACACCTCACTAGCTGCTACAAATGGCGTGATTAAATATCCGTTCGATGCAATTTCGGGCGTAGAAAGGATTTCTAACATGGTCTTTGATAAAAGTGATACCCCAAAGGCGGAGGGTATAGCGAAAAATAAGAAATATTTTAATGAATATTTTAAAACTGTCTTAACCATGTAAATGTTATTTTCATCATAATATTTTGATAAAATTGCAGGTAGTAGGACAGCGAATGGTGTCATGAACATATTTATCATATTGCCTAATGTATATCCAGGAGAATAGTAACCCACAAAAGCGGTGCCCAAAAGTATCCCTATAACATAACGATCACTTGATGTTATTACCCAGCTAGATAAATTTCCTGGAACAGTTGGCAGACCAAATGCCAGATAGTCTTTCATATATATAAAATTGGGTATTTTAAATCCGATCTCCGAGATTACAAGTGCCGTCATAATAAATAATGTTAAGCATCTTGTGATCAAGATCCCAATTGTTGCACCAATAATTCCATAACCTGACAAAACAAAATAAGCTACCAAAATGAGATCTAAGTATGTTCGTATAAAGATGAATACGGAGTATCTTTTTATATGTTGAATCGCCCTAAAAAAATTTAGTACTGTTGAATTTAAGCATTCAATAAAGACAATAATAGCTAGTATTCTCACAACATGGATATTGTTATCGAATAAGGTAGAAGCAATCAAGTTTGAATATATAAATAAAATATAGGATATGGATATGCTTGTTACGAAGACGATGAAAGCTATGGAATAGAATCCTTCTTGGATATCATCTCTTTTTTTCGCCCCTGCTAAAAATCTGACCATGGCGTATGGCAGTCCAAGCGTCACGAGTGAAGGTATTAGGCCAATCGTTACCATAATTTGGGCCCAAATTCCATATTCTTCAACGGGAAGCGTTTTAGTTAGGAGAGGGATTAAGAACATCCCGCTAGGTGCTAATAGTATATTTGTTATACCTACTAGCCCTATCCGCTGTGCAAATAGATTATATTCTTTCGTATCTAACATAAGCTACGGCCTGTGTAACCATTTTTCCGATTGAGTCTAACAGCTCGCGAATTCACCGAAGTGTTTAAGTCAAACGTTATCTGTATTCATTTATCCGGCATTCTCATGTAAAACCTTATAAATATCGATTATGGGGGGTTGCTATCTACCCCACCCACTCTATTTCTCTTTCTTACTTCGTACCCAGCGTTTACCACGTATCGAATCATATCGTCAAGACACATCTTCCCCGAGTTGTCAAGGGATTCGTTCTCATCGTCTTTGTCATGCTCTTCCTCTTCATACATCTCCTGCATAATTAGGAGATGATGCACTATGCATAGTACTTTTCTGGCGAGGGCAACAGCTGCAATATTCGTTCCCTTTTTAGCCTGTATCCTGAGGAAGAAACTCTTGAGCTTAGATTTACCCGTGGTTCTGGCAATGACATGAGCGACTTCAACAAGAATCCGCCTAATATGTCTTGATCCCTGCTTGGTAATGCTACCAGTATAGTTCTTATCCGCCGAGTTATAAACTGACGGAACAAGTCCGCACCAAGCGGCAAGCTGTTCGGCTTTATCAAAATCGTTGCAGTCGCCGATCTCAGCCAAGATCACCGCTGCTGAGATGAATCCTATACCTGGAACCGACATTACAATGGCCAAGTTCTTTCTCAGCGGTGCGATCCTCTTTCGGATCTCAGACTCAAGATCTTCTATATTCTTCTGGATGGCATCAATCTGGTCTAAATAGCCCCGTATTAGGCAGCGTACCGAATTTTCTGTAATTTGATAATAAGAAGGACTATAGGCCCCGTATCCTACATAGTAGTTGGAAAAGGGAGGACACAGGGCCATGATACCTATAGATATCCTGGAAGATTATCTTG
>Ga0334889_1001757_pt1 | contig 26945 bp, 29 predicted proteins | sample GraSluR1_MG_2_FD_207222 | JGI IMG/M metagenome (GOLD analysis project Ga0334889, IMG submission 207222) | Sludge microbial communities from methane-producing bioreactor in Wageningen University, Netherlands - Granular Sludge_8_08-R1 | ecosystem: Engineered > Bioreactor > Anaerobic > Unclassified...
AATATATTTAATAAAGATAATTAAACAATGAAAAAAACAATAGCTGTTGTTTGTGGAGGGAAAAGTGGTGAGCATGAAGTTTCTTTACGCTCAGCTTTTTATGTTTATAATAATTTAGATAAGAAAAAATATCAGGTAGTAATTTTAGCAATTGATAAAAAAGGTAATTGGTTTTATGGCCGTAATTTTAATGATTTAGTTAATACCAAGGGCCTTTTATGGAAATTAAAACCTCGTTTAGAAGAAGTTGTTCTATTAAAATCTAAAAATGGTAGTCAGGTTTTAAGTTTAAAGAAAAAAAGGATATTAACAAAGATAAATATTTTCTTTCCTTTAATTCATGGAACTTATGGTGAAGATGGTTGTTTGCAAGGATTCTTAGAGCTTTTGAATGTTCCTTATGTAGGCGCTGATGTAATTGGTTCAGCTATTGGGATGGATAAGGAAATAACAAAGAAGTTGTTAATAATAGAAAAAATTCCAATAACAAAATTTGTTGTTATAAAAAAAGTAGATTCTTTAAAGGAAAAACAGGAAAAAATTAAAACAGCAATAAAGCAATTTCATTTTCCTTTATTTATCAAACCAGTGTCTTTAGGTTCTTCAGTTGGTGTTTTCAAGGTTTTTTCTGAAAAGGAAATTAAAAAAGCAACAGAAGAGGCTTTTCAATATGATTCTAAAATTATGATTGAGAAATTTATCAAAGGAAGAGAAATTGAATGTTCGGTTTTAGGAAATAATAGACCAAAAGCTTCTTTACCTGGCGAAATTAAATCTGTTGATTTTTATTCTTATAAAGCTAAGTATTTAGATGAAAACGAAGCAAGATTATTAGTACCAGCTCCTTTAAATAAAAAATTAATTACTCAGATTCAAAAATTAAGTATTCAGACTTTTAAAGCTTTAGGATTAAAAGGAATGGCGCGAGTAGATTTTTTCTTAAAGCCAAACAATCAATTAATAGTAAATGAAGTGAATACAATTCCAGGATTTACTCAGATTAGCATGTATCCTAAATTATGGGAGGTTTCTGGAATAAAATATTCTAAATTATTGGATAGTCTTGTACAATTAGCAATAGAAAGTCATAATGAGAAGAATAAGCTTAAGTTTTCTTATAACTAATAAACACAGAACATTCATTTATTGTTGACCTATGAAAATTTATTTAAAAAGATTAATTTGGAGTGTTTTTAATGCCTTTGAAGGAATAAAATACGGTATTTCCCAACAAAATTTTTTCTTAATGATTCTTTTAGCTGTTGGAAGCTTGGGTTTTGGTTTTTGGCTGAAAATATCATATTTTGAATGGTTGCTTCTGATTATTGTAATTGGTTTTATTCTTAGCTTAGAAATGCTTAATACAGTAATGGAAACAACTTTAGATTTTATAGAGCCGAATAAGTCTCCAAAAATTAAACAAATTAAAGATATAATTGCGGGCTCAGTTTTTATTGCTTGTTTAACAGCTTTAATATTCGGAGCGATAATTTTTCTTCCTAAAATTTTTGCATTAATTTAAGAACTCAATTTTTATAATATGTTGTCCCCTTCAGAAGAAATTAAAAACAAGTTGGATATTGTTGAAGTTATTGGCCAGTATTTGAAATTACAAAAAGTAGGAGCTAATTATAAAGCTCTTTGTCCTTTTCATAAAGAGAAAACTCCTTCTTTTCTTGTTTCTCCAACGCGTCAAATTTGGCATTGTTTCGGATGTAATTTAGGAGGAGATATTTTTACTTTTGTAATGAAGATTGAAAATATTGAATTTAAAGAAGCTTTAGAAATGTTAGCCAAGAAAGCAGGAATAAAATTATCTTATGAAAGTTCTCAAGCTCGTTCTCAAAAACAAAGATTGATTGATATTAATAAGGAAGCAGCTAGTTTTTTTGAAAAAAATTTGTATCAAAACAAAGAAGTGGTTGAATATTTGCATCAGAGAGGATTAAAAGACGAAACAATAAAAGAATTTTGCCTTGGTTGGGCTTTAGATGATTGGCAGGCTCTTAGTGGTTTTTTAATTAAAAAAGGATTTAAACCAGAAGAAATAGTGGCTGCTGGATTAGCTATTTCTAAAAAAGAGCCAATAGTCATTAATAATAAACCTCAGAAGGTAAATTATGAAATACAAGAAAAAGATATTTATGATCGTTTTCGGGCTCGAATTATGTTTCCAATAGATAATTCTTCTCAGCAAACAGTAGGTTTTACAGGTAGAGTTTTTCAAGGGAAACAATCATTAAAAACTATTAAGGATATTGAAAGAATAGGTAAATATGTTAATAGTCCGCAAACTTTGATTTTTGATAAAAGTACTATTCTTTATGGGCTTTCTAGAAGCAAGCCTTATTTACATTCTCAAGAAGAGACCTTATTAGTAGAAGGCCAGATGGATTTTTTGGCAGCTTGGCAAGAAGGAATTAAAAATACAATTGCCACTTCTGGAACAGCTTTAACTCCTTATCAACTTAAAATTCTTAAAAGATATAATAGTACATTAATTTTAGGGTTTGATATGGATGAAGCAGGTGAGAGAGCAGCAGAAAGAACTATTGAATTGGCTTTAGCTAAAGAATTTAATATAAAGATTCTTCGATTAGAAGAAGGAAAAGATTTAGCTGATTATCTTTTAAGCAAAGAGAAGAAAGAAAAAAGTAAATTAATGAATCAAATTGAGCCAATAATGGATTTTTATTTTGAAAGAGCTCAAAAGATAGGGGATCAAAATAGTATTGAAGGGAAAAAATTAATTGCTTCATATTTTCTTCCAAAGATTAAAAAATTAACCAATGCCTTAGATAGATCATTCTGGCTTAATAAACTTTCTCGTTTTCTAAATATTTCTGAGCAGGCTTTAGGAGATGAATTAAATAAGCTTTCAAAAGAAGGTTTGCCAACAGAGATTTCAGACAAAGATGAGTCTTTGTATCAATTTCCGACTACCCAGCTTCAACCGCGAATAGAAGGAATAGCAGAAAGAATTATTTCTTTTTTAATAAAATCCCCAGCGCTTAAAAAAGAAACATTGGATTATGAAGAATATTTTCCTCAAAGTTATCAAGAAATTTTTAAAATAATTAAAAACATTTCTAGTCCAAAAGAATTAAGCGGAGAAAATCTTAGAAGATTAAGTTTGTCAGAAAATATAGTTGAGAAAATGAATCAACTAGCTTTAAGAGCTGATTATGAAACAGAGATAGTGGAAAAATTCCAAGTTTCTCTTGAAGAAGAGTTGCTAAAAGAATTAAAAGAATTAAAAAGAGAATCAATAAAAAATAAATTAACGGAGATAGAAAAAGAAATTCAGATAGCAGAAAAAGAAAATAATAAAAAATTGTTAGAAGAATTGATGAGAAAATTTAGTCAATTGTCAAAACAATTATTAAATTAAAATTTGGTCGACGACTATTAAAAAATTAATATTTAAAAAATGAAAAAACAAAAAAAACCAATAAAGAAAAAGAATATTAAAAAAACTAAAAACACATTGAAGGCAAAGAGCGTAAAAAAAATTAAAAAAGTTAAGCCTAAAACAAAGGTTCAAAAAAAAGTTAGTACCAAATTTTCAAAAAAGAAATTACAGAAAGGTAAGAAAGTAAAGAAAGGAAAGAAAGAAAAGAAAATAGTTCCAAAGATTAAAAAAGAATTTAAGGATAAAAAAGTATCAGATGGTGTAAAGATGTTGATAGATAGAGGAAAATCAAGGGGCTTTATTACTCAAGATGAAATCTTAAAATATTTTCCTAGAATAGAAGAAGATATTGAGTTTTTAGAAAAACTTTATGATTCTTTAGCTGAGGCTAATATTGAAGTAATGGAAAGTGGAGATTTATTAATTCCAGAAAAAGAAATATCAGATAAAGAGCTAAAAGATGCTTTAAAAATATCTGGCCCTTCTGTTTTGTCTGGAGCTGTTCAGTCTTATTTAAGAGAGATAGGGAAGGTTTCTCTTTTAAACCCAGAAGAAGAAAGGGCTTTAGCTAAGAAAGTAAGCGAAGGAGACGAACAAGCAAGGCAACAAATGATAGAAGCTAATTTGCGTTTAGTAGTTTCTATAGCCAAAAGATATATTGGCAGAAGTAGTAATTTGAATTTATTAGATTTAATTCAAGAAGGAAATATTGGTCTTTCAAAAGCAGTTAATAAGTTTAATTACAAAAAAGGATTTAAGTTTTCTACCTATGCTACTTGGTGGATTAGGCAGGCAATTACACGTGCTTTAGCAGATCAGGGCCGAACAATTAGAATTCCAGTTCATATGGTAGAAACTATTACTAAATACTTAAAAACAAGAAGGTCATTAGCTCAAGCTTTGGGTAGAGATCCTTTGCCAGAGGAAATAGCTTCTGAAATGGAAAAAGATGTTGAGGAAATCCTTTATTTAATGCAAATTTCTCAGAGTACTTCATCTTTAAATCAGCCCTTAGGGGATGAAGATGGGGGGAGCGAATTAGCTGATTTTATTTCAGATACAAAAACAATTACTCCAGATAATCATGCTACTCGAGAGCTCTTGAAAAATGAATTAGAAAAAATTATGCAAGAATTATCTGAACGTGAAAGAGAGATAATTAAAATGAGGTTTGGTTTGAATGATGAAATGACGCATACTTTAGAAGAGGTGGGAAAAGCTTTTGGAGTTACGAGAGAGAGAATAAGGCAGATAGAGGCGAAAACATTAGAAAAGCTTAAAGATCATGCTCATTCTAAGAGATTAAAAGAGTTTTTAAAGTAATGATTGAATATTATTTTTTATGAGTTTTTTGGAGAAAATAAAAAGAAATTCTTTGCTCAGAAAGTTAATTGCTTTTTTAGCTAATTTAAGATTTGGTTTTCCTAGCCGAGGATTGATTATTATAGGAGTTACTGGAACTACTGGTAAGACAACAACTTGTTTTATGATAAAGAGTATTTTAGAAAGAAATGGTATAAAAACAGGTTTAATCAGTACAGCTGGCTTTTATATTGGTGATGAAGTGATTTATCCAAAAGCGCATACTCCAGCAACAACACCTGATCCATTTTTTCTTTGTTTCCTGTTAAAAAAAATGAAGGCAAAGGGATTAAAAGTGATAGTGATGGAGGTTTCTTCTTTTGGTTTAATGTATGAACGAGTTTATGGTCTTAATTTTTCATCAGCTGTTTTGACAAATATTTCTTATAATCATCATTTGGCTATTCATGGAAATATGGAGCAATATGTTTATTCGAAATTAAAATTATTTCAACAATTAAAGAAAACAGCTATTGCTGTTTTACCAAAAGAAAGTGAATACTTTGATTTATTTGCAAATAAAACTAAAGCTAGGATTATTAATTTTGGGCAAGATGAAAGTTCTGATTTATGTCTTAAGATAGAAGAAATTACTAAAGAGAAAAATAAAGTTATTATTTATCGCAATAATGATTCTTTTTCTGTTAATTTGCCTTTACCAGGTGTTTTTAATGTTTTTAATGCCTTGGCTGCGATTGGTGCTGTTGAGCAATTCTCTTTTACCTCAGAGAAAATTAAGAAAGGCCTAGAAGAAGTAAAAAAGATTCCTGGGAGACTGGAATATATAAAAGAAGGGCAGTCTTTTTCTGTTATTATTGATAAAGCTAATACGCCAGCTGCATTTTATGGTATAATAGATTTTATTAAAATTTTAAAGACAAGAAAAAAGATAGTTGTTTATGGAAATTTTGGAGAGAGTCCAGTAGAAGAAAGAGAAAAATTAGCTGCAATTGCAACTGATTTTTTTGATTTAACAATTATTACTGAAGATGATCCTCAAGAATTATCCCCACAACCAAGTATTGATGATTTTTTGAATTTTGTTAAGAAAAAAAATATTTCAAAAGATAAATATCTAGCTATTTCTAATAGAAAAGAAGCAATTCGAAAAGCAATTAAATTAGCTAATAAAGATGATTTAATTATTGTTTTAGGTAGAGGCAATGAAAAGATAATGGATTATGGTGTAAAAACAATCCCTTTTGATGATCGAGAAGCAACAAGAGAAGTTTTAAAGGAAGAGGGATATTAAAATATGTTTAATATATAATTATGGGCTCTAAAGAATTAAGAAAAAAGTTTTTGGAATTTTTTGAAAGAAGAGGGCATAAAATCATTCCCTCAGCTTCTTTAATTCCAGAAAATGATTCAACAACTTTATTTACTGGTTCAGGAATGCAGCCTTTGGTGTCGTATTTAATGGGAGAACCTCATCCTCAAGGCAAAAGACTAGTTGATGTTCAGAAATCATTTAGGGCTGAAGATATTGAAGAAGTAGGAGATAATCGTCATACTACTTTTTTTGAGATGATGGGGAATTGGTCTTTAGGTGATTATTTTAAAAAAGAACAATTAAATTGGCTTTTTGAGTTTTTAGTTAAAGAAATACAATTAGATCCTCAAAGAATTTATGTTTCTGTTTTTAGGGGAAATAAAGAAATTGGTATTGAAAAGGATTTAGAATCAGTTAATATTTGGAAAGATATTTTTAAGAAAAACAATATTGACGCTGATGATGTTGATTTTGCTGAAAAAAATGGAATGCAGAATGGTCGTATTTTTTATTATGATGAAACTAAAAATTGGTGGTCGCGTTCAGGGATTCCTACTAAGATGCCGATTGGAGAAATTGGTGGACCAGATAGTGAAGTTTTCTATGATTTAGGAGAAGATTTAAAACGACATGAAAATTCTAAATATAAAAATCAACTTTGTCATATTAATTGTGAGTGTGGGCGTTTTATAGAAATTGGTAACAGTGTTTTTATAGAATTTATTCGTTCAGAAAGAGGGTTTGATCCTTTGCCTCAAAAGAATGTAGATTTTGGAGGCGGTTTAGAGAGAATTTCTATGGTTTTACAAAGTAAAGATAATGTTTTTGAAACTGATTTATTTATTAATATCATTAAGAAAATTGAAGAATTGTCAGGGCTTAAATATATAGATAATATGTCTCCTTTTGAAGTGATTGCTGATCATTTGAGAGCAGCTACTTTTATAATGGGTGATAATAAAGGAATAGCGCCTTCTAATGTTGATCAAGGATATATTGTTCGTCGTTTAATTAGAAGAGCTATTCGTTATGGCCGACAATTAGGTATTAAAAAAGAATTGTGGATTCAAAGTATATCTCAAACGATTATTGATGATTATGAATCAGTTTATCCCGAATTGTTTAATAATACTAAGTTTATAATGGATAATTTAGAAAAAGAAGAGATTAAATTTGGTAAAACTTTAGAAAAAGGGTTAAAAGAAATGGAAAAATTATTTGATAATTACAAAGGCAATCTTAAGGAATTTTGTTTAGGGGCAGAGAATTTATTTGATCTTTATCAAACTTATGGTTTTCCTGTGGAATTAAGCATTGAAGAGATAAATAAAAAAAGGATTCAATATAACGGAATTCTGATGCCAAAAGATGTAGAAGAAATTTTATTAAAATCATTCCAGGAAGAAGTAAAAAAACATCAAGAAATTTCTCGAACTGCTGCAGCTGGTAAATTTAAAGGCGGTTTAGCTGATGCTTCTGAACAAACTAAAAAGCTTCATACTGCTTGCCATCTTTTATTAGCTGCTTTAAGAAAAGTATTAGGGGAGCATGTAGAGCAAAAAGGATCTAATATTACAGCTGAACGATTACGTTTTGATTTTTCTCATTCTAATAAACTCACAGAAGAAGAAATTAAAAAAATAGAAGAGATTGTTAATGAGGCAATTAGGAATGATTTGCCTGTTGCTTTTGAAGAGATGTCTTTAGAAGAAGCAAAAAAACAAGGAGCTACTGGGGTTTTTGAATCAAGGTATGGTGAAAAAGTTAAAGTTTATACTATTGGAGAAAAAAATAATTTTGTTTCAAAAGAAATTTGTGGAGGCCCTCATTTAAAATCAACTGGTGAGCTTGGTCATTTTAAAATCACAAAAGAAGAATCATCAAGCGCAGGCATTAGAAGAGTTAAAGCTGTTTTAAAATAAAAATGTCTTGTCATTTTTTGCTTATTTATGATATACTAAATTAAATTTTAAAAATATAATGGAAAACTCTCCTAAAAAAAGAAAAAAAGTTAAAGATATTTTTCCGCCTCATGAATTGAAGCCTAGTCTTTTTTCAGAAGCGCCTGAAGAAATTGAAGAGCCAGAAACTCAAGAAGAAGAATCTCAGATAAGTTTAGAAATGCAAGAAGAATCAATTACGATTACGCAGATGGAAACAAGTCCAGAAATACAAGAAGAGATAAAAAAATTAAGAGAAGAAAAGCAATCAGAAGAAGCGAGGATAATTGATTCTCCAATTCAAGAGAAAAAGAAAAAAGGACAAAGAATATTTTTCTATTTTATGATTCCAGTTGTCATGGCGCTTTTATATTACCTTGGTTTCATAGGATTGGCTCGAGCAGAAATTATGATTACTAGTCGAAAGATGGAAATTCCTTTTACAAAAGAAGTTTTAATTGATTCTAATGTCTCTTCAATCGATACTGCAAAGGCTATAATTCCTGGAAATCTATTTTCTTTTAATTCTACAGAAACAGAAGAATTTACAAGTACTGGTCAAGGAAAAGATGAACAAAAAGCAAAGGGTATAATTACAATTTATAATAATTATTCTACTGCTCCACAGATTTTAGTGGCAACAACTCGTTTTGAAACGCCTGATAATAAAATATTTCGTTTAGATTCAAGGACTGTTATCCCTGGAGCAACTACTGAGAACGGGAAATTAGTGCCTTCAACAATTGATGTGAGGGTTACAGCTGATCAATCTGGTCCAGATTATAATATAGAAGCTTGCAATTTACCTGAATGTAAGTTTACTATTCCTGGGTTTGAAGGGATGCCAGAATTTGATGGTTTTTATGGAGTTTCTAAAAATTCAATGACTGGAGGTAGCCTAGGTTCAGTTCCAGTTGTTTCTTCAGGAGATATTAAAAACGCAGAAGATGTTATTTTAGATAAAATAATAAAATCAATAGACCAAGATTTAGAAAATAAAATTCCCCCAGGATTGACAATTTTATCAGGGGCAAAAAGTGGTGTTAAAATTAGCAAGTTAAGCAGTGATGCAGAAATAGGGGATTATGTTGATAAATTTACTGTTGAAGCAGAAGTGACGGTAAAAGTTATTGCTTTTGATGAAAATAATATTATTAGATATATTCAAGGAGTTTTAGAAGAAGATAGAGATGAAAATTATAATTTTTGTAAAGACTTAGAAATAGAATATTCTGATTTAGAAACGGATTTTGATAAGGGGTCTCTTAAGGTGACTGCTAGGGCTAATCAATTTTTATGTCACCAACTTGATTTAGAGGAAATAAAAGGATCAGTTATTGGAAAAAATCAAGGAGAATTGGATGAGATTTTTGGAAACAATCCTGGAATTGAAGAAGTAAAAATAAAGTTTTGGCCTTTTTGGATTAAAAAAGTTCCTAATTCTTTGCAAAAAACTAATATTTTAATTGATGCTAATTTTGAGCAAGAACAAGAAAATATTGACTAAAATACGTTATTTTGATAAACTAATAACACTTTATGGCACAGAAAAAAGAAGCGATTCGTAAGGAAGGAGTTATTGTCGAGTCTTTACGAAATACTATGTTTCGCGTCCGCTTGAACGAAGGAGGGGAAGAGGTTTTAGCTCATTTAGCTGGCAAGCTTCGTCTTCATTTTATTAAAGTTCTTCCTGGCGACAAGGTTGTTGTTGAAATGTCGCCTTATGATTCTACTCGCGGTCGCATTGTTTATCGGCTATAAAGGGTTTTGTCTTTAAGGCAAAGCCACCCTTATTATGAAATATTATGAAAGTTAGAGCTTCAGTAAAAAAAATTTGTAGGAATTGTAAGATCGTGAGAAGAAAAGGTCGTTTATACGTAATTTGTATTAACCCTAAGCATAAACAAAGACAGGGTTAAAGTATTTAAATAATAGTTTTATGGTTCGTTTTTTAGGAATTAATATTCCAGACAATAAAAATATTAATATTGCCCTTACTTATATCTATGGAATAGGGCAATCTTTATCAGAAGAGCTTTTAGAAGAAGCGGGAATTGACTTTGTAAAAAAAGCAAAAGATTTAACTTCAACAGAATTTAATACAATTAAAGAACTTCTTGAAAAGAAAGAAATTAAAACAGAAGGTGATTTAAAAAGAGAAGTAAGAGTTAATATAAAAAGATTAATAAATATAAGTAGTTATCGAGGAACACGACATATTAAAAGATTGCCGACAAAAGGACAAAGAACAAAAAGAAACTCACGGACAACAAGGGGTAATGTAAGAAGAACTGTGGGTTCAGGTAAGAGAAAAGCATCAAGTCCAACATAATAAATTTATATCCTTATGGGAAAAAAGAGAGTTATTACCAAAACAGGTGAAGACAGTGGTAAGACAGAAGAAAAACTTACTTCTGCAAAATCAAAAGCCTCAGTTAAAAAAATAATAGAGAAAGGCAGAATTTATATTAATGCCTCTTATAATAATACAGTTATTCTCATTACTGATTTGAAAGGGAATGCTCTTGCTTGGTCTTCAGCTGGATCTTTAGGCTTTAGAGGACCTAAAAAAGCTACTCCTTTTGCTGCTTCAAAAGTAGTGGGTGTTTTAATGGAAAAAATTAAAAAAACTGGATTGAAAACCGTAGAGGTTTATTTAAAAGGTATTGGTGGCGGTCGAGATATGGCTATTCGTTCTTTTGCTAATCAAGGATTAGATATAATAATGATTAAAGACGTAACCCCAGTTCCTCATAATGGTCCTAGACCTAAAAAACCAAGAAGAGTATAAAAATAAATTTTTAATCAAATTGGCATGTTAGATGATAAATGTAAAAAATGTAGGGCAGTTGGAGAAAAATTGTTTTTAAAAGGAGAAAGATGTTTTACTCCAAAATGTGCTTTGATAAGAAGAGGTTTTGCTATTTCTGGTAAACAGAAAAGAAGGAAAGCTCCAACTGCTTATGGTAAGCAGTTAATTGAAAAACAAAAAGTTAAGTTAACTTATGGAATAAGAGAACAACAATTTAGAAGATATTTTAAATTAGCTCTTAAAAAAGAAACAGCTACTCCAGATGCTTTTGCTCAATTATTAGAAAATCGATTTGATAATACTGTTTTTCGTTTAGGATTTGCTCCTTCAAGAACAAGTGCTCGCCATTTGGTCAGTCATGGTCACTTTTTTCTTAATGGAAGAAGGCATGATATACCCTCTACGATTCTCAAAAGAGGAGATATTGTTACTATTAGGCCTCAGAGTATGGGCAAAGAGCCTTTTAAGGCATTAAAAGAATCAATGAAAAAATACAATCCGCCAAAACATCTTCAAGTTGATGAGAAAAAAATGGAAGGTAAAATTATTGCAGATCCAGATTTACAAGAATTGCTATTACCATTTGATTTTACTTCGATTGTAGAGTTTTATAGCAGATAATTAAAATTTAAATTTAAAATATTTATTAATTTATTAATATGTTTCATTTACCTTTATCAATAATAAACATTGAAAAGAAAGCAAATTATGGAAAATTTGCTATAGAAGGATTATATCCTGGCTATGGATTAACAATTGGAAATGCTTTAAGGCGTGTTTTGCTTTCTTCTATAGAAGGAGCTGCAATCACTTCTTTTAAAATTAAAGGAGTTCATCATGAATTTTCAACAATTGAAAACATTCAAGAGAGTGTTTTGGATATAATGCTTAATTTAAAACAATTAAGAGCAAAGCTTCATAGTGGTGAAGCTCAAGTATTAAAATTAAAAGTAGAAGGAGAAAAAGAAATAACAGCTAAAGATTTTGAGCCTAATACTATGGTTGAAATAATGAATCCTGAATTAGTGATAGCAAATATTACTAGTAAGAAAGGAAAATTAGATTTAGAAGTAACAATTGAAAAAGGCCTAGGGTATTCTCAAGTAGAAGAAAGAAAAGAAGAAAAAATACCTATTGGTACTATTGCTGTTGATGCTATTTTTTCACCAGTTCAAAGAGTTAATTTTCAAGTAGAAGACATGAGGGTTGGAGAAAAAACTAATTATAATCGTTTAGTTATTGATATAGAAACAGATGGTTCTATTTCACCAGAGGAATCTTTAAATCAAGCAGCTGTTATTTTAAAAGATCATTTTAAGATGATAGAAGAAAAATTTCTTCCAGAAGAATCAAAGCAATTGCCTAAAGAAGAAAAGAAGAGTTCTTCAAAAAAACAGAAAAAAGAACCAAAAGATATTCTAATAGAAGAGTTGGATTTGAGCCAACGAACAAAGAAAGCTTTACTTAATAATGGAATTAAAACATTGGCTGGTCTTTTAAGATATCGAGAAGAGACTTTATCAGAGCTTGAAGGATTAGGGGAAAAATCTTTAGAAGAAGTTAAGCAGATTATTAAAGGACTGGAGTATACTTTAAAATGAAACATCTAAAAAAGGGAAGAAAATTTCATCGAAAAAAAGATCAAAGAAAAGCCTTGCTTAAAAGCTTAGCTGCTAATTTAATATTGAGAGAAAGAATCAAAACAACCTTAGAAAAAGCTAAAGAAACAAAGATTGTGGTAGAGAAATTAATAACAGTTGCAAAAAAGCAAAATTTAGCTTCTTTAAGAGATTTAAAAAAGAAACTTCCAGAAAAAGCAGCAAACAAATTATATTATGAAATTGCTCCTTTATATATAAAAAGAAAAGGAGGTTATACGAGAATCATTAGGACTGCAGAAAGAAAAATTAGAGATGCTTCGTTAATAGTAATTTTAGAATTTGTTGAAAAATCTTTGAAAACAAATATTGATAAAAAAGAAACAGAGCAAAAAGAAAATACAGAAAATAAAGAAAATAAATTAAAGAACAATGGAAAAACAGAATAAAAATATTGTTACTATAAACGCCGAAGGCCAATCTTTAGGAAGAATAGCTTCAAGAATTGCTGTTTTACTTCAAGATAAGCATAAGCCAGAATATGTTCCTTATAAAGCAGGAGAAACATTTGTAGTAGTAGAGAATTTTAGTAAAATAAATGCGTTTAGAGAAACTAAGTCAAAAACAAAGATTTATTATAAGCACACAGGTTATCTTGGTCATTTAAAAGAAACTAGTTTGGAAAAAATGTGGGAAAAAGATCCTAAAAAAGTTCTTCAAATGGCTATTCAAGGAATGTTGCCAAAGAATAAACTACGTGGCAAAAGAATGAAAAGATTAGATATTCGTTTATAAAAATAATTCTAAACTTAATTTATGGTAGAAAAAAAGATTAAAAAAACAACACCAGTTAAAGAAGAAGGGAAAAATACACCAACAAATAAAGGAAAAAAATATATTGAGGCTGTTGGTAGAAGGAAAGAAGCTGTTGCTCGAGTTAGGCTTTTTAAAGATAAGCCAGGCTTTATTATAAATGAAAAAACAATGGAACAGTATTTTCCTTTAGAAAGACATCGTCAAATGATATTTAGTCCTTTAAAATCAACTGGTTTAGAAAATAATTTTTTCATTTCAGTAAAAGCAAAAGGAGGAGGATTATTTGGTCAAGCAGAAGCTATAAGATTAGGAATAAGCCGTTGTTTAGTTAAGATTGATGAAGAAAAATTTAAATCAATTCTTAGAAAAAAAGGTTTCTTAACTAGAGATTCTCGAGTAGTTGAAAGAAAGAAATATGGTTTGAAAAAAGCAAGAAAAGCTGCTCAATGGTCTAAACGATAAAAATATATTATTTATTTAATTAAAATGCCTGTTAATCAGGCATTTTAATATTGACTAAGAAAGTTATTAGTGGTATTGTTTAATAAAATACAGACATTGATTGTAGTTTGAAAATTTTATAATAAGGAGGAAAAGATAATGATGGTTCGAGAAAAAGAAGTTATGGAGAAATTTGAAGAAGCCGGAGCTATTTTAAAAGGACATTTTAAGTTAACTTCTGGTGTTCACAGTAATGCTTATATTCAATGTGCTCAGGTGATGCAATACCCTGGATTTATTCAAAATTTATGTAATGAATTAGGCAAAAGGTTTAAGGATGATCGAATTGAAGTAATCGTAGGTCCAGCAATTGGTGGTATTATAATGGCTCATGTAATGGCTTTAGCTTTAGGTTCTTGGGTCAGAGCTATCTTTACTGAAAGAGAGAATGGTAAAATGACTTTAAGAAGAAGCTTTCAAATTAGAAAAGATGAGAAGGTTTTAGTAGTAGAAGATGTAACAACTACAGGTTCTTCGGTTAGAGAGGTGGTTGATATTGTAAAAGAAAGACAAGGAAAAGTAGTTGGTATTGGTGCTTTGATTGATCGAAGTGGAGGCACAATTGATTTTGGATTTAAGTATGAAAAATTATTAACAATCAAAATGGATGTTTATGATCCAGAAGATTGCCCTTTGTGTAAAAAAGGAATTCCTGCAATTAAGCCAGGAAGTCGTAATATTAGTAAATTATAAAAGGAGAAGAAAAATGAGTTTTGAGAAAAAAGTTTTAGAGAATTTTGTGCAGATAAATTATTCTGATAGTACAGAAGAAGAAAAAAAGAGAATCATTGATAGCTATGAACAAAGAATTGCAGGAAAATTAAAAGGTGAAGCAACTGATATCCTAGTAATTTATAGAGAAGATAGTAAAGGATTTTTTGGAATAAACAAGGAAGGAAATATTGAAAATATGTAAAGAAAGGAGGGTCTAAAATGAATACATTAAAAGAAAAAGTAAAAGAAAGAGAAGTATTGAAAAATATAAAAAGATTTGTTTCTAAACAATTTTCTGATTTAGGAAGAGAAGACAAGGAGATCAAATTAAGAGAAATTCTTATTGGATTTGAAGGCTATGAGTCGATAAGAAATAAGAATTTTGTAGTAGTAAGATTACCTGAAGGAGTAACAGTTGTAATTAATGATAAAGGTAATTTCTATGATTTTGATGAATTCTTTTTTTTAAGGAGGTGAAAAATGGTTACTTCTCTATGGCAATTTCTTATAGGATCATCATTTTTGTTTTTAATTTTCATGTATTTAATAGAAAAAGAGTAATTATTATTTAAAGCCATTAATATGTAGATATTAATGGCTTTTTTATTGCAGCTTTAGTCTTTTAGTGTTATATTTAAAAATATTAATATTATGGATTTTATTCAAAAGATTATACAAAAGGTTCTTAGCCATAAGCTTATTTCAATTGGAATTCTTGCTCTTTTGGTTATTTTTATATTCTTTTTAAGAGGTAATAAAGAATCAGAACATAGCTTATCAATTGTTGGAAGAGGGATAATAAGAGAAGAAGTTTCAGTAACAGGGAGAGTTCAATCAGCTGGAAGAATTGATTTATCTTTTAGGGCAACAGGAAATGTTTCAAATATTTTAATTGAGAATGGGGATGAAGTAAAAAAAGGTCAAATTTTAGCTAGCTTAGAAAACAATGATCTTTGGTCTCAATTAGAGCAGGCTCAAGCTAGTCTTGATGCAGAAATTGCTCAATTAAATGAATTAAAAAAAGGGACTAGACAGGAAACAGTAAATATAAAGCAGTTAGAATTATCAAAAGTTCAACAAGATTTAAATAATTACTATCAAACAGTTATTAATTCTTTAAATGATGCTTATGCAAAATCTGAAGAGGCAATTAAAATAGATGTTAAAGATATTTTTTTTGGAGCAGAAGCAGCAAGTGGTTATATGTTAAGTTTTGATTCTTGTGTTACTAATGAGATAGCTTCAGCAGCAGGATATGCGAGATTAATGTCAGAAAGAGAGCTTAAGCAATGGAAAGATGAATTGGCATTAGTGAATTATAATATTTCTTTTGAGGAATTAATTTTAGCTATTCAAAAAGCAAAAAATCATTTAATAGTTTTTAATGACTTTTTTAATAAATTAGGCAATGTTTTATTAGCTGATTGTTCTTATAGCAATCCTTATTTAGATATTCATAGAGTTAATGCAAATCATGGAAGAAATTTAATCATATCTGCGGTGAGCAACATTGACACAATTGAAAATAATATTATTTCTCAAAATTTGCTAGTTCAAAAAATACAAAATGAATTAGATTTATTATTGGCTGGTTCAACAATAGAGCAAATAGCTATTCAAGAATCAAGAGTAAAATCTGCTCAAGCAAATGTGTCAAATTATTATGCTTTAATTGAAAAAACTATTATTCGTGCTCCAAGAGATGGAATTATTATTAAAAAAAGCATCAGACAAGGTGAAGTAGTGTCAGCTAATGTTCCAGTAATTAGTATTATGGCTGAGCAAGAAGAACTAGAAATAAGAGCTTATATTCCTGAAGTTGATATTTCAAAAATTCAGATAGGGGATGATACGATAATAATTTTGGATGCTTTTCCTAGGAAAGAACTCAAAGGAAAAGTGGTAGAAGTTGATTTTGCTGAAACTATAATTGATGGGGTTATTTATTATCAAATCAAGAGTTCTCTTGATCCTGAAGGACTTGGAGTAAAAGTAGGGATGACAACTGATTTAACTATTATTATTGATATTAAAGAAGATGTTTTATTTATTCCTCAAAGAGCGATAATTGAAAGAGAAGGAAAGGCAATCGTAAGGATTCCTAATGATTCTGAGCAAGGTTTTGAAGAAAGAGAGGTCCAAACAGGCTTAAGAAATCCAGAAGGATATATTGAAATTTTGTTAGGATTAAAAGAAGGGGAAGAAATAATTACTTTTATTAAAAGATAAATGTTGTTTGAAATAGAAAATCTTCAGAAAATTTATGGCAATGACAGTGTCAAAACCCCTGCTTTACAAGGGGTTTCTTTTAACATTTCTTCTGGAGAATTTGTTTCTATTATGGGTCCTTCAGGTTCTGGAAAATCAACTTTAATGCATATTATGTGTTTTTTAGATAAACCAACTGATGGGCAGTGTAAGTTTGAGGAAAAAAGCATAGATGATTTTAGCGATGATGAATTAGCTAGAATTAGAAATAAAAAAATGGGCTTTGTTTTTCAATCATACAATCTTTTATCAAGAACAAATGTTTTTGATAATGTAAAACTCCCTTTAGTTTATTCAGGTTTTTCTAAAGAAAAAGAAAATGAAATGGTAGAACAGGCATTAAAGTCAGTTGGTATTTCTCATAGGGCTTTTCATTTTCCTAATCAGCTTTCTGGTGGAGAACAGCAGAAAACAGCAATAGCTCGAGCGATTGTTAATCATCCTTCTGTAATTTTTGCTGATGAGCCAACTGGTAATTTAGATAGTAAATCTGGGCAGCAAATAATGGATATTTTCCAAAAGCTTAATGATCAAGGCCACACAATTATTTTAGTAACTCATGAAAGATATACAGCAGAAATGGCCAAAAGAATAATTTCATTAAAAGATGGAAAAATTATCAGTGATGAATTAGTTAATTCAAGGCATTATGCTAAAGATGGTTTAATTAAATAAGATTATGAAATTAAGTAATTCTTTTCAAACAGCACTCATTGGTTTAAAAACGAATAAAACCCGTTCATTTTTAACAATTTTAGGTATTGTTATTGGAATTTCATCAGTTATATTAATGATGTCTTTAGGCGATGGAGCTCAGGGTTTAATTTTGAATCAAATTATGTCTATGGGCCCTAATAATGTTTATGTTGAACCAGGCTCTTTTGAATTAGAAGGAGCTGATATGACTCAGCAAATGATGGAGGGAATGGAAATAAAAACATTAACTTTAGAAGATATGGAAGCAATAAAAAAAGACCCTTTAGTTGAATTAGTTGCGCCAATGGTTTTAAGCGTATCCAGAGTAATTTATCAAAATAATGATAAAAAAGTTACTATTTTTGGAACCAGTCCTGCATATCATGAAATAACAGAAAGCAGAACTATATTAGGGTCTAATTTTACTGATTTTGATATTCAGAGTAGAGCAAAAGTTGCTGTTTTGGGTTATAAAATAAATAATGATTTGTTTCAAGATGAAAATCCCATTGGCAAAACAATAAGGATAAAAGATGTTAATTTTAAAATTATTGGGGTAATGGAAGAGTTAGGAACTCAGATGTTTTTAAATGTTGATGAATATGTATATGTTCCGGTAACTACTGTTCAAAGATTTTTATTAGGCACTAGTCATATTCAATCATCAGCTATAAAAATAGTGAGCCAAGATAAAATTGATGAAGCAATGGAAAGTATTCGTTTAATATTAAGAGAAAGACATAATATATATAATCCAGAAGGTGATTTATCAAAAGATGATTTTAAAGTAGTTAGTGGTAAAGAGAGTGCTGATATGATGAATATGGTAACTAGTATTTTAACAATGCTTTTATCTTCTGTAGCGGCAATTGCTTTAATAGTTGGCGGAATTGGAATTATGAATATTATGTTAGTTTCAGTTGTTGAGAGAACTAGAGAAATTGGTTTGCGAAAAGCAGTTGGTGCTCGTAAGAAAGATATTCTTTATCAATTTTTAATTGAGGCTATTGTTCTTACTGGTTTAGGTGGAATACTAGGAATTATACTAGGTATTATTTTTTCTTATTTAGCAGCCATTGTTTTAAGCATAGCCTTAGGGACACAATGGTTATTTGTGGTTTCTTTAAAATCTATTATTTTAGCTTTTGGAGTAGCTGCAGGTATTGGTATTGCTTTTGGTATATATCCTGCTCGTAAGGCATCAGAATTAAGTCCAATTGATGCTTTAAGGTATGAATAATTAAATACCTACTTTTAAGATTCCTTTATCAGAGAGATAAAAAATATAATTGATCGAGGGGTCATATAGAAAATTATTGTTTTTAACATCACTGGTTACAGGCCAGATTTTATTTTCTTTTATTAAAAAAATATTTAAGGTTTTATCTTTAAGAAATAAAAGATAGTCATTGTTAAGAAACCAAGTAGCAGGAATATCAGTATAAAGTGTTTTTGAAGATTTTATTTGTTTTTCTAAGTTATAAATTTCAATTTTGTTTCTAGAAGTTAAAAGAATTTCTTGTTCATTTAAAGAAAAATTTCCATCAAGAATATTCTCTCCAATAATAGAAGGTAAGCTTTGTGGAGATTCAAGATAGCAAGCTTTTTGAGATCCTTCTATAATTAGAAATTCATTATCGTCATCTTTTTTTCTGATTTTAGTATTTTCTAAATCTTCAATGGAAAAACTATAAAGAGAGACCTGGCTTTCTTCTTTTGTGTCAAAAGATATTTTAGAAAAAACACCATTTCCTTTTATAAAATAAATATAATTTTCATCTAAGAAGAAAGGGGAGCTTTCTCCTTCATATATTCTTTTAATAGCTCCAGTTAAGAAATTAAAAAAATAGAAGGCATCTTCGGTTCTGATAATCAAATTACTATCTTCCTGGGAATAAAAATCAGCTTGAATGATTTTAAGCGAAGTAGTTCCTTGTTTAAGTTCAGCATCAGTAAGTGCTTTTTTAAAAGCATCAGTTAAAGAAACACTATTTTGAATCAAGCTTTTGGGTAAAAAAGCAATTTGCCAATTATTATCACCTAGATTAGCAACAAGTTTTTTAGAAGAAAAGCTGATATCTAGCGGCAAAGAAGATGTTTCCCAAAAAAGTTCTTTTTCTTGAGTACTTCGGTTAAAAAGATGCCAATCAAATTTAGATGATTTGCTAATATAAACAATACGATTTGAATCAGGCGTTAAATAAAATTGATCGATGTTTTCATCAAGGACAACGTTTTCTTTTTCCCAATTATTAGGAAAAAGGAAAAAATCTCCCAAATCAATAATTTCTCCACTTTTAATATTAATTTTTGTTTCTATAAAAGAATAATCAGGAATAGATAAAAATATATTATGTTCTCCAGGATTTAATTGAATGTTAAAAAATCCTTTATCATTCTGATAATTTTTATTATTAATTTTTAAAACAGCTTCTGAAGGATAAGCTTTAAGTCTTAGAATTCCTTGAGGGCCAGAATCTTTTTGATAATAAGAAAAAGCAAAAAATGTTCCAATTCCTAAGATAATGATTATTAAAAAAATGATTAGAATTTTCTTCATATGTATTATAAATTAATATTATTGACATTATACCTTAATTTTGTTTGAGATTCAAAAGGAAATATTATACAATATATTAATATAAACATGCATAATAAACTGAACCAAATTTTTATTACTTTTAGCTTATTAATTTTAGTTGTTGGTTTAATAGCTTTAATAAGTGCGTCAGCTGTAATAGGTGAACAAAAATATGGTGATGTTTATTATTTTATTAAAAGACAGCTTCTTCACGGAGTATTGGTTGGATTAATTGCTGCTTGGATTGTTTCAAGAATCGATTATCGTGTTTGGAAAAAATATGCTTTAGTTTTTTTAATTTTTAATATTATCTTATTGCTTCTTTGCTTTGTACCTGCTTTTCAGTCTTCAGGGGTTTCAGCAAATCGTTGGATTAATATTGGATTTATAAATTTTCAACCATCAGAGCTTTTGAAAATAAGTTATATTCTTTTTTTAGCGACTCTTCTAAGTAGCTTTTCATTAAAAAAAAGAAGGGAATTAATTGGTTTTCCTTTTCTTTGCTTTTTATTTACTTTGTTTTTAGTTAGTTATATTATTGTTCAACAACCAGCAACTGGGACTCTAGTGGTTCTTTTTCTGTCAAGCTTAACAGTCTATATGGCTGCTGGATCAAGTATCTTTCAATTTCTATTCTTTGGATTGTTAGGGGTTTTAGGTTTAGGGTTTATAATTAAAATAACTCCATACCGCTTGGAAAGAGTTATGTCCTTTTTGTCTCCTCAACAGGATCCTTTAGGTCAAGGATATCATATTATGCAATCATTATTAGGTATAGGATCTGGGGGTTTATTAGGAATTGGTTTTGGAAGGTCTATCCAGAAATTTAATTATCTTCCAGAGAGTCATACTGATGCGATTTTTTCAATTATTGCTGAAGAATTTGGTTTTTTAGGATCTTTAACAGTTATTGTTCTTTTTTTAATTTTAATTTCGATCGGTTTTAAAATAGCTAGAAGAGCTCCTGATGAGTTTGGTAAATTTTTAGCAATTGGATTAATTTGTAATATTGGATTTCAAGCATTTATTAATATTGGAGCAATGTGTCAGCTTTTTCCTATGACTGGAATTCCTTTGCCTTTTATTAGCTATGGTGGTTCTTCTTTAGCTATTAATTTAATTAGTATTGGACTTTTGAGTAATATAGCAAAACAAACATGAAAATAATTAATAAAAAATAATAATGGATATTTCATTTCTAAAATCAAGATCTTTTAATAGAACAATTCGTTTAGTTCTTACTGGGGGCGGATCTGGAGGCCATACTTTTCCTTTAATTGCTGTAGCTAGAGAATTTAAAAAGATAGCTCAAGAGAAAAATTTTCTTTATGAGATTATTTATATTGGACCTGATGATTTTACTTTACCTTATATTCTAAAAGAAGAGGGGATAGCAATTAAAAAAATCATTGCTGGTAAATTTAATCGCCAAGATTTTTCAACTAAAAAAATACCAGGATTTATTAATTTTTTTGTTAATTTTTTTAAGGCTCTAGGAGGAATTTTTCAATCTCTTTATTATGTTTTTCTTTTGATGCCAGATGCTATTTTTTCAAAAGGGGGCTATGGTGCTTTTCCAGTAATCTTTTGGGGAATTGTTTTCTTTGTTCCTACTTATGCTCATGAAAGTGATGCTGTTCCAGGATTAGTTAATCATCTTACTGGAAGATTTTGTCGAAGAATTTTTATTTCCTTTGATTATACAAAAAAATATTTTCCTTTGGATAAAAGTTTATTAACAGGTAATCCAATAAGATTAGATCTGTTTTCTAAAGAAGACAAGAATTATGATGTCAAGAATGTTAGAAAATTATTAAAGCTCAGTTTAGATAAGCCAATAATAACAATTATCGGAGGTTCTCAAGGATCTAGTCATATTAATGATCTTGTCTTAGATATTTTGCCAAGAATTATTAATGAGACAGAAATTATTCATCAAACGGGAAAAGATAATTATGAAAAAGTTCTTAGAGAAGCTACTGTTGTCTTTCAAGAAATTATAGGAAATAAAGAGGTAGAAAAATATTATCATCCAGTTCCTTTTTTTGAAGAAACAGAAATGCCAAACATTTCTTCTTTAAAAGATATTTATTTAATTAGTGATTTGATTATTGCTCGAGCAGGTAGTGGTTTAATTTTTGAAATTGCTGCATCTCAAAAACCATCAATTCTTATTCCTTTGCCTTGGGCAAGCCGAGGTCATCAGAAAAAAAATGCTTATGAATATGCAAAAAGTGGGGCAGCAATAGTAGTTGAAGAAAGTAATCTTAAAACTAATATATTTTCAGATCTTATTCTTCAAGTAATTTTTGATGAAAAGAAGAAAAAAACAATGAGTCAAGCAGCTTCTCAGTTTGCTAAAATTAATGCTGCCCAAGATATTGCTAAAGAAATCATAGCACAGCTATAACTTTCTTAATTCTTTTTTTCGTGGTATAATAATATTATGAATGACCCTAAAACACCACAATCATTATTTGGACCTAGAGTGCGTTTAGCACCAAGCCCTACAGGCTGGTTTCATGTTGGTAATGCCCGGACAGGTCTTTTTAATTATTTATTTGCTCGTAAAACAGGAGGAAAGTTTATTTTAAGAGTAGAAGATACAGATAAAGAGAGATCAAAGAAAGAATATGAGGAAAATATGCTAGAAGGTTTAAAGTGGTTAGGAATTGAATGGGACGAAGGTCCAGAAAAAAATGGTTCTTTTGGGCCCTATCATCAAAGCGAAAGAGAAGAAATTTATAAAGAATATCTTAGCCAGCTTTTAGAAGAAGGAAAAGCATACTATTGTTTTTGTACTCCAGAAGAGCTAGAAGCGCAACGTGAAGATATGATTGCTCGAGGAATATCACCAAAATATTCTGGAAAATGCCGTGATTTGCCAGAAAGCACTGTTAAAAAGTATTTAGCTGAAGGAAAGCCATCTGTTATAAGGGTTAAAATGCCTAAAAAGGTAATAAAATTTAATGATATTATTAGAGGAGAAGTTGAGTTTAATTTAGATCTTATTGGTGATACAGTAATAGCAAAGAGCTTAAATGAGCCTTTGTATAACTTTGCTGTAGTAATTGATGATTATTTAATGAAAATAACGCATGTAATTCGCGGAGAAGACCATATTTCTAATACTCCCAAGCAAATCACTATCCAAGAACTATTAGGCCTTCCTACGCCCAATTACGCGCATTTACCAATGATTCTAGGACCAGATAGGTCTAAATTAAGTAGTAGACATGGGGCAATGGGTTTAAACGAATACAGGAGAATGGGTTATTTACCAGAAGCAATGAATAATTTCTTGGCATTTTTAGGATGGCACCCAATAGGAGATCAAGAAATATTTAGTTTAGAAGATCTTATTAATAAATTTGATTTAAATCGTGTTCAAAAAGGGGGAGCTGTTTTTAATCTCAAAAGGTTAGATTGGTTTAATGCTCAACATTTAAAAACTCTATCATTAGATGAATTATTTAATAAAGTAGGGGATCATATTAAGAACTTTTCCAAAACTCCTAAAATATTAGATAATTATTCCCCAGAATATATTAAAAAAGTAATTGAATTAGAGGTGCCTCGACTTGTTAAATTAGGTGATTTTCTTGAATTTTCAGAGTTTTTCTTTCAAGAAAAAATTGAATATCCTAAAGAATATTTAAAATGGAAATCAATGGAAGAAAAGGAGATATCAGTTTCATTAAATGATTGTTTAAATGTTTTAGAAAAAATTAATGAAAAAGAATTCAATAGAGTTAATCTTCAAATAAAGTTTTATAATTTTATATCAGAAAACCCAGATTATGAAAAAGATAAGGGAAAATTACTTTGGCCTTTAAGAGCTGCTTTATCTGGAAAAAAAGCTTCACCCAGCCCTTTTGAGATAGCAGAAATTTTAGGAAAAAAAGAAAGCATTAAAAGAGTTAATTTTGCTTTAAGTAAATTAAAAGCTTAATGGAAAACTTAGACCAACTATCACAATTCATTTTAAAAATTTTAGAAGATATAAGCTATTTTATTAACGAAGTTTTTATTACTGGATTTATATCTAAAATCATATTTCATGTAATAGGTTTTTTGAAAATAATTGTTGAATTTTTAATTATTGGATTAGAAACATTAGTAAGGATTTTAAAATTTCTTATAAATTAAATACAAGTTAGCCCTTATTATTAGGGGAGAAGTATTGACAACGCATTTTAATGCGTTAAAATAAATACAGTATGGTTCGCATAATTTAAGTTAAGAGTCCCTTGAGATCATGGAAAAAAGCAATCGAACAATTCCCTCCTATTTAAATGATTTTTTAGATTGGCTGGAAATACAAAAAGGATTATCTTCTAAGTCTCAAGAAAACTATGCTAGGTTCTTGAAGAAGTTTTTAGATTGGTTAGAAAAGAATGAATTAAGTAATTTAAAACCCCATGAACTGTCTTCTGATCATGTTTGGAAATATAGGGTTTTTTTATCTCGGCAATGTGTTAATAGTTCTGGCCAACCTCTTAAAAAAACTACCCAGAATTATTATTTGATTGCTTTAAGATCTTTATTGAATTATTTTGCTGATAAGGATATTTTATCTTTACCAACAGAGAAAATACAATTAGCCAGAGATAAAGGCGACAAACAAGTTCGTTTTTTAGTATTAGAGCAATTAGAAAAATTATTTAAAGCCCCTGATGTTTCGAAAATACAAGGATTACGCGACAGGGCTATTCTAGAAATACTTTTTTCTACAGGAATGCGTATTTCAGAATTGACAGCTCTTGATCGTAATCAAATTAAAATTAAACCAAATAATAAAGAAGAATTAGAATTAAGTATTATTGGTAAAGGTGGCAGAATGAGAACTGTGTATTTTTCAGAAAGAGCTCTTTATTGGCTAAGTAAATATTTAGAAACTCGAAAAGATGATGAAAAAGCATTGTTTATAAATTATCGGAGCAAGAAAAATGCACCCAAAAGATTAACTAATCGTTCTATTGAGAAATCAATGAAAAAATATGTTGTTATGGCTGGATTGCCGTTGAATACTACTCCCCATGTTATGAGGCATTCTTTTAGCACTGATCTTTTAGCTCAAGGGGTGGATATCAGAATTCTTCAAGAGTTTTTGGGTCATAAGAATATTGCCGCTACCCAGATTTATGCTCATGTGACTAATAAAAAACTTCGTGAAATTCATCAAAAATTTCATGGAGGAAGAAAACAAAAATTTTCATAATAAAAAACCGGCTTGGAATAATCCTCACCGGTATTGAATTAAAAATTTATAATTATCAATCCTGGAAACAAGAAGAGAAAGATTATAGCTAAAGATATCATTGGGTTCATCTTTTCAGTGCTAGCAATATTTTTCCATATTATATTTAAGAAAAATGTGAACAAGACTCCAATAATAGTAAGAAATATAGCAATAAAAATCATTTTTTAAAGCCTCCTTTAAGAGAATTTGCAGCAGGATTTTTAATCTCCTGCTGCATTAATTATTCGTTATATCCACTTTTTTGATTATTAGTAAGCATCTTTTCTCTTTTCTTTGCATAAATTTCACAACGTTTAAAATGACAGTTTTTATTTTTTCCTTGATTTTCAATTTCATTTCTTTTAGCAAATTTTTTCCACCATTTTTTAAAATCTTTTTTTAGTTCTTTCATTAATTCTTCTTCATTGTTAGAAGAATTACAAGAATAACAAAGATGAATATCAATTTCTCCGGTGTTTAAATCAAACCATCCATTAAATCCTCCTTTCATCTCTTCACCTCCTTTTTTTCATAATCTTCACTGAAATTAACAAAATTATCTTCACAAAATCCTTTTATTTCGTTATATTTTTTTGCAGCGAGTTTTTTAGCTTGATTTAAAGAAAAAGCGCCTTGATAAATTTCAAACAAATCACCGCTTTCTTCCACCACTGTTAAATGGAACATAAAAGGCCAACGTTTTTTAGCTTTTACATTAGAAAATGTTGTTTCAAACAATTTTATCTGTTCTCTCATTCTTTAATCCCCCTTTCTCTTTATTATATATTTAATTTTCAAATTACAAATTACAAGTATCTTTATTATATCAATTATTAAATGTTCTGTCAATATAGAAAATCAATTGAATACATGATAATATAAAACATATTTTTGTTAATTATATATGAGAATAAGTTATTCTAGTTTAGAAAATTTTAAACAGTGCCCTCTAAAGTATAAATTTTCACAAATAGATAAAATCAAAGAGCCTAAAAGCAAAGAGGCTGTTTTTGGCACTTATATCCATAAAGTTCTTAAATGGTTTTATCAAAAAGATCCTCACTTCCCTGCTCTAGATGCTTTACTTGATTATTATAAAGAATATTGGCCTAAAAAATCTGAAGGTTTTGAATGGCAAGATTCTGAAGAAGAAAATTCTTATTTTAAAGAAGGAATGAGAATTTTAGAAGAATATTATAAAACAAATATTCCTCATCAAACTTCAATCCTTGATTTAGAAACTAGGTTTGAAGTAACGATTGATGAAAATCCTGATAAACAGAATGGCAAACATATCTTAACAGGAGTTATTGATCGTATAGATAAATTACCAGATGGAACGATTGAGATTATAGATTATAAAACAGGTAAACGTATTGCTTCTCAAAGGAGCGTTGATTCTAATGATCAGTTATCTCTTTATGCTATTGGATTAAAAAGTCGTTGGCCCAGAACAAAGATAGAAAAATTAACTCTTAGTTTGTATTTTCTTAAATTTAATGAAAAGATTAAAACTCAAAGAAAAGAACAAGATCTTGAAGAAAGCAAAGAAAAGGTTATACAGTTAATTCATAAGATAGAAAAAAGTAATTTTGAGCCTCATTCTTCAGCTTTATGTGGTTGGTGTGGTTATCGTAATATTTGTCCAATCTGGAAACATTTATACGAAGACAAAACAAAAAACAATATTAATGAGATTGATATTAAAGAAAAGATTGATGAATATTTTA
>Ga0334889_1001765_pt1 | contig 26892 bp, 21 predicted proteins | sample GraSluR1_MG_2_FD_207222 | JGI IMG/M metagenome (GOLD analysis project Ga0334889, IMG submission 207222) | Sludge microbial communities from methane-producing bioreactor in Wageningen University, Netherlands - Granular Sludge_8_08-R1 | ecosystem: Engineered > Bioreactor > Anaerobic > Unclassified...
GATACTTCAGTATCCTTGACCGGTACGAGTCTCTGCACTCAAACGGTTGAACCGCCGTGTACCGAACGGTACGCACGGTGGTGTGAGAGGACGGTCACTCAATTAATGGGTGACCTCCTACTCGATTGCTTTTTCAAACATCTGCACAGCCTCTTCCATATTGGCAATCACATCAATGGCAAAGGGGCAACGGCGTACGCAATGCCCACAGGCAATACACGCCGAAGCCTTTACGTTCAGCGCATCGTATGCTTGCTGCAGCTCCGGTGTCCATCCTTTATTCTTGGCCGTATCCAACAAACGAGTGGTGGCAGCAATATCAATATGCACAGGGCAGGGCAAGCAGTGATTGCAATACATGCAGACTTTGATTTGGTCCCCACGAATCTGTGACAAAATCCCATGATAATCGCATTCTGCTTCACTCGCCTCGGCAAACGACGCAGCCACTCGAACTTCTTCCACGTTCTTACAACCAATCAGCGCACTCGCCACCCCCGGACGATCTAAGGCATATTGAATGCACTGGGGCACGGTCATCGCCGAACCAAAGGGGGAATCGGAGGCATCGAGCAAACTCCCGGCGGCCAGCGTCTTCATCACCGTAATGCTAACACCCATTTCCTCGCACAATTGGTAAAACGCGATCCGCTCCGGATCAATTCGCACCTCGGTAGGATACGCTTCCTCTTCCGGCATTTCAAAAAAGGTATCGATTTCCGGCAAAACCAAATCAAATAACGGGCTAACGCTGAACATGATCACATCGAACCACCCGGTCTTGGCCATGGTCTGCGCAATCACCGCATTATGCGTGCTCACACCCAAACACTTGAACACGCCCAACCTCTTCTGCTCGTTCATATAGTCCAAAATACCGTTATCCAAGGCTTTTTGCCACTCTTCTTTGGTATCAATGTAATGCAGCATGCCAATATCAATGTAATCGGTGTGAAAACGATGCAGAAAATCTGCCACGAACTCTTTACAAACCGCCAGATCGCGGCTACATAGATACTGACCATTGACCCATGCCGCTCCCACATGCCCCTGCAACAGCATCTTCTCACGATACGGAGCCACCGCGTCGCCCAATTTACTGCGGACCACCGGGTCTGACATGAAGACATCGATGATGTTCATTCCAGCTTTGGCGGCTTCGTCAACCATGGCTTTACTTTCCTCGGGGGTCGCTTTACTAAAATACTCGCAACCCAAACCAACTTCACTGGCAAACATCTCGGTTTTCCCTAATTTTCGGTAGTTCATATTCAGCCTCCTTGTTCAACAGGATAGCCTTGCGCTACGGCAATAACTCCAGCACTTCTTCAAGCGAAGGCATATCCACAAAATGAGCAGCATAGTGCGCATGTAAAACATTGCCCGAATCATCCAAAATGAACAAAGCCGGCAGTTGTTGTTCGTTACCCTCATAATCTCCATGCACGAAGCCCGATGCCTTGACCACAGCCATGCGAACCCCTAACTTTGCCATATTTCCAATGGATTTTGAGATGAAGTGGTCCCGATCTGCAGCAGCCGGAATCTCCAAAGTTTTGTAAATCTCTTGCTCTTGATCACAAATGATTTGCACCGGATAATCGTAACCGGCTAAATCGCGACGCACAATCGCCGGGTCACTTTGCATGACAACGATAACTTGCGCATTTTTCTCGAGGAATTTCTCGTAATTCTTGGCAATCAAATCCACATCATAACGGCAAGTTGTGCAGCCAATGTAACGCAAAACCCAGAGAACGGTTTTCTTTTGCTCTTTTAACATTGCATGGAGGGAGAGGTTTTCGCGGTCCGCCGTGCGAACGGTGAATTCGGGAATCACTTGACCTACTTCTAATCTCGGCATATCCATCATCCTTTCATTGTTCAAGGTAGAACCATTTTTCAAGGTGGGGTAAGCGTTTTTGTTGCGAAAACGCGAACTGTCCCCACCCTGTAAATTTACCTTGAAATCTACCAAAAACTCTTCAACTTATTGTAGCATTTGCAGAGGAACTTCGCAAACTAATTTTTTACACAGTCTTAGTCTGGCCTTTTAAATACTCGAAAGCGGCTCCTTCATCCATGGGGCGGCTAATCAAATACCCTTGTACCTGGTCACAATGGTGTTCGCGCAAATACTCTAATTGACTCTCAACTTCCACACCTTCTGCTATTGTGGTTTGCCCCAATTTGTGAGCCATGGAAATGATATCGCCGGTAATCGCTTTATTGCGATGAGGTTCTTGTAATTGGTCAATAAAGTATTTATCAATCTTTAAGCAGTCGACATTCAACTCTTTTTCGCGAGCTAAAGAGGAGTAACCGGTTCCGAAATCATCAATGGCAATATGCAATCCGGCTTCTCTCAACTGCTCAATAATTCCGTTAATCTTCTCATAATCGGAAGCAAAAATCGATTCTGTGATTTCAATCCCCACATTTTTAAACAGCACTTGGCTCTCTTCACAAATTTGGAACAACCGTTCGGTAAAATTCGGAGACAAAAGCTGTATCGCAGAAATATTAATCGAAATCGCTAGGGAATCAAATCCATTTTTGTTCAATCGGTGTAAAAACCCCAGAGCATCGCGGATAATCTTTTCCCCCATAGGAATAATCATTTTGGTTTCTTCCGCAATCGGTATGAACTCTAAAGGAGAGACGAGGCCAAACTCCTCGGTCCTCAACCGTGCCAACGCTTCAAAGCTTACTGTGGTATTGGTTTGTAGATCCATAATGGGCTGATACTGCAAAAACAGTTCGCTACCCCCTGCATCTGTCACTACTGCCGATAAGGCCCTTCGAATCATACCCTCTCGAGTGACAGCGGCATCTAACGCTTCATCATAATAGCGAACGCCATAGTCTCGTTCAAAAATATTGATGGCTCGCTCTGAAGCAAGAAACAGACGGCGCAATAAAGAGTCTACATCGGTAAACGTTTCCTGTGCATTCAATTCGAGGATTCCCAAACCACCGCCAACCCGATCGGTCACAAAAATAGATTCCAATATTTCGGTGAGACTCTCCCCAAAGAGGGATAACTCGTCTCTGCTGTGGTAATTCGTCAGATAAAAGACAAACTGATTCTCATTGACATGGAACAAAGAACGGGATTCGCTCACGAAATTCTTTAAAGTCTCGGCAACCTGCTTCATAAGGTTCTGTGTATATTGAAACCCATAATTGGTGGTAAGCAGCTGAACGGTACTGAGATTCACTCCAACCAAAGCGCGTTTTCGTCCATCTGCTTTACTCAAGTCACTCCTGAGCTGGTTCTCCAGGAAATCGCGATTATGTAAATCGGTTAGCATATCATGCTCGGTCATATATCGCAAGCGGTCTTCCATTTGCTTTCTTTCGGTGATATCGGTTGAGAACCCTAAGTATTGGGTCTCAGAAATCTTAACAGCATTCACACTCCACCAGCGAATCGAGCCATTGCCATGAGTGAACTCCAGCTCGGCATTCATCGTGCCTTTTTCTTGTAAGCTCTTGAAATGATGTAAAGCCGCCTCCAAAGAACTAGCCGGTGTGATGTCTCGTATGGTCATATTCAGTAATTGTTCTCGACAATACCCTGTTAAGGCCAATGCTTGTGAATTCAACTCTACATATTGACCGATTTCATTGACGACAAAGACGCCATAGGGTGCATTTTCAATGTAACCACTGTATTTCGCCTGGCTCTCGATTAGCGCCATTTCGGCCAAAACCCGGTCGGTGATATCCCAAAACGTGGCAGCAAATTGATTGGGAGCCGGACGATATGCTGTTACAGCAAAATACTTATTCAGGGAACTGGAATGCTGGTGAAAGGATACATTCTCACCCGTTAACGCCACTTTGCCGTACATCTTAATCCAATAAGGTTCGGTTTCGGGGAGTACTTCCAACACGGTTCTCCCAATAATATGCTCTGAGCTCAAGCCGGTTAAGCGTTCGAATGCAGGATTGACTGCGAGAAATCGATAGTCGATGGGGCGGCCGATCCCGTCGCAAATGATTTCATGTAAGGCGAAGCCCACGACCATTTCGCGGAACAAGAATTGGTAATCCCGATTCGCCTTTCGTTCAGCTGTGATGTCTTGAAAGGTGGAATACACCTGGTGCGGCGTAGTTTCACCCGGGAGGAAAAGAGGAGTTGCATTAACCGACAACCACACATAATCCTCTTTTTGTGGCTGAAAGACTCCCATGACTTGCGGACCATAGGGCTTTCCGGTGCGCAGAGCAATCATGGTTGGGTGATCCGAACCGCTCAGTTCAGCGCCATCTTCACGGATTGCCCTCCAGTTGGGATCCATGGAAGTGCGTCCTTGCGCTTGATCAAGGGTGATCCCCAAAATCTGTTCAGCGGCGGAATTCATAGAGATAATTGAGCCATTCGCAGACTGGTAAACAACGCCTTGCGACATAGTATCGAAGAGTAATTTGTATTGATCTTCGGATTTTCTCACAAGATCTCGGGTTTCCCGCAATTCAATTTGACGCTGTAGAAACAAGCTTAATACCATGGCGGCAATGGGGTAGAGGACCATCACCGGTGCTGCAATGGTGCGAATGACGATCTGATTATCGGGAGCGGGTAAGAGCATCATACATAGAAGCATCGTAATATGAACGGCAATGCTCATGAGATAAATGCTCAACCAACGAGTTTTTTTGGAAACCGGATACAACCAACGCCGCCAAGCCAATCCTATGAAAATACTGGAACTTATGGTGGCAACACCTGGCACAGCACCACTACCACCGATTGCAAGACGATATATCGAAGCAGCAATGCCGGCGATGAGGGTCGAAATCGGACCAAAGATGAGGGCAGATACGCTAAGTAGAATCGACCGAGTGTCAAAAAATACACCGTCTTGCAAGTTGAAAGGAACACTCATAATAGCAATGCAAATCAGAGCAATAAGGGAGCCACTCAAAACCAACCTGAAGTTACGATACTTAGAAGGAACCCAATATGAAATTTCGTAGACAACAGAGAGAACCAACAACAAAGCTGCATTGTTGATTAAGGGGATTAAGACATCTCTTTCCATATCGTTCACCTCAAGCCGTTGGATTTTGTATGATTCAAAACGTTACTATATTTTACCATTCTTTCGGAATGTTTTCAACAAATTTTTAGCAGTTGAGAATTTCATGTTAAACAAAGAACCACCGATGGTAATTTGCTTTATCCATCGGTGGTTCTTTGTTTTATTCTTTTATTCCTTAATCATCTCTGGTCCATCGTACCATGCCGGAGTCTTGTAATGCTTAGACATTTGAGGACGATACTTGGACATTTGCTCGCTCAGGAATCCTACTGGAGGAGCAACTTCTTTGCCTTCCGGAACGAAGAATATCCCGTTTTCAGGATCGTGTTTGTATTTTCCTGCCTTACCGAAGAAATACGGTAGGTAGGATACATATTGAGCTTTGCCGTTTTCATCCAGAATTAAAGACTTGCCATCGTTTTTGTAGTTATAGAAATGGGTTGCTTGCATCTTTTTGAAATCCTCTTTGATTTCAGCAATCTTGTCGGGGTTGGTCATGAGTTCAATAGCACTTACCGCCATGACTTGGGCTCCAGCTACCACGCCTTTATGAGCGACAGTGGATCCGGTTACAGCAGTTGTGGTCCAGTGATGGCCAATGGCTCCCGGGGCAGAAGTGGGGAAACGAACAGAGGTAAGGGGCACAACTAAAGATACTTCACCAATATCGGAAGAACCGCCGCCAACAAAGACCGCAGGAGCTCCGCTTGGCTTGTCTGCAATGACCGAGTCATCGGGAAGGCCTATTTCTTCTGCACCCACCCCTTTTTGTATTGCTTTGACGAACTTCTGCTCTTCTTCTGTCCACTTAGGCATCCCAACTTTTTTAATGTTGTCCTGAACCAAATTGGCTAAGGTTTCAACTCTGTAGCATTGATGGATTGCAGTGTAGGGGGTCATTTCCATTTGAGTATCTGTGGCAAGGGCTGCAGCTTTGGCGCAATTCAGCACTCTTTCGAAATCGGATTTAATCAGTTTATCGGAATTTCTTACATAATACCAAGTCGTTGCACGGTCGGGAACCACATTGGGGCCCTCTCCACCTTCCGTGATGACATAATGCATTCTGGATGTATAGTGCAAATGCTCTCGCAAATACTCGGTGCTTGTGTTCATGATTTGAACGGCATCCAAAGCGGATCTTCCAACCCATGGGGATCCGCCGGAGTGGGCCGTTTTTCCATGGAAGGTAACAGAGAAGGACCAGTTTGTATTGCTACCTACTCCATACGATGCACCAAAACCGTCACCGCCATGGTTATCGATGACAATATCGACATCATTGAACAACCCAGCATGAACCATGAAAGGACGACTGATGACGGTTTCTTCCGCCGGGCTACCAAACATTTTTATCGTTCCGGTAAATCCGCCCTCTTCCATGGCCTTTTTCACGGCTACGACCGTTCCAGCAGCAGCAGTACCCATGGTGTTATGGGTGCAAGCATGTCCCGGAGCAATGGCCCCTTTAATCTCTGTTACGGGAGCATGGTCAGGATTTGCTACTTCTTGAGATAACATTGGCAAGGCATCTAACTCACCCAAAACGCCAATGGTTGGACCAGGTCCGTTCGTAAAGGTGGCCACAAAGGCAGTCGGCATTCCGGCAACGCCCTTTTCAACCGTGAAGCCTTCTTTTTCTAGGTAATTCACGAGTAGATTTGCAGTATTATATTCTTCAAGTCCTAACTCGGCATAAGACCATATGGCATCGTTGATTTCTGCTAATATCTTCTTGGTTTCACTTCTCTCTAGAAAATCCACAGCAATGAGTTGGTTTTTGTTAAATTCGTCTCTTTTCAATCTTCGTTCCTCCTTAGTTTATGTGATACTTGGTTCAGATAAGCGATTTCTCCATTTCACCCCCATGCCTATTCTCTTGTCAAGAAGGTTCTTGTAGAACACTCCTTAAAGGGTTGTGGTCTTACCAGTATCGAAATATTTCTATACTACTTTTCTTGCTGGGGAATGCAAAATCCTTTTTTTAGGTGTGCCTAAGTTTCAAGTAAAAACATAACCACCTACGGATAAGGCATAAGCAGCTCTAAATCAGCAAGACGAACTTAAAAAATTCATTAACTTGACTTTGCCCTTATTTAACGGTATTATTTAAGGGAAAGGTCGGTGATTAAGGGAATGAGAGCATTCAACTACTCGGCTATCAAAAGTCAGACCTGGGATTCTGATATACTTGGATATATCGCTGCTATATACAAAGCAGTAGGTAAGCAAGAGCAATATCTCAAACAGAGACCGGAAGAACTTGAAAAGCTGGTGGAAATCGCCAAGATTCAGAGTACCGCAGCATCCAATGCCATTGAAGGCATTATAACTACCAGTGCCCGCATCAAGCAGCTAGTAAAAGAAAAAGCGACGCCGAGGAATCGTGATGAACAGGAAATTGCCGGTTATCGTGATGTGTTGAACATTATTCATGAGAGCTTTGATGCAATACCGCTTTCAAGGAATTATATTCTTCAACTGCATAAAATCATGTATAGCCACATGAATAATCCAATCGCTGGTCAAACCAAGAATGTCCAAAACTATATCAGTGCAACTTATCCAAATGGTCATACCGAGATTTTATTTACACCGCTCGCACCCTATGAGACTTCTGAAGCCTTGGAACGCATTTGCGAAGAATACAACAAGGTTATTGGCAATTTTGAATTAGAACCTTTAATCGCTATACCAATTTTCATTCATGATTTCTTGTGTATCCATCCCTTTAACGATGGCAACGGAAGAATGAGTCGTTTGTTGACCACTCTGCTGTTATACCGCAGCGGATTTTCTGTTGGAAAATATATCTCGTTAGAGGCCAAAATTGAAAAAAATAAGGATCTTTACTATGATGCATTGTATCGCTCGCAAGACGGCTGGCATGAAGGAACAGAGGATGCGATCCCTTTTGTCAAATACATTCTCAGTATCATTCTTGCAGCATACAAGGACTTTGAGGACAGATTCTACATTGTTGAAGAAAAGCTTCCTGCCATAGACATGGTAAGGAAGGCAACACTGAATAAAATCGGAAGATTCACCAAACAGGATATCCGGGAGCTATGCCCATCTCTGAGTGTTAGCTCTATTGAAGGTGCTCTGCGAAAACTGAGTTCTAATGGCGAACTGAAGCGTGAGGGTGTAGGAAAATCGACAAACTATATTCGGTTGAAATAATCACCTAGGGAAACAACCCATTTTCGCCCTCAAACCCCGCTAAACCCCTAATTTCAAGCAAAAACATAACCACCTACGGATAAAATAACTTTATCCATAGGTGGTTATTGATTTAGCGAAGATTGATATTTACTGCTGAAGCATTGAGGTTAGTTATCTATTTGCGCTCTTTTGTATAAGCAGTATCATATTTGGTCAGTAGGAATAAACAGTATGGGTTCATACTGACCCCCTCGCGCTTTGCATGTTCCGAAAGCTGGCGATGCAATGATTTCGGAAGTCTAAACTTAAATTGACCTGAATAGGAGTCGTCAACACTGGGTTCTGGAACATCGAAACCATCTTCTAAAGCCGCCTCAAACCATAATCTTTTGGCCTCAGAAGCTGCTTCAATCGCTTTTGCTGCTGTTGTAGCATAAGTAATGCAACCGCGCAAGTCGGGAAAGGTTACGATGAATCCGCCCTCTTCGGTATCTTCTACAACTTCCATGCGGTAGGGTAGTCTCATGCAATCATGAATTGTTTTCAATGTTGTTTACCTCCTCTCTCGTTACGATTTCTTTGACCATTTTGACGTAGGTGATTTTGATTGGTTCGTGTTTTGGTATTGTGATAGGAGCACATCCTGGGTTTCGAAAAGTGGAATATAATAAGTTGTCATCCCTGTGTTTCTCTTGTTTTCCATACAGCCATCGGATGATGCTTGATTCGAGCTAGTATCTCCTTATTTTCAAATAACAATTCGGGTATGTATTCACCACTTTCAAACTTGTCTAGAAACTCTCTCTCTAGCTTTGTTAAAATCATCAAATCATTTCAAATAAGTCTTTTGGCACCATCAATTCCCATTCACTTAAATAATAGCTAGTCTTTTTGGCCTCGCTTACTAGGTAACGTCTGCTTTTTCCTACTTTGCTTCTGCAATATGCTATAAACTCTCTAGACAGTTGCATCTCTTTCCTATAGTGCTCCAAAAGAAATCCTGCCTTTTGGTAAAGTCCCTGAGTATCATATATTTCTAGATACCGTTTTAACCTAACTTCGTCCAAGTAGTGAACATTTTCTAAACAATTTTTGAGTTCTTCAAATCCACCGATTTTATTGAAATCCTGGATACTATCTATGACGGTTCTTTCTAAATCTGTGATTCTAACGCCAGTGGTGTTCTTTGCTTCTACAACGCCTTCTTTCATCTTGGAAGAAACAAACTTATATGTTACATAATCGTATTCGAAATGATTAAACTTTGTTTCTGAGGAAACATTTACCTCATAGAATACTTGATTTGCAAGTCCATAATATTCAAAGGCGCTATGATGAGATATATAAGCAGAACTGGTTATGGCACAGGCTATTTGATAACGATTAGCGACTATCTGTCCAGTTGAAAGGTTTGCCACAGAGTATATATTCTTTCGTATTTTTCTAACCAAGCCCTTCTTCATTAGACGGTTCAATTGAGAATAGGCTGTCTTCTCATTACTGGTCAACTTCTTCAAATCCTCGATTGTAAAAACCGGATACTTTGCCATTGCAGTTAAAACATCCACTTGATTCACCTCTTTTTAATTACATCATGATTTACTTCGCATTTAAAGAATAATGTTCCGTTTCTAAAATCACTCTAAGCTAAGGGTACAATGTTATGCACCTTATTTTTAATTTTATCACGTTATTCCTTAAAAGAAAAAAATCGTTCCGTATTTTAAAATGAAGAGCTAACTCAAATCAATATTTATCATCAAAAGAGCTCTCTAAAGCAAGATAACCGCCAACCTTACACCCAGAGGAAAGAAACGCTGGGGGATTACATTGTGAACCTTGACAATTATTGACGAATTTGTTATAAATAATCTAATGGTAGATGAACGTTAAAATTAACGGAAGTTCAGAAAGTAGGGGACCGAATTGAAAAGAAACAGAAAAATGTTGGCCTTCTTGCTTGTTTTTATTATCGTTGCTCTCTCGGCATGTCAAAATCCGAAAGAACCTATAGATACCGCCAATACCGCCATAAAAGAAATCTTCCTGCCGTTCAAATTTGATTTCGCAAATGATATACATGAATCTCAAAAAGCCAATGCGAAAGTTTTTTGGTTGCATGATGAGGTTGTACTAATCGTTCGTGAAAACGCCTTGGGCTGCTCCTATGATATTTTCGACTGGGAAGAAGAAAATATCATCGTATCTGGAGACTTGGTGCTACAATACCCTCCTATAGAGAGCCAAGTGGAACAGGTATCATGGGTTCAACTGAATCAAAATCAATTTTATGTCAAGAATCTATTTGAATCCACAGAGGCGTATCTCTGGGAATGTAACGATAATGGAGATATTGTTATTCAACCTATGACACTCCCTGCAGAGTATGTATACTCCTCAGTCAATCAAAATGTATCTATTATAGCGGGCGTTTTAAAAGATCGTGAGGTTATTGAAACTTACAGAATTCATCAGGGAAGCGAAATAGGTTTTAGGGATGAAGAGTCACTGACCACGGAGGCACTATCTGTTCCTGAATTTAGTATGTTAACTCAGATCGCATTTCTTAATAGTGAAGTATTAGTTTATGGTTGGAACAGTACAAAAGATAGAACTAAAAGCGGGTATGGACTATATTCCATTACTGATAAAATGGTTATCTCACAAAACTTTTTTGGTAGCAGTGATATGGTAGTTGGTAAAGATTCAGTGATGATAGTAAAAACGAATCTTGAACAACAAACACCGGAAGAATTTGTCTTCATCTCTTCAAATGGAGAGAGCCAGGTAATAAAAGATACCCCTTTAAACAATAGGTTCGGTTCTTTGCTTAACGCATTTGTTGCTGGTGATTACGTTGGAAAACTCACTTCAATTTCTCATTCACCTAGTTTAATTTATACTTGGACTTTAATGAACCCTCTTTCCATGAGCTCATTTGTTGAGTTAAAAGTGGATCCTGCAAAAACGGAAAATTCCATAATCACACTTTCCGCAAGTGAGCCCTTCATAGCGTTTTCCCAAGACAAGAAACCAATCATGATTTTCTATAATCTTGGATATTCATCTGGTTACCGCAACGGAGTAAATCCAGATAAATATGCTTTGTATATCGTTAGTTTACTTGGAGGATTAGATCGCCCAATAAGCGGAGACATTAAGATCAATGGAAAATCAATTGTAACGCTCTCAGAAGATCAACTAGCCGTTATGCGCAGAAAAAGCATTGGATATGTGTTTCAGTTTTTTAATCTGATTCCACATTTGTCGGCATTGGAAAATGTTGAGTTGCCGATGAAAATTACTGGTGCTAGTAGAAAAGAAGCCCGTGAACGTGCAGAATATTTGTTGAATGAGGTAGGACTGACCCCAAGGGCACACCATAGACCGGATCAACTCTCTGGCGGAGAACAGCAGAGGGTTGCGATTGCAAGGTCATTAATCAATAAACCTGCTGTCGTTTTAGCCGATGAACCTACCGGTAACCTCGACAGCAAAACCCGAGATATTGTCATATCGTTGTTCCAGAAGTTTCGAGAAATCGAAAACCAAACATTTGTCATTATCACCCATGATACGGGGTTAACCCAGTACGCTCAGCGCGTTGTTCGCTTGCGCGACGGAAAAGTTGAATCGGTATCAATAGGTGGTTATAGATTTAGCGATGGTAGTGAAGGTCGATAAATGCAAGGGTTAAAGTACCAGGGAAGAAATGAACATTCTCCTAGTTACGTACCTGTATAAAGTGGAAGAAAGTTTAACACGCGCGAAGAACCTGTTGAATGAAGCTAGGGATGCAGAACTGGCTGGTTTATCGATGCATGGATTCGCAATCAAACAGCTGGACCACCGTGTATCGAATGGTAAGCATTGCGGTGTCAGAAGACGACCATTCAATTAATGAGAGACCACCTATTCGGCTGGGTTTCATCCCTGTTTCCACGGTTTTAGTTAATATTTGTCTAATTATGTAATTTTAATGCAATCAAATATAATATGCTTACATAATATATCATAAAAGCTCAAAATTAAACATGGAATCGGAAGAAAATGTTGATAAAGTCAATAGAAGCTTGACAAGGCGAAAAATTAAGCAAGAAATCACCTGCACAAAATACAAAATTAATTGCACAATGTAGAAAGTTGTTGTATTGACTATTTAATTTAAAATATATATAATTATATCGAGCTATACGGCAAAAAGTCACCAGATAGATGAACGGATGTTTTCTTCTGCTATTCTGAAAAGGTATTCGGTTCACTGACATTAAACACCGTTTAGTGGGTTTATGTATCCGTGCATGCATTCTAATCGAAACAGGCGTGGAAATCCTTGGCGTGGCCACGCTGTATTGAATAAGGAGGTAAAAACCCATTGAATTTTAAATGATTTTCTTAACCAACGGCACATATTTAAGCAATATAGCTCCGGCATTGAATCTTTATAATGGTGTTAACGGAAATTGGTTCAATTATACTACCATGTATGGAAATACTTCATCATCCTGGCCTTTGGAATTTACAAACGCAACCATTACGACTTTACTTGGTAATTACGGTGTGGTTATTAATGGTCATCAACTGGACGATTCATCAGTTTATTTTACATATTATGATAGAGGGACAGGTTATGCTCAATCCGAAATTGGTCACTATGTTGCCGGAGAAGGGTTTGACAGCACAGACCCTTCGGCTCGTAAACTGCTTTATTTTGATTCGATTCCTTCAAGTCAAATGTATCTGCCGTCGAGACATGTGGAAATCTCGTTTCAGCGTATGGCAATATTAGCTAATGACAGAGGGCTAGTCTACTAAATTATAGGAGATTCTATGAAAAAAATAACCCTAAAGCTATTGTTTCTTCTAGTTGGATTAGTACTTACCGGATGTAATAATCTTTCAACAAATGTTCCTGATTTGAATCAAACGAATACCGGTAAACCTCCTATTACTGTTGAAAATATTCCGGAGCCAACTCCTTTAGAAACAAAAGTTGAATACTTAATAAATGATCAGATCCCACAAGGTAATATTGAAGATGTTTTAGAAGAGAGTGGTGTGTTGGGAGAGACCGCTTATTTCGATTTTGAAAATGGTTTAATAACCTTCCTTGGCTTTGATAAGAATCGTAATTTAATCATGATTGAAGACGGAACTACTTTTGATCTCGTATCTATTCCAAAAGAAGGAAAGAAGAAAGTTCTTTTTGAAAACGTAATGGGAGACCGGAAGCGTGAAATAAATAATGCTGTTTTCCAAGAACCCTTTGTTGTATGGTCTGAATGCCCTAATGCAAGAACAATACCAAATCCAACCAAAGGTGCAGATTGGGCTGTGTATATGTTAAATATTCAGACAAAAGAACTCACCCTAATAGATTATGATCAAGGCCTACGCGTTGACCAAAAATATCCTAACCCATATTTGTGTCCTAAGGATATGGATATTGATGGAGACTATATTGTTTATCCTGGTTTCGCCAATAATGACAAAGGCATCATTGTTCAAGTCGTAAAAACTTATCAGATTTCTACTAAGGAGATCAAGATAATTGGAGAATTAAAATCCGATCCCTTCTATAACTCACTTGGTACACCAAGTATTTATGGTAATTTTATTACTTGGCCTGAAGCTTTCTTCAGAAAGGACGGATTGTATGAAGGCTTTTGCATCTTATACAATATTGACACCGGCGAATCGAGGAAAATAATGACTCCAGACAATGTAATTAATCCTACATTGACTAATGGTTATCTAGTCGCATCCAGTCAACCCAATAAGACATTTTATGACGCTGAAGTTGTAGTTTTAGATCTAAGTGATTTAACTTGGAAATTAAAAGTCAATAGTAATCTATCTATCTATTCAAAACACGATCGTAATCCTTTTTCTATTACTGGATGTATTGATACTATGTGTGCTTGGTATGCCTCAAGTCCAGATACAGATGCTTTAGCTATTTTGGATATCGAGCAGCAGTTATTGTACACAATTATTGGAAAGGAAGAGGGGCATACAGTCAATTATCCGATGTTGCGTCCTGGCAAAGTATTGACATGGTATGAACATGTTATGACAGAAAACGGCTTAAAACCTAAGTTGTATTATCATCATATTAAGTGAATTAGCAAATAAGAATCAGCGGCTAAACGGCCGCTCTTTCTTTTTATGAAGCATTATTAAATATTCGGCAGCATTTACCCACCGAGTCCGGAGCTTGGTTCCATAAGCTCACTCGGCTGCGGTGCACTCATTTTGGTAATATGACGCTGAATGTTAAATCAGTCTTATTTTGAAGTAGGGGCTGCTCACGTCAACACTAGTATGGATCCCCCTAAAAATCCCTCCAAACCAAATTCAAGCAAAAACATAACCACCTATAGATAAAAACGATAACTATAGGTGGTTATGAATTTGGCGAAGTTAATGTTTACTGCAGATGCATTCAGGGTAGTTCTTCATTTGCGATCGTTTGCATAAGAGCATCATATTTGATCAATAGGAACTGGCATTACAAGTTCGTAGCGAATCTTGACAATTATTGACGAATTTGTTATAAATAATCTAATGGTAGATGAACGTTAAATTTAACGGATGTTCAGAAAGTAGGGAATTGAATTGAAGCAAAACAGGAAATGGTTAGTTTTCTTGCTTCTTATGATTATAATCGTTCTCTCGGCTTGTCAAAACTCGGAACAAGCTTATAACGGCAATACTGACATAAAAGAGGTACCCCTGCCGTTTCCATACTCAGCAAAAGAAAACCTGGAAAATCTCAGAATTTTCTGGTTGTATGATCAAGTCGTCTTATTGGTTCGAGAAACCGTCTTGGGCTGTTCATACGATGTTTTTGACTGGAGTGAAGAGAAGCTAATCAAATCGGGAGAATTAAGACTAGAGCAACCTCCTACCGTAAGTCAATTAGAACAAGCTTCTTGGGTTCAACTAAGTCAAAATAGTTTCTTGGTAAAGAACCTCTTTGATTTAACAGAAGCCTATGTTTGGGAATACAAAAATGGCGAAGTTGTTATTCAACAGCTTCCTTTGGAAGAAAGCTTTGCAATTTCTGCAGCCAATAACAATGCTACTTTGTTGGCGGGCATTTCGCCTGATGGTGAGTCGCTGCAGGTTTTCCAAATTCAACAGAAGAATGAGTTGCAGATGTCATTGGAATGGTCCCTCACTATGGAAGATTTGACATTACCCACTTTAAGCAAACTGGTCCAGATCGCTTTTATAAATGACGAGGAACTGGTTTATAGTTGGAATCATGAGCTCGATTCTGCAAAAAACGGATACGGTATATACTCCATTGCTAATCAAACCGTGATTTCGCAAAACATGTTTGGCAGTAGCAAAATGGTGATTGGTAAAAATTTGGTGTTGGTAACAGAAGGTGAAGGTACTGTTAACAACCCGGTAGAATTTGCTTTTATACATGCAAACGGAGAGAGTGGAGTTATAAAAAACGATACAGTGCCATTCAACCTCGGTGGGTTACGCAGAGCGCTTGTTTCGGATGAGTATGTAGGATTTGTTACACAGCGTGTTGAGGAAGTTATTCCAATGGAGAAACAACAAACAATTCTGACTTGTACATTACTGAAACCGCTTGTTGAAAAATCCGAACCTGATTGGAGTATGGATTTCATTATAATCAGTCCGAATAATTTGATACGGGATAATAGAAATAATTTGACCTTAGCGTTAACAGAAGATCAAGAACCCTTGCTGGTTTTCTACGGTCCGGCATATTCGCAGGGGTATCGTCAACTCACAAACCCAGATGCATATGCCTTGTATATAGTATCGAGAAGATAAAAGACATACATAAGCCTAATTGTGTTTGATTTGCTTTAGGAAGGAGTTTTCCAAGTGAATGCAGCAAAGGAAAACAACTGGAAGTATCCTGTCTATGCTTTTTTGGTTAATTTCGGTTTTCTATATATAAGAATGTGGATTGGCTACATTTGCCTTTTCTTTTTCTTCAAATATTATAGCATAGAGTCCCCCATACCCTATTATAGAAGAGACTTAATGGAAATTGGTTCAACACCATTTCTATGGACTGTATTCTTTTGTTACCCTTCATTTGTTACAAAGTTAGAAAACAACAAAAGGTTCAAAATAATACTCGGCATCATAACGTTTTTGCTATTATTCACTCTATATAGTGAGAGTTTTGTCGAGCATCGATTCATCGTCCTATTCTTCGCTCTCGTACTGAACATAATTGGTATTTTCTTAAGAAAACGCATTTACAGAGTCCGCTATGGAATACTTTTAATCAGTCTGGCAGTAATGGTTAGCTTATTCATTACTCTTCGTACGAACTATCGAACGCGGTTTAACATTGTAGATTATCAAGATGAGACTTACGCAATAACCAATTTAATCGATGGCAACGCCTACCTTTTACGATGTGATATTGAACCAAATAGCGATTCCCAGGACACTGGACCGATAATCAGGTTATATCGCAATGAATTTCTTGTTGTTAATGTTTTCGAAGAAGACATTATGAAAAACAATGTAACCATATTTTCAAAGGTTATTTTGGAAAATAGAACTGGAGACTAGTGAAGCCTCTTTTAAAAAGTCGTAAAGTCTAGCATTCTTCGGATGACTACAGAAGAGTTGCTCTTCAATGCAATCAGTATTACAGACCCCTCGGCTCGAATTTGTTTATATTTCGATCCAATTCGTGAAGTAGATATGTATCTACCTACAAGGCATGTTACGATTACTTTCCAGCGAATGGCTATTTTAACAAACGATAGAGGTCTAGTATATTAGAAATAAGTGGTGAACTATGAAAAAGCTATATAAATTGTTCGGTTTAATAATGATTACTATCTCTCTGGCAAGTTGTAATGATATTTTTCAAAGCAGTTCCGAGGCACCACAAGAAGAGCCTGTTAAGCCCCCAATAACAGTAGAAAATATACCGGAACCAACTCCTCTAGAAACAAAGCTTGACTATTTAGTAAATGAGCAAATTCAACAAGGTAATATAGAAGACATTTTAGAGGAGATTGGGGTGGTCGGTGAGACAGACTATCTTGATTACACTGGTACTGCATATTTCCTTGGGTTCGATAAAAATCGGAACTTAATTATGATTGAAGACGGTACAACATATGATTTAGTTTCTATACCCAAAAAAGGGAATAAAAAAATACTTGTTGAAAACATAATGGACGACCGCAATCGTCAAATAAAATTTGCAATTTATCAGGAACCCTACTTAGTTTGGTCTGAATGTCCAAATGCTAGAACGCTACCTGATCCAACAATGGGTTCTGACTGGGCAGTATACCTTTTAAATGTGAAAACGGGAAAAAAGACTTTAATTGATTATGATCAAGGGTTACGCGTTAATGCCAAATATCTACACCGATATTTATGCCCAATGCTACTAGATATAGATGGCGACTATATTGTTTACCCTGGTTTTGCAAAAAATACTCAAAACACAATTGTACCAGTAATAAAAACCTACCAAATATCTAGTAAAGAGATAAAGATTATAGAAGAATTAAAATCAGACCTTTTCCATAATGCTTTAGGTGCTCCCAGCATTTATGGAAATTTGATTACATGGCCAGAAGCTTATATCAATGAAGATGCAACTTATGATGGATTTTGTGTGTTGTATGACTTAAATACCGGAGAGAAAAAGAAAATATTAACACCAGAAAATGTTATTAACCCAACCTTGACCGATGGCTACCTAATTGCAACGAATCAACCAAATGTAACTTTTTATGATGCTGAAATTGTTGTTTTAGATTTAACAGATATGACATGGAAATTGAAAATTAACAGCAATTTTTCAATTTATTCAAATAGTAAGTATAATCCCCTCTATGTATCTGGTTGTAATATGGATTATTGTACTTGGGATGCTCCAATGATTGATTCATTAGCATTTTTGGATTATAGACAACAACTCGTATATCATCTTATTAAAATGGAAGAAGGTCATCAAGTCAATCACCCAATAATTCATAATGGAAATGTACTTACATGGTTTGAGCATGTTGAAACTGAAAACGGGTTAACTCCTCGCTTATATTATTATTATTTAAAATGATTTAACAATCAGGAATCAGCGGCTAAACGGCCGCTCTTTCTTTCAATTAGGTTCGTTGTATAAATCAGTTTTCGAATCTCGGGTGCCATTGCGATTCCACCTCTCCGATTCAATTATACATCTATTGAATCGGATTGGCAAAAGCACAAACTATTTTCAGTCTCTATGTAGTCCATCTTTACAATTCTTTTCGGAATTATGTCGACATATCGATTGACTTTAGACAAGAAGTCTGTTATGGTACTTATCGGAACTAAGTCGACATGTAGACTTTAAAGCGGGTGAAAAGATGATAAGACGTGAAAGATACTTGAATCAGCTGATCAAAAAACAGTGGAATGGAAGAATCAAAATCATCACCGGCATTCGCCGCTGCGGCAAAAGCACCTTATTGTTCGAATTGTTCAAAGCGTACCTGATAAACGAAGGCGTGAATGAGGATCATGTGATTGCCATTGCGCTTGATGACGATCAAAATGTTCGCTTCCGATCTCCGGATATTTTGTCTGAGCATGTGCGGAATAGATGCACTGACAAGGAGCAGAAGTATTACCTGCTGTTAGACGAGGTTCAATACGCTATATCAAAGGCAGAGCTCAAAGACAAAGAGAACCCTCCCCGTCTCTATAGCGTGTTGAACGGCTTGCTTCATCTGAAAAATGTGGATGTGTATGTGACCGGGAGCAATTCAAAATTGCTTTCCAAGGATGTCATGACTGAATTTCGCGGCAGGGGCGATGTGGTTCATATCTATCCGCTGTCCTTCGGCGAATTTTATGAGGTGTCCGGCTTGGATAAGGCAGATGCTTACAACGAGTATATGACATACGGCGGCATGCCCTACCTTTTGCGGCTTGAATCAGAGAACGAAAAGTTTCAATATTTGAATGAGCTGTTTGAAGAAATTTATTTCAAAGATATTGAGGAACGCTACTCAATCGGTCTGCCACAGGTCTTACGGGAATTGACAACCAACCTGTGCTCGTCCGTTGGCTCTCTAACCAATGCCAGTAAAATTGCCCGCACGGTCAACAGCCATAAAACAGAAAAGACGAACTCGGAAACCATCAGCAGCTATCTGGGTTATCTGACAGACAGCTTTCTATTTTCAAAGTCCGAGCGCTATGATGTGAAAGGAAAGCGTTACTTTGAATATCCCTCAAAATACTACTGCACGGATGTCGGTCTACGCAATATTCGCCTGGGTCTTCGCCAGCAGGAAGAAACCCACATCTTGGAGAACCTTCTGTACAATGAACTACGCGTCCGCGGATATCAGGTGGATGTAGGCGTTGTAACGGTTACAGAGTCAAAACCCAACGGTAAACGCGCACAGAAATCCTTAGAAATCGACTTTATTGCCAGAAAGGGCTCCCAAATGGTATATATCCAGTCTGCGCTGAGTATGGACGACAAGCAAAAGCAAGACAGCGAGCTGCGCTCTCTGAAGGCCGTGAACGATTCTTTTCAGAAAATAGTCGTTTCAAAATCGTACGGAAAACGCTGGACGGATGAGAATGGTATTCTCCGGATTGGACTCGTTGATTTTCTGTTAGACGAAAGCTGTTTGCAAGGATAAATTGGAATCGAGGTCCGGACTGACTGGAACATTGATCCGGACAGGGTGGATATTTTCAATGGAATATTCAGTATGACCGAGAGTATGATTTCAACCAAATTCCTGAAATATTGAGATTTGGTGTTGTTAAGACAGCTGATTAAAAACTGTATTTCAAGCAAAAAAATAACCACCTATGGATAAAATTATTTTATCCATAGGTGGTTATAGATTTGGCGATGGTAGTGAAAGTCGATAAATGCAAGGTTTATAGTACCAGGGAAGAAATGAACATTCTCCTAGTTACGTACCTATATAAAGTGGAAGAAAGTTTAACATGCGCGAAGAACCTGTTGAATGAAGCTAGGGATGCAGAACTGGCTGGTTTATCGATGCATGGATTCGCAATCAAACAGCTGGACCACCGTGTATCGAATGGTAAGCATTGCGGTGTCAGAAGACGACCATTTCCCGGAATGGGAGAGAATTCGTAGTTATAGTTAACTGAAGAATTGCACTAAAATATAAATTCATTATATATTGTAGTAATAAGATGGGTTGACTTGTTTATCTGTCTGAGCTATAATTAGGTCGTAATTTTTCGAATTAGGTTCTTTGGCATTGAAACTAAGAAATGCAAAGTCAGAAGCAGTTAAGTTATTTCTGATTTACTATATTCACACCTAGGATAACCGCATAGTAGACAAATGCTTAACGAGGTGATGTATTTGTTTTTTAAACTTGGAGCAAAGAATGCGTGGCGAAACTTAGCAAGAAGTCTTTTGGCAATCATTTCGATGGGATTTGCTTCCGCTTTTCTGGCCTATGTATTAACGCTCGGACGCGGGTATAGTCAAGGCGCCGGCCAGCCATTGAGACAAATGCTGGGGGGCGAAATTAGTGTGTACCAACAAAAGCTGGTGAGCGAAATTCCTAGTAATCCTACGGATTTCGAATTTTCTATTGAGACTCTGAACCCATTTACAGACCTAAGCTTCTTTTATACTGGTTATGAGCAAAAAGGGTATATGACCGGTTCAAGCATGGACGATGAAAATTGGCTACATTTAGAGCAGCAGCTCCTTGATCAACCTAGTATCTCTGGAGTTTATCCTGTTTATCGATTACCTGCTTTTGAGCAATTCATTGAAGGAAGCGGGGAATCTTCTATTGTTTCAAAGGTTTCACTCTATGGTAAAGGCCTGAATCAGGAGAATATGGCTGAAAGGTCTCTCGCATCCTATGTTGACTCTGGAAGATGGTTTGAAGACTCTGATGATAATAGACATGTTGCTGTTATTTCTACGAACCAAGTTTTACCACCCGGAGTTGCTGGCCATAAAGTTGGGGATATGGTGCAAATCGAAATACCTCGAATTGTCGAGACGGTCAAAGGGAAGGAAATCGATTGGCTAAATCCGATAACTGTTGACTTCGAAATCATCGGTTCAGTGGCGCTTCATACCAGGGATGTAGATTTTTTTGTTGTGGGAGAATTGAAAACCGAACAGATTCACGGATATCATAATGACATCTACATTCCTTTATCTACTTGGAAGGAAATTTGGGGAACGGTTGCCCTTGAACAAACGTACTTACCTGGAGAGTATATTTTGCAGGTTGACACTCTGACATATCTTGAAGATATTGTTTACACATTGCGTGAGCAGTATCCCAATATTCAAGTCAATAGTATCCCTGTGCAAAATGAGTGGATGCTAAATCAATTCCTCATAGAACCGGAGCAAGCTTTTAGCAGAGTACCTGCAGCTCGCTTAAGTGCACTTAAGGAAACCAAACAGGCCAACACCCAAGGGGTTATAATAGCAGACTTAAGGGTGCCCATTGTAACACTTGTCTTATTTAATGCGGCCTTGTTACTTACAGCGAATATCTTAATTCTGATTATTGAACGAAAACGAGAAATGGCTGTTTTGAAATCCATTGGAGCTAAAAAGGCAGATATTGTCACAATGATCATGTCTGAAGCGGTTTTGATTACATTTCTCGGAGCAAGCAGTGGGTATCTCATTGTGAGTATACCAAACATTTTGAACCAATTCAGCAATTCGGTAAGTGGTCTTCAAATTGTATGGGGTGTTTTAGTAAACAGCGCCTATGTCTTAACAATTACATGCGGTTGTGCAGCGCTCTTTTCATTCGTACCAGGGCTGCAGATTGCCTCTAAATCGGTTATGGAGGTATTGCGCGATGAATAAAAGTAGCATTAATAACCTGCTTGCAATTCTGCAGTTGGTACAGAAAAATATCAAGCGTTGGTGGGGTAGATTATCCGTAATTGTAATTCTAGTGATGTTGACAACTACCTTGAGCATTTTCTATCATAGTATGTTGATCAGTGAACAAACGAAAGCAACAATAGAAATGCAGAGATTGGAACTCCCATATGACTTATTGGTGAAATTGCCGAAAGGAACACCACCGTTGCTGCTGAATCAACTACCAAAACCTCTTGATTCTACGCTCATGCGAAAAACAGTACGATCTTGGGAGCAAAATCAATGGAAGGAAATCACATATGAAGTACCGAGTGTACCTCTGAGTTTTACTTATGCTGAATCTGCTGCAGGCGGTGTAGTGGAAACAAAACAGGGCAGCTGGGAGGTATTGGGGATTCAAGCAGATTCCTTGTTTTACCAAGATCTTAAAATAGAACTAGAAGGAGCTTGGCTAAGTTCACCCGGAGATATAATCCTTCCTCAGGAGCTTGCGCAGGTAAATCAATTTAGTTTAGGGGAAAATATCAAATTAAGAGCAACGACAGAAACAGGGAATCGAATTCTTCGTGAATATCGCGTTGTAGGTGTTTTTGCCAATAAATACGACTTAGAGCAGCCATTAATCTTGATTCAAGATGCAATGACCTTGTTTTCTTTGAAAGTTCCTAATCGTCAGCTTCTTCAAAACAACGAGCTTCTTACTCATGCTACTGGATTAGAGCAAAATATGAGTCGGGTTTATCCGGGAGCTTCGTTTTTGTACGAGTGGATTGGGCAAAATAGAATGCTCCAATTAGCAAATGCAGTCCAATCTCCATCCTCGTGGGTTCTCTTGCTGATCTATCTATTCATGAGTTTCGGTGTGTTGACCTTATCTCTCATCACATTTTTGGAACGGAGAAAGGAATTGGCAATACTAAAATCCATAGGGGCAAGGAACTCTATGATTGTAATTCTTTTAGTCATGGAATATGCCATAGCTGCCTTTGTTGGGTTAGCAAGCAGTTATATTGCTTTGCGAATTCTAATTCCTCAATTTAGTTGGTATCAGAATCTACCCACTGGTACCTTGACAAAACTTAGTATTCAGAATATGTTGGTCACCGTCTTCGCCTTGACGTTAAGTTTGCTATACCCCATACTTTTAGCCAAATTAGCCACGGTCAACCAGTTGATTTATAAGAGGAAGATTCCATTAATAACAGAACGCTGGGACCATATTGCAAAACCAACCTATGAGCATCTTCTAATTGAGAAAACAAAAAATGTTAGTGTTCTTCAATTGGAAAATGAAGATGGAAAGCTTTTCGGTAGCTTCTTACGGAAGCCGGGTGAGCATGCAAAAAAAGGGGAAGTGCTGTTCATACAAGAAAAACTTTCGGGTTTTGTTTATAGAGAATGGATTTCTCCTTGTGATGGAGTCATAGAATACGATCCATATTCAGGTATACTGACCATCGTTCCTGATGATCCTGAGGCGGAGCGATATCATTATCCGGAACGGATTTTAGAAGAGTTTGAAAGGCGTAAAGCAGGAACAATAAAGAAAGAAGTGGTGCAGAATGAAGACCATTCTTGAAACAATCAACTTAAACAAAGCTTTCTATTTAGGGGAAGCTGTGTATGCAGTCAATAATGTGAATCTCCAGATCTTAGAAGGAGAAATTGCGATGATCGTGGGGCCATCGGGAAGCGGCAAGAGTACTCTCTTAAGTTTACTAGGAGGATTAGATCGCCCAATAAGCGGAGACATTAAGATTAATGGAAAATCAATTGTAACGCTCTCAGAAGATCAACTAGCCGTTATGCGCAGAAAAAGCATTGGATATGTGTTTCAGTTTTTTAATCTGATTCCACATTTGTCGGCATTGGAAAATGTGGAGTTGCCGATGAAAATTACTGGTGCTAGTAGAAAAGAAGCCCGTGAACGTGCAGAATACTTGCTGAATGAGGTAGGACTATCCCCGAGGGCACACCATAGACCAGATCAGCTCTCCGGCGGAGAACAGCAGAGGGTTGCGATTGCAAGGTCATTAATCAATAAACCAGCTGTCGTTTTAGCCGATGAACCCACCGGTAATCTCGACAGCAAAACCCGAGATATTGTCATATCGTTGTTCCAGAAGTTTCGAGAAATCGAAAACCAAACCTTTGTCATTATCACCCATGATACGGGGTTAACCCAGTACGCTCAGCGAGTCGTTCGCTTGCGCGACGGGAAAGTTGAATCGGTTGTGGTTGCTTCGTAAAGGAGTATGCAAGACAGGGTAGGGAGTTCTGATTTCCAAAGGAGAAAAATCATGTTGCGTAAACGAAGATTAGCTGTCTTTTTCTTGTTACTATTAGTGTTATTGACTTCGTGCTCTCAATCAAAAGAATATAACAAGATCACAGCAGAAGAATTCCAATGGCAAGATTTTTCGTGGGCAAGCTATGATTCCAATGGGTTGGTATTCGATAAAGGAGCAATTTTCATTCCAATACAATTCGATAATTCTGATACAACTTATTGGCTACAATTAGATACTGGTATAAGCAATTCGCCCCTTTATGAAAATTCCTTTAATAGTCTTTCGCCCCGTCCATCTTTCGAATCAATTTATGGCTTTCTGGGTCTCAACAAAAAAATGCTTATGAACGTAAAAATCGGTAATTATCAGATTGAAAATTTCTTATGTAATATAAAGAACGATTTTGGCAGCGTGATAGATAATTCATCTAACCAAAATCAGATTGGTTCGTTAGGCTTAGATTTTTTTAAGAATAAGATTCTTTTATTGGATTTTCCCAATAAAAGATTTGCTATTGCTACTTCAGACATGCAATTGCCTGAGAGTATTACTGAAAAAGTAACCTATCATAAAGCCGAACTCGTTAATAACTTTTTCGTTTTTGACCTCAAAATTGATACTCAAACTTACAAATTTGGATATGATACAGGAGCAAGTGGTTTCCCTTTGGTAGTGAACTATGATTTATGGAGAAAGCTTACTGGCAAAGTTGGGAACGAACCAGATATTACTTTAATTAATGCGCCATCTTGGGGTAAAACATTGACCTTGATTGGTTCATCCACTAAAGAAGATGTCTTTCTTTCAGAAAAATCTTTGGGGTCACTTGAAATGTTTTATATTAAAGAAGAACCAAACTTTTTTAAAACAGCAAGAATTGACGGGCTTATTAGCAATGCTTCCTTTTATGATGATTCTTTAATAATAATCGATTTGATAAATATGAGATTTGGTGTTGTTAAGATGGTTGAATAAGAACTGTATTTCAAGCAGTAAAAAGTTAGCTGCGTAGATGTGAGCTAAATCTTTTGAAAGGGTGACCAATATGAGGAGCTCTATAAGATGCCTTCTTTTCTTTGTTATATTGCTTATTATGCTCACATCATGTCAAAGTTTAAAAGATGAGACTGCAAATAACATTTACAATACTAACACTACAGGTTTCATTTTGCCAATTAAATATACGGAAAATGAACAAAACACCAATGCAAATATATTCTGGTTATATGATGAAATCGTGTTGATCGTTCGAGATAATGCTACTGGATGTGCCTATGACCTTTTTGATTGGAACGAGCAAAATCTCATAGAATCGGGCGACTTAAAATTGAAAACCATCATCCAGAACACAACGCCACAAGTCTCCTTCTTACAGCTGAATAAGAATCAATTCTTCGTTAAGAATCTCTTTGACCAGAACGAAAGCTTTTTATGGGAATATAAAGATGGCGAAGTAGTGATTCGGCCCGTTTCTTTGGGAGAGAATTTTGTTTCTTATGGATTAAATACCAATGCGACTTGTCTTGTTGGGTTAGTGGAAAATCTGAATTCTATACAAGTTTATCAAATTCAACAGAAAGAAGTTTTAAAGCTCGTAATCGAAAAAACACTATCATTGGTCGATTTATCTTTATCTCAAAGTAGCAAACTACTGCAAGTCGCATTTATCAATGATAATGAATTTGTATACCAATGGAGCGAAAACGGAAAAGAGGGTTATGGTGTTTATTCGCTTAAAGAACAGTTAAATAAACACCAAGACGTGTTTAACTATGGAAAAATATTGCCCCGTAAAGATTCGGTAGTTCTAGCGAGAGATTATAGTACATCTAATACTTTCGAAAAATTATCATCGGGATTTATATTCATCAATACAAATGGTGTCAGTGACTTCATTGCAAACAAGGATGGACTCCCATTAGGATATATGTTATCTTCTGGCGATTACACAGCATTTGTTTCGGAAACAGAAGATGTCCCAGGAAAAGATCATATTTACACTTGGACAGTAATGAAACCACTGGATTTGGAATCTACAGATGTTTGGAGTATAGAAAACCTTAACTCCCAACATTTTAATCTTGGGTTAGGAACACCAGGGACACTTGCTTTCACTAAAGAACAAGTTCCTGCGTTGGTTTTTATCTGCCCGTCGTATACCACAGGACGTAAACAAGGCTATAATCCTGACAGTTACGGTTTGTATATCGTTACAAAAAAATAGTTATTGTTAAAACTCTTGGAAAGCGGAAAGCGGTTTCCAAGAGTTTTAAAAAAATGGCTTTGCTATCTTGGATGATAAACACACTTGGTAACGGCATTAAATTTATTTACACTGAGTGCTAGATTTTCAAGTTAGATTTTTGTAAATTACGGGTCAAAAGCCTCATCCTCACGGCCATTTAGCCACGGTTTCACGGAGTTTTAGCCACACCGTGACGGAGAAATTGCCTCACCGTCACGGTAACAGCCAAATTGACATCTTAATCAA
>Ga0334889_1001767_pt1 | contig 26883 bp, 19 predicted proteins | sample GraSluR1_MG_2_FD_207222 | JGI IMG/M metagenome (GOLD analysis project Ga0334889, IMG submission 207222) | Sludge microbial communities from methane-producing bioreactor in Wageningen University, Netherlands - Granular Sludge_8_08-R1 | ecosystem: Engineered > Bioreactor > Anaerobic > Unclassified...
CGCCGTTGCGCCGAGCCCGGTTCTGGCGGACCACCACGTGGATCAGGAACTCCGTGTACTGCTGTGACTGCGGGTTCCACACTTCGATGCCGTCGACGTCATAATCGGCCAGCAGAATGGGCCAGAACTGCTCCGGGTGGGGAACCACCAGGCACCCGCCCAGTCCCCGAACCTCTTCAATGACCTCCTGCGTGCGATGGAAGTGTGAAGGCTTGAACTCCGCCTTCACGATCTTCTTGACTGCCAGCAGGAAGAGCTGTGCGTGGTGCAGGATCGCCGGCTCGTAGCGGTCGTGCAGGGCGTTGAAGAAGTTGCGGAGAAGCTTGTTCTTGAGCATGTCCGGCCGTGTGGCGGACTCGTTTCGTTCGATGAGCTGCCGGATCTTGCCGACCTGGACCCGCACGAAGCGAACCAGTTCCGGCGAGGCCCCGGTCCGGTCCGCGGCCTTCTCCACGCGATCGTTATGGGCCGGCTCCAGGATGGAGTCGATCAACTCGTGAAGCTGCGTGGCCCGGTAGCGGAACGTGCGAGCGAGCATGGCCTTGAACGCGGCCGCCCCCTCCAGCTTTGCGGCTGCGAAATGCGCCAGCAACTGGACCTTCAAGTCGAACTCGGGTGAGTAGCAGTCTATTTCCACACCGGCATACGCACCGAGCGTCATCAACTCGTTATGCTGGGTGGGGATGATCAGTTGCGAGCGGTGGTGCGGGAACGTGGCGCGCACCCGCTCCAGGATCAGCTCCAGCGGCACGAACTCCGGGTGCCAGTGGACGCCGAGCACCGCATCCTGCTGGGGATACGACTGCGGCGGATGACGAACCTGATCTTCCTGCACGGGGGTCAGCCGCGTGGACACCAGTCGCAGAAAGGTCTGCCGGTCCCACTCGGTGACCTCGGGGTCCGCGCGGGTGATGCATTCCTGTGGTCGATTCAGGGCGGTCACATGGCGTCTCCGGCGGCAAGAGGCAGCCGATCGAAGCGAACGGCTTGACGTCAGGGGCCGCTGCGGGCCCGTGACCGTGCCGTCCAGCTTGCTGCCTGCTGTCAGCTCCCGCCGTCTGTCGAGCATACTCGATTCCGGGTTTGAGCGGTAGGGCGTCGTGCCGCGGCGGGGGAGCGTCAGGTCGCCGACCACATGGCTTCGGGCATCAGCGCCGGGCGGCCGTCCCGGCCCACGCAGGCCAGGGTGGATGCCGCCTCCGTGACGAGGCGGCCGTCCACGTGCATCTCGTACGTGTGGTCGACGCGTGTACGCGTTTTGCGGACCACACGCGTGCGGATGGTCACAAGGTCGTCGTACCGGACGGGAGCACGGTAGCGGCACTCGATGCGGGTCACAACGAAGAAGACGCCCTGGGCCTCCAGGTCGCGATAGCGGATTCCCCGGCTGCGCAGCAGTTCGGTGCGGGCCATTTCAAAGTATTCGAAGTACCTCGCGTGGTGCAGCAGGCCGAAGGAGTCGCACTCGGCGTAGCGGACGCGCACCGGAATGTCGAAGGAATCGGGATGCTCGCTCATGTTGAAGGCGCTGCCGTTTCATCAGTGACCGGAGGCCAGGACGACCTCCAGGGTTACTTGTTCCTCACCCCGCTGAACGACAATCGTCAGCTTGTCTCCCGGACGCTTTCCGCTCAGGGTCACCATGTACTCCTCCACGCTGTTCACCGTCGCGTCGTTGACGCGGAGGATGCGGTCGCCGCTCCTCACGCCCGCCTGGTCGGCGGGACGGCCGGGTGAAACGGCCGCCACCTCCATGCCGGGCGCGTCCGACTCCCCGAAGCCCGGCATGAGCCCCATGACCACTTTGAACCCGCCGCGCCCGTGCGACATTCCGCCCGCTGTGCTGCAGGTCAGCTTCGCATCGCGGTCGGCCAGCTCTTCGGTCACCGCGTACACGAACTCGAGAATCCGCACCGCGCCCCGCTCGTTGATGAGTTCGGTGTCATCGTCAGGGGTGTGGTACTCGTCGTGCATGCCGCCGAAAAAGTGCAGGGCGGGAATGCCTTTGGCATAGAAGGACGCGTGATCGCTGCCGCCCAGGGCGCCCCCGGCACGGCTCAGCTCAATCCCGACCTGCTCGGCGCACCGGGTGAGGATTTCGTCAAATTCGTCGGCCGACCGGACGCCGAAAACCTGTACACGGTCACAGCCTACCGGCATGCGGCCGATCATGTCCAGGTTCAGCATGGAGGCCGTCTTGTCCAGCGGAATGGTGGGGTCCGCCACAAAACGCTGGCTCCCGATCAGGCCGGATTCCTCAGCCGTGAACGTCATGAACACCAGGGTGCGGCGGGTCGGGCCGCGCCGGGCAAAGGCCGCGGCCAGTTCCAGGACGCCGGCCACCCCCGACGCGTTGTCGTCCGCGCCGTTGAAGATGGCGGGGGTGTCGGCCGGCTCGCCCCGGGCCGGTCCCTGCCCGGGGAGTTGTACACCGAGGTGGTCGTGATGCGCCCCGATGATGACGTACTCGTCGGCCTTCGGCCCGCGGCCGGGCAGGACGGCCACGACGTTTCGCACGTCGGTCCGGACCCATCGGATGGCCGGTCGGCCCTGCGCCCGTACGCCCTTTAAAGCGGCGGAGCAGCTTTGTCCCGCGTCGAGCTTCGGCTGGAGGACGTCCAGCGTTTCCAGTCCACCGGCGGCGAGCATGGCATCGGCCAGCGTGCGTCGGATGTGCAGGGCGGGCATGCCGAAATCGCTCGTATTGGGTCCGGCATGGAATGGCATCAGCTCATCCGCCTGGTCGGCTCCCGGCTTCGGGTTGACGATCAGAATCGCGGCGGCATCGCGGTTGCGGGCGTTGGACACCTTGTTCTGGAATGACGCGAAGGCTGTGAAATGCCCGTCCTCCTGCCAGCCGGGAGGCTCTCCGCGGAGAACCAGGACCACCCTGCCCGCCAGGTCGAGATGAATGAAATCATCGTGTTGACGCTCCGCGTTCACCAGGCCGTATCCGCAGAAGAGGACCTCGCCGGAGAAGGCCTTGTCGGACGAGAACGGGAAGGGGACGTAATCGAGGTGCAGTGCGGGTTGCGCGTCGATGCCGGTGATTGTAAGGGTCGTGTCGTTGCCCAGGGTGGCGCCGGCCTTCATATCAAAGCCGTGAAAGAATGAGTCCTGCCTGCCCGCGGGTTTGAGGCCCAGCCGCTCGAACGTCCCGGCGATGTACTCCGTGCTCTTGCGGATTCCGTCCGTGCCGATCCCGCGGCCGCCCAGTTCGTCACTGGCCAGGTACGCCACGTGGGCGAGATAGGCGTCGGGCGAGAACGTCGGGCGAGCCGTGGCGGCGCCGTTCGACGGGGCCGGCGCCGTGGTCACCGGCGCGGCGGCCGGCTGTCCGTGCGCGGCCGGACAGACGCAGCCCGCCACACAGAGTACGAGCGTCCGGAAGCCGGCACGTCGAAGGGCGTTGTGGCCGAACCGTTTGCGCATGGCTGGGTCGCTCCTGGGCTCGGAGGCCGTCGCTTGGGGCGGATTCGTCGGCGCGGTGTGAACGGCCCCATGCCATTGTAGCCGGCGGATCGAGCGGGGAAAGTGCGGCGGCGGACCGACCATGGAGGTCGGGCCGCCGGTTCCGTCTTCTGGGATTCGCGGCTGCGAGGAGGCGGATCAGCCTGTGGGCAGGCGATCGACCACCTTGTCGGCCAGCCCGTAGGCGACGGCCTCTTCCGCGTCGAGCCACTTGTTGCGGTCGCAGTCGCGTTCGATCTGGGCCTCGGGCTTGCCGGTTCGCTCGGCGAGGATGGCGTACAGCCGCTTGCGGATGCGGATGATCTCCTCGGCCTCGATGGCCAGGTCGGTCGCGACACCGAACATCACCCCGCCGATCAGCGGCTGGTGGAGCAGCATGCGGGAGTTGGGGAGCATGTATCGCTTGCCCGGCGCTCCGCCGCACATGAGGATCGCCCCCATGCTGGCGGCCATGCCGACGCAATAGGTGGCCACGTTGCAGGAGATGGTCTGCATCAGGTCATAGATCGCCATGCCGGCGGACACCGATCCGCCCGGCGAGTTCACGTAAAACGTGATGTCCTTCTTGGCGTCCTCGTTGGCCAGGAACAGCAGTTGGGCGTTAATGATACCCGCGACGTCGTCGTCGACGGGGCCGCCCATGAAGATGATGCGGTCCTTCAGCAGGCGGGAGTAGATGTCGTAGGCCCGCTCGCCGTGCTGACTGGTCTCAATCACGAAGGGAATCTGCATCTGGGTCGCCATGAGTGTGATCGTCTCCGTAGGGGGCCGCCGCTGCGAGCGGCCGGGCGTGGCCGCGCGAGTTCGTGAGAGGCCGGGCCCGAACTACTTCTTCTTCTTGTCCTTGTCCGACTTGTCGACCTTGAGAATTTCGTCGACCACGCCGTATTCCAGGGCCTGCTCCGCCGTCATGTACCGATCGCGTTCGGTTTCTTCCTCGATCTTTTCCGGGGACTGGCCGGTGTGCAGGGCGATGATCTGGTTCAGCCGCTTTTTGTCCTTGAGGATCTCCTCGGCCTGGATGCGGATGTCCTCCGCCTGTCCCGTGATGCCGCCGCTGGGCTGATGGAGCATGACCTTGGCGTTGGGCAGAATGTACCGCTTGCCCTTGGTGCCGGCCATCAGCAGCAGGGCGGCCCCGCTGGCCGCCTGCCCGATGCAGTACGTGGCCACGTCGCAGCCCATGAACTGGATGGTGTCGTAGATGGCCAGCGTCTGGTCCACCACGCCGCCGGGCGAGTTGATGTAGAGGTTGACGTCCTGGTCCTTCTTGATGGACTGAAGGTACAGCAGGGCCATGATGGCCTCGCTCGCGACGTACTCGTTGATCACGCCGGAGAGAAAGAGAATTCGGTTCTCCAGCAATCGCTCTCCGAGCGTCTCGCGATGGTCGCGATCGCGCCGCGAGAACTGCTGGATGATCGGAATATCGGGACGGATGATCTCGTGCATCGGGGTGTTTCCTCTGTCCTCGTTGGGCCGCCCGCCGCGTCGGGTCGCCGGACGTGGGGCTTGGGCCTCTACTTCTTCTTGCTCGACTTCCGGCCGCCTTTCCCGGGTTTGTCGGACGGCTGGTCCTCGGCCGATACCTCGGAAATGTTCGCCTGCTCGATCAGCAGGTCACGGATCTTGTCGTTGCGCAGGCTGACGTGCAGGGTGTTCAGTCGGTCGGCCCGGGCGAGCTCGTCGCGCACCCGGTCAAACCGCATGTTCTGGCGGCGGGCAATCTCGTTGATGACGCCGTTGATCTCCTCCTCGGAGACGACGACATCGCGCTCCTCGCCGATCTTCTCGTAGATGAACGCGAGCTTCAGCTCGTCGGCCGTCTCCTCGGCGGCGCTGGTTCGCATGGCATCCATTTCCTTGGCGATTTCGGCCTGCGAGACTCCCTGCTGCATCTTCTCGATCATGCGGCTGACCACCGCCCGCTCCGCGAGCCGAGACGAAATGCCGGACGGAATGTCGAGCTTCGTTTGTTCCAGCAGATACCGGTCCACCTGCGCCCGCAGTCCGCGGTGGATGGTGTTGTCCAGGTACGCCTCCATCTGGTTCTGGAGCAGCCCTCGCAGTTCCTCCTCCGACTCACAGCCGACGCTCTGAACAAACGCCTCGTCCAGCTCGGGAACCACCAGCCGTTTTACGTCGTGAATGACGATTTCGGCCCGGGCCTCCCGGTTCCGCAGTTCCGGTTCGGCGTATTCCTCGGGGATTTTCGTATCCAAGGTGACCGTGTCGCCCGCCTTCTTGCCGACGGCGCCCCGGCCCAACCCCGTGAGCGGAATGCTGTCGTACACCATGTCGCGGGCGGAAAGCTGCGCGTTGTCCTCCGCCTTGACCGTCTGGTCGCCCGCCGTGACCTTCAGGTCCACGACCAGCAGGTCGTCCTCCTGGATCGCCTGGCCCGCCTCGACCGGGGCGTAGTGCCCGCGGATCATAAGCAGCCGCCGGAGTTCCTTGTCCACATCCTCATCGGTGATCCGGACGTCCGGCCGTTTCAGCGCAATGCCTTCCAGCGGCGGCAGCTCGAACTCCGGTTGCACGTCCACTTCGCAACGGTACACCAGCGGCCCGTCGCCGGGCAGACGGATGTGCTCCAGCGCCTCCTGGGGCGGCAAAAGTCGCTCCGCCGGTTCGCCCGGATGCCCTTTGGCCGGCGGCACCGTGACCAGCAGCATCGGGTCGCCTACCGTCTTGATGTTGTCCCGCTCCGTGACCGCCACGTACGAGCTGAGCACCATTCGCGACGACAGCTCCGTTCCGATCTCCCGGCCGAACCGCTTCTCGACCAGCCGCAACGGGGCCCGGCCCCGACGAAAACCCGGAACCGTCTGCTCCCGCCGGACCTCGTCCAACTGGTCTTTCATCCGGTCGTCGATGACCGAGCGGGGCACCGTAATCGTCAGACGCCGGCGCAGCGTTCCGATCTCCTCGGACACCACCTCGACGGCCTGCTTCAACTCCTCCAGGGCGCGATCCTCGTCTGACAGCTCCTGGTCCTCGGTCTCGAGTTGCTCGTCCTGCGTATCGACCGTTACGTCCTCATCGGCCATGAATGTACTCCTCACACGGGCAGGACAGGCCGTCCGCCACCACCGGCCGGGCTCCGCCTGCAACGCCAAGGGGCGTAGGCTACCCGAGCCGGTCCCGTGTCGCAACGGGTGGGGCGCAAGTCCCTTACACGCCGAAGGCTGGGGGTCCCGCCCGACCCGAATCGCACACCGTAACGGCAAGCAGCGGTACGTCCAGGCCGGCCCCCCGGTCCCTCCGTTTATCGGTTATCCGCACGCGACTTCACGACACTGGACGGCAAAACGCGAACGCGCATCGGTCCGTCGTCCGCGCGGCGGACCGGCCCCGCATGCGCACCATTCGTCCAAGTATTACTTTATGCCTCTCTCGTCACGGACGGGGCTTGACGGGGCGGTCCGGCTGCACAGCACGGGGGGGCTTCGGTTGAATGAGAGTTTCGAGGCCCTGGCTGACGCCGCGGAAGGGAACGGCCTCAACCGTCGGCTGCCCCAGCGGACCGTGCACCCGTACCTCCATCAGTTCGCGCGACGTGCCTTCGAGCAGTTCGCTGAGCACCGGCACGCGGCCCCAGGCCTGCGGGCCCGTGCTGATCAGCGTCAGGTCGAGCGTTTTATCCGGCGTGGCGAGGGATCCGGCGCCCATCATCGCCAGCGAGTTGCCCTGAAGGAGGAAGTCCTTAATCTGCATGCGCGGGCCCTGCAGAAAGAACTCGGCCGAGAGGTCGTGGAACGCGCTGTCGTCGAAATCGCGAAGCCCCAAAACCTGGGCAACGGCGCGCGGCAGGGGCATCCGGAAGAACCGCCCATTCTGCACGTGCAGCCGGCCGCCCCCGCGCCGGGTCTCCGATTCGCCCAGGGTGCCGGAAAGGTACAGGCGGGCGTTCAGAATGCCCGCGGTCTCCAGTGCCGGAGCGTCCGGCGGGCGTCCGGCGGCCAGGAAGTCCGGCAGACTGACATCCACCAGCAGTGCGGTGGCGTTGTACGTGGTGCCGGAGTCCTCGCGAAACGTCTCCACCGTGCCCGTGGCGTTGCCGCCGTACGAGCGACCGCGCAGATCAGGCAGGGACAGGCTGGCGGTGTCCGCGTCGTACAGAAACCGACCGGTCACATCGGTCAAAATGCGGTCCTCAACGGCCACGGTCTGCAGTTCGAGATCACCGGCGAAATCCGGTGCGGCGTTGCCGGAGTGCCAGTCTGCCCGTCCGCGGAGCCGTCCGGCGGCGTGTGTGACGGCCGCGCCGACTTCCAGCCCGACGTCATGCAGGTCCAGGCTTCCGTCGAGGCCCCAGCGGGCGGGAAAGAGGTCGGTCCGGTCGTACCGAATGTCGGGAAGGTCGACGTCCACCGTGCCGGTCGGCTGAACGTCATTCCAGAGTTTTCGCAATCGCCAGGGGACCGCCTGGCGCAGATTCTCGTCCAGCGCCAGGCCGTCGGCGCGGAGGGACGCGGAGCCGGTCGTGCGGTCGCCGTCTCGGACGAATTCGCCCCGAAGCGACAGCACGGTGCCGTTGTGCCGGGCGGTCAGACCTTCGAGCGTGAGCCGGTTCCCGGTCGACACCACGCGGCCGGTGACGTCGGTGAACCAGAGGGGAAAAGCGGCGTGGCACACGTCGACGCCCGGCAGTTCCACGTCGGTACGCTGCCAGGAGGTCACCTGGTCATCCCTGGTGGAGCGTTCCAGGAGCGTGGACGTGTGAACGACGCCGCGGATGTCCAGGCTCTTGAGACCCTCGGCGACCTGCGCGGGGAGTTTCGCCTTGAGATCGTCGTCCAGAGCGAGATCGCGGCATCGAATCGTGAGGCTGGTTTGCGATGCGTCGTCACCGGATTCGTGCGTACCGGCGACGGACACCGTGGCGGAGCCGTGCCGGCCGGTCAGCTCCCGGATGCGGATCCGGTTCGGCTCCAGTTGGATGGTGCCGGCCAGGTTGGTCAGGGGGACCGGCACGTCCTGATAGTTCGCGGCGGCATCATGCACGATCGCTTCCAGATCGTAGTCGATGCGGCCCGCCTCCGGAGAGAAGCCGATGCGGCCGGAGAGGTTGAAGGCTCCGTGCGGGTTCAGCGATTCGACCAGGCTGCGGGCCTGAGGCGTCAGCGAGGCGAGCAGCGAGTCATCGAACGGAATCTCCCTCGCCTCCAGGGACAGGTGGAGGTCCTCGAGTTTGCCGCCAGGCATCTGAGCGAAGGCGTCGGCGCGGACGGTGCCCGTCCCTGCACGGCCTTTCAGCGCGGTGACGCGGATGCCCTGGGGGAGCACATCCACCCGGCCCGTGACTTGCCGGATCGGATACGGAAACCCGGTGAAGCACACGTTGGCGTCGCGAAGGTCAGCGGCGATGGTGGTGGACCAGGGTTCGGTGTGTCCGGGAACGCCTTGCGGACGTTCCATTCGCACCGTGATGTCCGCGGCGCCTCCCAGGGCGAACCGGTCCCAGATCGCCTGGTAGCGGGGGTTCATGGCGTCGTGGAGGTCGGCGTCCAGGGGGACTCCCTCGCCCGTCATGTCGAGCTTCACCGCGGCGTGCCAGCGCGGCTCGCTGATCCACCCGTTGACGACAATCGGGGCGCCGCCGTGGTTTCCGCGCAAATCCCGCAGGAAGACCCCTTCCGGGGAGAACTCGACCATGCCGGTGATCCCGCTGACGCGATACGGGAAGAATCGGTAGGCGGCGTCGCAATCGAGGGCGTCCAGCCGTCCGTACCGGACCTGGACAGGTTGATCCTCCCCCGGGCTTTTGAAAACGGAGAACTCGAGCGAGACCCGCCCGTGCGGGTCGAAGTCACGGTACAGATCGCGGATCTTCTGCCAGCGCTGGACGAAGCGGGCCTCCGCGGGCGACTCGGCGGGACTCCTGCGGGGCAGCGTCAGGTCTGTGCCGGAAAACGCGATGTCGAAACCGACGTTCGCCAGCCCGCCCTGCTCGGCCGGACCGCTGAGCTCCAGGTCGATCCGGACCGGGCTGTCTCCCAGGGAACCCACGAACGAACCGGCCACGCGTCCGGTGAAGAAGTCGAGCGATCCCTCCACGTTCCGGAAGCGAAGGGATCGCTGGTCGACGGGCAGGGACCGTTCCTCGGCGTCGACGGGCACGGACATCGCCCCGTTACGTAGTTGGATGGTTCCCATTCGCCCGCCCGGGGGCGTGCCGGCCGACAGATTGTAGTGCTGGGCCCGAACCTCTCCCTCGAGCCCGAGCAGATCGCAATACGCGACGGCGCCGGGGACATGCGGGGCCAGCGTGACCATGGCCGCCTCCAGGGCGATCCAGGGAATTCCCCCGCCTGCATCGACCAAGGCCAGCGTCTGCAGATCCACGAGAGTCACGCCGCTGGAAGGGTGCTTGCCGCCGCCGTTCCACGCGACGCGATACAGGGATGGTGACTCTCCGTCCGGTTCGCCCAGCAACTGCACGCGAAGGGTCTCGACGGATCGAATCTGGTTTTCCCGGCGACGAACGACCTGGAAGAACGCATCTTTGAGGCGTACGACGGGGAGTCGCATCGGCCCGCCGGGCTCCGCCTTGTCCGGCAGCACAAACAGCCCCTCAATGCTGAGGCGCCCCGATTCGACGGTCTGGGTGATCGTGCAGGCCGGTCGAACCGCCACGACCTCGTCCACGCGCAGCCGTCCGAGCAGCATCTGGAGCGGATCATGCTTGAGCAGCAGGCGGTCGCAGTGGAAGACCAAGGGAGGGCGCTCCGGCTCCGGGGCGGCGGGGCTGCTGAGGGGTTCGCTGACCGACACCCCGATGAGCTGAATGCCGCGGAAGAACGAGAACTCGGCGGCGTCCACCTCCACCTGCCCGGAGACGAACTGGGCCAGGTAGTTCTGGGCCTGTGCCCGAATTCGCGGCGCGTGCGTCAGGTGGCGATAGCCCAGCGCGCCCGCGGCGAGGATGAGCAGGGCGAGCAGCGTTCCGCCTCGCCGAACCCGGCTGTAATGAAGGCTGAGCGAGGTGAGCGGCAGGCGGGCGGGGTTGGCCGGCGGAGCCAGCCGCGCGATGGTGCTGCCCCCCGCGTCCTCAGGCAGGTTGTGAAGCCGGCTGACCATCGTCTCTTCTGCCGAACAGACGGTTTGCCGCCCACAGCACTCCGAGGGCGGCCAGGATGGACAAAGCGGGAATCGCCCCCAGGCGGTACCGCACGCTGCCCACATAGAAGAAGTGGAGCACGCAGATCATCACCGTCGGGAGCAGGAGCCCCATCCATTCCGCCACGTGCTTCCGGTACGCCCAGAGCCCCAGCCCCACAGCACTGTAGAACAGAAACGACCACACGGCAAACGTGAGTCGAACGACCGGGGCGCCCAGTTCATCCGCGTGCAGAAACGGGCTCCAGGTCCGAGCCAACTTCACCAGGCCCAGCCGAACGATCCGCCCCGGATCGTCCCGCATGGCCTGCCAGGCGGCGTCGGAGAAATGGCGATCCCAGGCGTGTTCGCTCAGGCCGCGGACGGCCGGGCTGTCCTTCACGTCACCCAGATCGCTTGCGCCGGTGGCGCCCGGGCGGACGCCGTCGTACAGGCTGATACCGGCCCGCGTGGTCAGCCAGCGCCAGTGGCCGGTGACCTGGAGGTTCCGGTATCCCCAGGGCGCCAGCGACAGCACGACGAACGCGATCACGAAGGCCGGGCCCGCGGCCGCCTGCCAAGCGAAACGCCGTCGCCCCCAGATCCAGGCGCTCCAGAGCGGCACCAGGATCACCGTACTTGGGCGCGCGTAGACGGCGGCGGCGGCGAGGACCCCCACGGCCAGCCAGCGCCCGACGTGTCCGCGCTGCCCCAGGGGCCAGCCGATGAGCCACCACCACGCAAGCAGCGTGACAAAGAGGGTTTCCGTCAGCAGGAGGCCGGCCGAACCGACCAGCCCCGGATCGCAGGCGACAATCAGACCCGCCGTCAATCCCGCTCGCCAGGACGCCAGTCGGGTCCCCAGCAGGGCGACGGCCACGGCCCCCAATGCGCCCACGATCCACTGTCCGACGCGGGCGATCACGACGCCGTGCCTGAGCCCTGCGACCGGTGACAGCATCGCCGGGTAGAGCGGCATCCGATCGGCCCGATGGCCGAATTCGCCGATCAGCCCACGTCCTTCGTGAAGCGATTGGGCCAGCGCCCAGTACTGTTGTTCATCCGGGAAAGTGAGCGCGTTCGGCTCGGGCAGACGGGCCATGGTGAAGCAGCCCAGGCCCGCCCGGCAGCCCAGCGCCATAACGAAGACCACAGCGCAGACCCGGATCGGACAGGCGCCGGCCGGCGCTGCCGGGGTCGTGCGGGTTGAGGAAGGGCTGTGCGGCACGCTTTGCGGGTCACCCGTCGGGACGGAGCGACCTCACGCGAACCTCCAGCACGCGCCGGGTGCCCGCGGTGAGCTTCACTCGATCGTCGATACGGTATCCGATGAGGTAGATCGGGCCAAGGTGATCGCAGAGCACCGTCGCGGAATCCCGCTCGGCGAGCGGGACCTTGGCGTCGATCAGGAAGTCGGACAGCTTACGCGTGCCCGGCGCCCCCAGGGGCCAGAACCGGTCGCCGGCCTGACGGTTGCGCACCGTCAGGGGCAGATGCACGGCGTCCAGATCGAGCCACTCCTGTGCTTCCGCGGGCTCGTCGGCCGCGGCACGGCGTCCCTGTCGCCATTGTTCCAGGGCTCGATCGCTTGGGTGTGTAATGCGGCATTCCAACTCGAGTCGCCGCATCGCCAGCGATGTGCGGCCCGGCACGTTGACCCGCACCTCCGGCGCGAGTTCTTCGCGGGGTTCGTCGGCCGGTCGGATAAAGATGAGCCGGTCGTAGACGCGCATGACCGTGACACCGTCGGGCAGGTGAAGCTCCTGCGTGCCGGTGCGATCCTGCAGCAGCCGCGTGACGGCGATCACCGTGGCGTGCGTGAATCGTCGCTCGCCCACGCCCAGGCCTCGAACGGCCCGCCGGATGAGTTCGGCCTGCACGATCTGCGGCTTGGCGGCCATGGCGGCGGCGTTCAGCACGACTTCCTGGTCGTTGCGGGAGATCAGCAACGTCCCGAACATCGGGTCCACGGTTTCCCGGAGAAACTCGTCCACCCAGCGCGCCTGCTGGGCCAGGCGCAGCAGGGCGTCGTCCACCTGGGGGTTCACCTGCTCGCGCACAAGGGGAAGCACGATGTTCCGAATGCGATTCCGCATGGGTTCCGTGGACTCGTTGGTCCGGTCGTGCCGGAAGGCCACGCCCAGGCCGTCAAGGAACACTCGCAGTTCCTCGCGGGTGAATCGCAGAGTCGGGCGGACGACCTCGATGGCGGACCGTTCCCGGATCGGCCGGCGCTGCGGGATGCCGGTCATGCCTCGCCACCCGGTGCCGCGGATGACGCGGTGGAGGACGGTCTCCGCGTTGTCATCGGCGGTGTGCCCGACGGCCACGAGTTTGGCCGATGCCGGCCCTGTGCAGACCCGTTCGTAGAAGGCGTAGCGACAACGCCGGGCGGTTTCCTCGATGGACTCGCCCGTGTCCCGGGCGGCGTCCGGCACGTCGACGCGCTCCACCGTGCAAGGGAGCTCCAGGTCCGCGGCAGTGGACTGGACGAACGCCGCGTCCGCGTCGGACTCGGCGCCGCGCAGCCCGTGGTTCAGATGGGCGACATGCAGCGTCAGGGAGTACCCGGCGTGCCGGTTCAGCCCGACCAGGGCGTGCAGCAGGGCCGTGGAGTCGAGCCCGCCCGAGACGCCGACGACGACCGCAGACTGGCGATCGAACAGATCCTCCGCTTCGATCTGTTCCGCCAGGGCCCGGATGAGTCGGATGCCGCTCATGGGGAAATGCCCGTTCGGTTTCACGAAGGGCGCCCTCTGGCGCCGACCGGAGACACGAGGCCCTCCGGTCTCCCTCACTCCTTCAAGCCCTGTCCCCAGCCGAGCTTGTCCACCAGTTTGTGCCAACGCGGGTACATCGGGTTGTGAACCAGCTTGAAGGTGGTCCCCGACCGGCGGACGGCCACCCGATCATCCGGGCGCAGTCCGCACGACATCTGCCCGTCCACGATGACGGCCGTTCCGTGGTTGACCCGCTTGGCGACGACCTCCACCACCGCGTCCTGCTCGAGAACCATCGGGCGGTGCGTCAGGGAATGTACCAGCAGGGGGGTCAGCAGAAAGGCCCGCACGCCCGGCTGCACGATGGGCCCACCCGCGGACAGGTTGAACGCGGTGGAGCCGCTGGGAGTGGCCACGATCAGACCGTCACCGCTCACGTCGGTCAGTCGCCGGCCGTCCAGGGACACGGACAGCTCGATGATGCGGAAGGGCGGCCCCGCCTGGATCACGCAGTCGTTGACCGCCATGCTGGAGAAGACCTGGTAGTCGCCCCGATGGACGGTCATGTCCAGCATCATGCGATCGCTGATGAGACTTGCGTCGTTCAGGACGCGATCGAAGTTGAACTGCAACTCTTCCAGAAGGTAGTCGGCCAGGTAGCCGAGCTTGCCGAAATTCACGCCGACCAGCGGAATCGGGTTGCGGCCGAGCGAACGGGCCACGCCGAGCATGGTCCCGTCGCCTCCGAACACCACGATCATCTCTGCTCCGGCCTCCAGGGCTACCTGCCCGTCGGTGGACAGCTTCGCCCCGATGATGTCGCAGTGTTTCCGGGCGAACGAGTGAAAACGTTCCATCGCGGCGGGCACGACCGCCTTGTCCGGGTTTCCCAGGAGAAAAAGCCGTTTGGGTTGGTTCGGTTTGGTCATGCGGCGCCTGGCCTGCAGCGAAACGCAACGGGGCCGTCAGGACGACATCAGGGATCGCGGGCCGGCTGATCCTGGGGCCCGCTCATGCACGGGCGCCTCTCGCCGCGCCGGAGTTTCCGTGAGCAGTCGATGCACGGCGGCGGCGATGGCGGCGGCGTCGATCCCCACGTCGCTCATCTGCGATCGTCGCGACCCGTGCGACACGAAACGATCCGCCGGCAGACCCAGGCGGGCCAGCGGACCGACGTCCAGGCCGAGTTCCTGGGCCGTCTCGAGCACCGCCGATCCGAAACCGCCCGCCACCGAATGATCCTCCACCGTCACCGCGGGCCGGCCTGCTGCAAACGCGGTCAGGACCATGCTCCGGTCGATGGGGGCGGCAAAGCGGGCATTGACCACCCCAGCCTCGACACCATCAGCGGCCAGGATCTTTGCCGCCTCCAGGGCGTTGGCCAACACCGCGCCGTAGGCCAGGATGGTGGCGTCATCGCCGGTACGGACGGTTCGGGACACGCCCAACTCGAATGGCGGACACGGGTCCGGCTTTGCCGGCACGGAATCACGCGGGTACCGGATGGCGACCGGACGATCCTGCGCCAGAGCAAACGCGAGAGCCTCACGCAACTCCGGTTCGTTAGCCGGAGCGATGAGCACCATTCCGGGCAGAATGCGCAGGTAGGCAACGTCGGCAAACCCGTGATGCACCGCGCCGTCGCCGCCCACGAGGCCCGCCCGGTCCAGGCAGAAAACGACCGGCAGGCCCTGAAGCGCCACCTCCTGGAAGACCTGGTCAAACGCCCGCTGCAGGAACGTCGAGTAGATGGCCACCACCGGCCGCAGGCCCGCGCGGGCCATGCCGGCCGCTACGTCCACGGTGCAGCTTTCGGCGATGCCCACGTCCACGTACCGGTCCGGGAACCGCTGCGCGAATGCGGCCAGACCCGTTCCGTCGGGCATGGCGGCCGTCAGGGCGACGACTCGCGGATCCGTTTCGGCCAGGGCGATCATCGCGTCGGAGAAGGCGCGGGTCCAGCTCTTGCCGTTGGGCGGCTGAATCGTGACTTTGCCCGCCTCCACCTGAAACGGCGAAGGGCTGTGATACATGTTGGGGTCGGCCAGCGCCCATTCGCACCCACGGCCCTTCTGCGTATGCACGTGCAAGAGCACGGGATGCGGAACGTCCTTGACCAGATCGATCACTTCAATGAGCTGCTCGATGTCGTGCCCGTCCACGGGGCCGACGTATTGGAACCCGAAGTTCTCGAAAAGCTGGTTCGGCGTCAGGGTGGCCTTGATGCCGTCCTTCAGATGAATGAGCGCGTCGGAGAACGCCTTACCCACAATGGGAACGCGGGGCAGCGTTTGTTGTACCTGACGCTTGAGCTCTCCGTACACCGGGTTGGCCCGGAACCGAGCGAGGTGCATGGCCAATGCGCCTTGCGTGGGGGCAATGCCCCAACTGTTGTCGTTCAGCACGACCAGAAACTGCCGGCGCAGTGTGCCTGCCTGGTTCAACCCCTCGAACGACAGCCCGTTGACGATGCTTGCGTCGCCCACCAGGGCTGCGACGCGGTGGGACCGGCCGGCCTGCTGGTCGGCCCGGGCCAGTCCGACGAGGCTGGCGATGGCCGTTCCCGCGTGGCCGACGTTGAACAGGTCGTATTCGCTCTCGTCGATGGCGGGGAAGCCGGACAGCCCCCCGTCCTTGCGGATCGAATCAAACCGGTCGTTGCGCCCCGTGAGCAGCTTGTGCGGGTAGCACTGGTGGCCTACGTCCAGCACCAGCCGATCCGTCGGCGTGTTCAAGCAGCGGTGCAGGGCGATCGTCAGTTCCACGACGCCCAGATTGCTGGCGAGGTGTCCGCCGTTGCGGCCGACGACTTCCACGATGCGCGTCCGGATTTCCTCGGCCAGGGCCGGCAGGCGGCTGACCGGGATGGCGCGCAGATCACGGGGGGAACCAATCGTCTTGAGAATGGCCATGGTGTGTGTTCACTCCGGGCCGGCGCCGGTCCGACCGTGACGGGCGGAACGCGGCTCCGCCGTGCATCCGGTTGGGCCGCCTGATCCGTGGCCGATGCGCCGGCACTCGTCCTTACGCCGCGGACCGGCTCAATGTTTGCGGTCCATGCAGAACCGGGCCAGCTCGGCCAGATCGTGGGCCCGCGGCCCGAAACGGGTCAGGGCCGCTTCCGCGGCCTCCACGGCGGCCAGCCCGGCCCGCCGGCTTTCCGAAATACCCACGCACGCGGGGTACGCCTGCTTGCCCGCCTGCGCATCTTTGCCCACCGCCTTACCCATGTCTTCGGCCGTGGACGTTACGTCCAATAAGTCGTCCGCGATCTGGAACGCCAGCCCCACGTGCCGTCCGTAACAGCCCAGTTGCTCGACGGCCGATTCGTCACCCCCGCCGGCGACGGCGCCCAGGCGACAGGCGGTTGCGATCAGCGCGGCCGTTTTGCGCTCGTGAATGTATCGGACGCGTTCCAGGCTGGGCGCCTGGGTCTCTCCGTCGATGTCCGCGACCTGACCGCCGATCATGCCTTCCCAGCCCGTGCCGCGGGCCAGTTCCAGCGCCATGCGCCCGGCTCGCGCGGAATCGTACCCACGTCCGAGCAACTCAAACGCCAACGCCAGCAGGGCGTCTCCCGCCAGGATGGCCAGCGCCTCGCCGTACACCTTGTGGTTGGTCGGGCGTCCGCGGCGCAGATCGTCGTCGTCCATGGCGGGCAGGTCGTCGTGCATCAGCGAGAACGCGTGGACGCATTCCAACGCTGCCGCGGCGGGCAGGGCATCGTCAAAGTTGCCGCCGACCAGCTCGCAACTCCGTACGACCAGGTATGGCCGGACGCGCTTACCGGGCGCCAGGGCCGAGTATCGCATGGCCTCTGCCAGGCGCGGCGGCGCGCCCGGCGGCGCCTCCAGCAGGCGGCTGAACGCCGGAGCGAACTGCCGGCCGAACACGTCCAGACGCTGAACGATGCCTTCCGATGTTGTGGACGCCGACGTCACGGTTGCAGACCGTCCAGTACCCCATCATCCGCGCCGAGTTGCGCAAAGGGGCATTTTACTGCGCGCCGCATATGTTCACAACAGGTTCGCCTGCGCCTCCAGACCGGTGTCCGGAGTGGGCGAAGGGGGAACAGAAGGCTCTGGCACCCCTGCCGCGGCGGGTGCGGCCCCGGCGTGGGGTGTATTTGCCACTCCGAATCCGCCCCGTGGGGACGCTCGATCAATCGAATTCCAGCAGTTCCACGTCGAACACCAGCCAAGCGTCGGCCGGGATCTTGGGGGGGGAGCCGCGTGAGCCATACGCCAGGTCCGGCGGGATGATCAGGCGGCGCGTCCCACCCACCTGCATCGTGGAGAGCCCCTCCGTCCAGCCCGGGATCACGGATTGCAGGTTGAACTGGGCCAGGTTGTTGCTGTCAAACTGCGTGCCGTCCTCGGCCAGCCAGCCGGTGTAGTTGACGGTGACGGTCGAGTTCTGCTGTGGGATGCCGCCGACCCCCGGCTGCACGTCGAAGTACCGCAGGCCGGAATTGGTCTGCACCTGCTGCAGGGTCGAGGCGATTGCGGGGATGTCGCCTACGTTGCCCGCGTTGATTTCGTCGATCAAGGAATCCATGTCCGACTCCGTATCCTCGTCATCCTCGTTCACGTTGTCGTTTCCGTCTTCGCTGGTGCTGTCGTCCGTGCCGAAGTTGTAGCGGAACCGGGCGTCCGGATCGGAATCGGGGATCATAAGCTGCTGCAGTTCCACGCAGCCCGAAAACGCGACCAGCAGAACCGTCCCGGCAATCATCCCTCGCAACATGCGTCTTGCTCCCGTCACTTCTGTGTTGTCGCCCGGGCCCGGCGGCCCGTCCGCATCACGCTACGGCGCTTCTTCTGTGCGTGGCGGTGTGGCCGTCTGCCACTCTCGCCAGGCCGCGATCGCGTTTCGTCGAACCTCCGGATCGTCGACCTGATAGTCAAACGACACCCCGGTCAAGGCGCGAAGCGCCCGGTCTGCTTCCTGCCCCACGATGTACTGTGGCGGCGCATCTGGCGCGTCCGTCGGGAAATCCACTCCGAACGACGCGGACCTTCCGCTTGCCGCCCGGATCGCTCGGGCTGCGGAGGCGTCGATGGCCGTCCAGCCGGTGTACCGGCCCATATCATCCAGGCAATCGATCAGCGCGTCCACCGGTTCCCGGCGGTTGGTCAGGGCCAGGGCCTGGATGGCCTGGACGCGGACGCCGGCTTCAGGGTGCGAACGAGCGGCCCGGCCAAGCGGCTCCAGGCCCGCGTCCAGGTGGTCCGTGGCCAAGCCCACGGCCGCCCATCCGACCACGTCCGGACGCGAATCGTCCAGCCGGCGGACCAGTTCGGCGGCGACCTCCGCCCCGGGGCGTCGCGCGTATTCCTGCAGGGCCATACGGCGCAGGTCTTCATCGGCGTCGTCAATGGCCCGGCGCAGATGACGTGTGCTGAGCGGCGTGTTCACGCGGCTCAGCAGAAACACGCCGAAACTCCGCAACTCCAGGTCGTCACGCGACAGCAGACCCGCCCCGACCGGCACGGACGCCTCCCCCAGACCGGCCAGCCGCATCACGTAGCCCAGGCGAGCCTGGGAGTCGGCCGTGTTCACGAGCCGGTATCCCCACCAGCGGGCCCATAGGGGATACCGGAAAACGAGCAACACAGCGCAGATCACGGCGAGCGCGACGAACATCGCGACGAATCGACGGTTCGAGCGCTGGACCGCACCAAACCCGTCGGTGACCGATGGAAGCATGGTGGTTGCTCCCGCTGGGTTGGGGTGCAGGGGGGCTTCCGACCCGCTACGCGCGGGCGGTCGCGGTGCCGGACCGGCCGGCTCGACATTCCTGGCCGTAGGCGAATCCCTGATCGAACGCCTGGAGGTTGAGGGTCTCGGTGCCGGGCGGCACGGAGTCGGCGACGGATTTTCGCAGCGCGTCCGGGGGCACCAGCTCCACGATGGCGCCGAAGAACCCGACCATGACGATGTTGGCCACCATCCGCCGCTTCAGCTCCTCCGCTATTTGTGTCGACGGGATGCCGTAGGCCGTGATCCCGGGCCGCAGGTCCCGCGGCTCCACCAGGTCCGACTCGTACAGCAGAATCGCGTTGTCCGCCATGCCCGGGGCGAACTGGTTGTAGGCATCCTGAGACATGACGACCAGGATGTCCGGGTGCGTGACGTACGGGTACTCCACCGGCTCGTCCGAGACCACGATCTGGGCGCTGCACGCGCTGCCGCGGGCCTCCGGGCCGAACGCCTGCGTCAGCGTGGCGTGTCGGGTACCGTAGATGGATGCACCGCGGCCGATGATCATTCCGCAGAGAATGACGCCCTGGCCGCCCAGTCCGCCAACCTTGATTTCCGTAGTGCTCATGCCGTCTGTTCCCGCCGGCCGCCCGCCGTCAACGGGTCCGTGCCGCTTCCTGCTTCGCCCGGGTGGCCTCGATCAGGTTTTCCCGTTCCCGGTCCACGAACTTGCCGCACACGATCTGGTCCTGGAAAGTGATGTCGCACTCGCGCGTGTCGGCTCCGTTCTTGATTACGGTGTTGTCGCGGTACCACTCCATCCGCTCCAGGCTGGTGCCCAGGCGGTTACGCCGCTCGTAGAGCGTCGGGCACGGTGCGATCACCTCAATGAAGCTGAAACCGTCCTTCCGCAGCGCTTCGGTCATCGCCTTGCTGAGCTGCCGCACGTGAAACGCCGTCCAGCGAGCCACGTACACCGCCCCGCACGAGTCCGCCAGGAACGGCAGGTTGAACGGACGCTCCACCACGCCCAGCGGGGCGGTCGTGCCCACGGCGTTCTGGGGCGTGGTCGGGGCGACCTGCCCGCCCGTCATCGCGTAGTTGAAGTTGTTCACGCAGATGACCGTGACGTCCAGGTTCCGCCGGGCCGCGTGGATGAAGTGATTGCCGCCGATGGCGATCAGATCGCCGTCGCCGCTGTACACCACCACCTTCAACTCGGGATTCGCCAGCTTCAGCCCAGTGGCGAAGGGCAGCGCCCGGCCGTGCGTGGTGTGGAACGAATCGAAATTCAGATACCCCGCGACTCGGCCGGTGCAGCCGATGCCGGACACGATGGCCAGGTTTCGCAGGTTCAGCCCGGAGTCATCCAGGGCCCGGGCGAAGCAGTTGACCGTCGTGCCGATCCCGCATCCGGGGCACCAGATGTGGGGGATCCGGTCCATGCGCAGGTACTGTTCAACGGGGTTCTGCATCCCCGCACTCGTCGTCGTCATCCGGCCGCCTCCATGATGGTGTGGAATATCGTCGTGGGGTCGTGTACAGTCCCGCCGGCGTGGGGAACGGACACCACGCGGCAGTGGCCCGCCGCGCATCGTTCCACCTCCAGCACCATCTGCCCCATGTTGATTTCGGGCATGATCATCACCTTCACCCGCTCCGCCAGTTCGCGGATGACCTGCTCCGGGAACGGCCAGACGATCACCAACCGCAGGCAGCCCACCTTCAGGCCGCGCTCGCGGGCCATACGCACCGCCCGCATGGCGACCCGCGACGTGATTCCGTAGCTGAGCACAACCACGTCGGCGCCTTCCAGACCGTCGGCCCGGACATCAATGATTCTGTGGACGTTGTTGCGAATCTTGCCGACCAGCCGCCGGATGAGCTTGTCCTGTGCGACGGCGTTCATCACCGGGTAGCCGCGCTCGTCGTGGGTCAGGCCGGTGATGTGGACGTTGTGGCCCTGCCCGGCCTTCGTCAGGGCCGGCACCAGCGTGTCATCCTCCGGTTCATACGGCTTGTACTGCCCGGGGGGCCGGGCGGTGAATTTTCTCGGGACGATCGGGATCTCCCGGTAGGGCGGAATGACCACGCGCTCGGTCATGTGCCCGATGCTTTCATCCATCATGAACATGACCGGCACCCGATACTGCTCGGACAGGTTGAACGCCTGGATGATCAGGTCGAAGCATTCCTGCGGGCTGTTCGGACACAGCGCTATGATCTCGTAGTCGCCGTGCGAACCCCAGCGGGCCTGCATCATGTCCGCCTGCGCCGGCAGCGTGGGCAGCCCGGTGGACGGCCCGCCGCGCTGCACGTTCACGAACACGCACGGCACTTCCGCCATCGCGGCCAGGCCGATGTGTTCCATCATGAGCGAGATGCCCGGGCCGGAACTGACCGTCATGGCCTTGGCCCCGCCCCAGACCGCGCCCTGGATGGCGATGGAGGAGGCGATCTCGTCTTCCATCTGGATGAAAGTGCCGCCGGTGCCGGGAAAGCGGGCGGCAATCCGCTCCACGATTTCCGTGGAGGGTGTGATCGGGTAGCCGGCCACGAAATTGCAGCCGGCGGCGATGGCGCCCTCGGCCGCCGCGTGGTCTCCGTCGATGTACAGGGCGCCGGTCAGCTCCGCCTTGCCGTTGTTGGACACGCTCGTTTACTCCGCGTCGGACGCCTTGCCATTTGCAGCGGAACGGATCACGCCGGAACTGCGGGCCCCGAAGATGGCGAAATCCGGACAGTACATGCCGCAGAGACCGCAGCCGGTGCATTTGTCACCGTCCGCGACCTCGGGGTAGTGGTAGCCCTTGGCGTTGAACCTCGCGGACATGCGCAGGACCCCCAGCGGGCAGAAGGACACGCAGAACCCGCACCCTTTGCATCGCTCTGCGTCGATCGACACGACGCCGGGGATCCGGGTCTTGCGGGGTTTGGCTGCCGTCGCACCGCTCTCGCCGGAATGGCCGCTTCCTTCAGTCATGACACTTTTCCGAACCGGTAATGCTCACCTGCGTGCCGCGCCAACTCATGGTGACGCGAAAGCGCGCCATTCTACTGTTCTGGGGCGGCTTCGCTATGCCGAAAAGCGCTGACGGGGGTCGCTTCTGTCAGAACCCTCTGCCACAGGGCCGCTGCGGGGCAGACGCGCGGGGCGCCGCGTAACCTCTTGCCCCAGCGTGACTTCATGTTTTCCGTCGCGGTCCGGACGCAGCCGCCTGACCCGTGCCCGGACACCGTTGGATCAGCCGAACGCCTCTCCCGCCCCGCGGAAGCCGGGGATCATCGCGTCCTGGACCCAGTCCTCCAGGATCTGGCTGAGCCGGGACACGTCGTTTACCATGATCACCAGGTTCTGGTTCCGGCCATTTTGGTCTTTGACGAAATCCTTGAGCACGGCGACCTTCTCGAACCCCACCCGCTCAAACATCCGGATCGCTCCCACGTTGCCTTCAATCACGTGGGCCTGGAGTTTCTCCAGTCCGCGGTGCTCCGCCAGGCTGACCAGCTCTCGGGCAAGCAGGCTGCCCAGCCCGATTCCCTGGTGACTTGCAGCGATGGCGAGCCGGACGTGCCCGACGTGCTGCATCCAGCCGTGGGTGCTGATGTGCAGCGTGGACTGGGCGACGATGGCATCGCCGGCCAACGCCACGAGCGGAATCACGTGTTCCAGGTCGATGTTCTCGGTCCACTGGCGGATGACGTTCGGATCGGACACATTATGGCGCAGGTACATCTTGTCTTCGGCCGACATCCCCTGGAACAGGGCCGTCAACCGCTCGAAATCTCCCTTTTCCAGCGGACGGATCAGCACCGAATGCCCGCCCTGCAACGCCATCTGCTTCGGATAGTCGGCGAGGGACATAGTGACGCTCCTTGTGCTTCCCGCAGCGGTGACCAGCGTATCGTGCATGGACTGCGCTCACAAGGGATCAGGCCCCCCATCGTAACCGCTAACCTCGCTCTCGCCGGCGGCCGGTCTTGCGGTGGGGGCGGTAGCCGGGGGGGCTGGGTTTCCCCTGCGCGTGGCGGGGCCTGGGGGCGGCGTTGCGCGAACGGGAACGCACGCGGTTTTGACTGCCCTTCGTCGCATGGGCGGGGGGCTTGGGCGGGATCAGGGCGTCGGGGCCGTAGCCGATCAGGTCGGCCCGACCGGCCTGGAGAAGGGCTTCCCGTACCAGGAAGTAATTCTCCGGCTTGAAGAACTGGATGAGCGCCCGTTGCAGCCTCCGCTCGCGCAGGTGCCGGGCCACGGGGAGCGGCTTGTGCGTTGCCGGGTCCACGCCCGTGTAATACATGCAGGTGGCGATGTCCATGGGGGCCGGAATGAAGTCCTGGATCTGCTCGGGCTTGTAGCCGGCTCGCTTCAGGTAGACCGCCAGCTCGATGGTGGCCCGCAGGTCACTGCCCGGGTGCGACGCGATGAAGTAGGGCGCCAGGTACTGCGGCTTGCCCGCTCGCTCGGATTCCCTGCGGAACCGCTCCGCAAATCGCTCGAACGTCTCGTGCGCCGGCTTCTTCATCGCGTCCAGCGTTCGCTCGTCCACGTGCTCCGGGGCCACGCTGAGTTGCCCGCCCACGTGATGCTCGGCCAGTTCCCGCACGTATTCCGGCGAGCGCTCGGCCAGGTCCATCCGGATGCCGCTGGCCACAAAGACCTTCCGGACGCCTTTCTGCCGCCGGACCTCGCGCATGAGCCGGATCAACCGGCCGTGGTCCGTGTTCAGTAGCTTGCAGACTGTCGGGTGTACGCACGACAGGCGCTTGCAGACCTTCTCAACCTCCGGCCGGCTGCAGCACATCCGGTACATGTTGGCCGTCGGCCCGCCGAGGTCGCTGATGACGCCGGAAAAGGCCGGGTCTGCCGTCAGGGTGCGGACCTCCCGAAGCACTGACTCTCGGCTCCGCGACTGGATGATCCGCCCCTGGTGGGCCGTGATCGAACAGAACGTACACCCGCCGAAGCAGCCCCGCATCAGCGTGATCGAGTCCTTGATCATCTCATGCGCGGGGATCGGTTCGGTGTAGGACGGATGCGGCCGGCGCGTGTACGGGAGGTCGTAATACCGGTCCATGTCGGCGGTGGTCACGGGCAGGCGCGGCGGCGTGACCACGACCGCCTGGTCGCCGTGCCGCTGCACCAGCATCCGCGCGTTGTGAGGGTTCGTCTCCAGGTGGAACCGCCGTGTGGCCTCCACGAAGGCGCCCTTGTCCGACCGGACCTGCTCGTACGACGGCAACTCCACCACGCCCGCCCCCGCAGGTGCGGCCTCAGAGCGGCCCAGCGCGTACGCCACGCCCCGCATGTTCCGAAGATCACGCACAGGCTCCCCGCCGGCCAACCGCCGCGCGATTTCCACGATCGCGTCTTCGCCCATGCCGTAGACGACCAGGTCCGCCTTGGAGTCCATGACGATCGACTTGCGGACCGTGTCGCTCCAGTAGTCGTAGTGGGCCAGCCGCCGCAACGACGCCTCTACGCCGCCCGCGACGATCGGCACGCCCTTGTACGCCTCCCGCGCCCGGTGGCAGTACGGCAGCGTCGCCCGGTCCGGCCGCAGTCCGATCCGCCCGCCCGGCGAGTACGCGTCGTCGTTGCGAACCTTTCGATTGGCCGTGTAGTGGTTGATCATCGAGTCCATGTTCCCCGCGCTGACGGCGAAGAACAGTTGCGGCCGGCCGAACTGCCGCCACGGCTCGCACGAGTGCCAGTCCGGTTGGGCCAGAATCGCCACGCGAAACCCCTCCGCCTCCAGCACGCGGCCCAGCAGCGCCATGGCGAAGCTCGGGTGGTCAACGTAGGCGTCGCCGGTGACGAAGACCACGTCCACCGCGTCCCAACCGCGGGCGTCCATTTCCGCCCGGCTCATGGGCAGCGGCAGGGCGGTGGGATCGGGTTGTCGTTTCATAGACTCCACGGGGATGCCTCAGCTCTTTGCAAACCGTCACTACAAGCGTAGCACACAGGTCCGAAAAACGACAGCCGGGCGGGCGCTTCACCTTGTGGCGCGCCGGATGCTCATATCCCGTCGCGGCGGGGCCGATTGTTAACTGGGCGTCCGCCGAACGCTTCACGATATATCCACGGGGCTGTCAGGCCCTCAGGACATCCGATAACCGCGAGGAACTCCGCATGAATCCGCTGAAAATCGGGAACGTCATCCGCGTGGAAAGCGGTCAGATTGAGGTCCTGCTGACCGTCGATGATCTGGAGCTGGAGCACGAGGGCAAGACCTTTCGCGTCGGGCAGCTCGGATCGTACGTCACCGTGCCTCTGAACGACCGGACCCTGGTCGGGTTCGTCACGCAGTCGGGGCGGCAGGAGCTGACGGTGGCCGACATCGCCCCGCAGTGCGTCATGCGCGTGCAGCTTCTGGGCGAGGTGAAAGACGGTCGGTTCATCCGCGGCGTGAACGAGTCCCCGGTGATCGGCGACGACGTCTGGGTGGCCATCCAGAAGGATTTCGATGCGATTTTCGGCAGCTTCGACCAGCTTCTGGCCGGCAGCAAGCACGCGCAGAGCTTCATGCTGGGCAAGTTCGCGATGAACACGGATTACGACGTGCGGGTCCTCGGCACGGAGTTCTTCAACAAGCACTGCGCCATCCTGGGCAATTCCGGTGCGGGGAAAAGCGTGACCACGACCCGCGTGCTGGAAGAGGTAGTCAAGCTCCCCGAGTCCCAGGTTGTGCTGTTCGACATGCACGGCGAGTACCGCGCGGCGTTCAGCGACGAGCAGGGCCGGCTGAATCCCAACGTCACCTATCTGGGCACTGAAGACCTGGTGCTGCCGTACTGGCTGCTGAAGTACGAGGAGCTGGAAACGCTGCTGGTGGATCGCTGCAACCCGTTGCACGTCAGCAGCCAGATCTCGTTTCTGCGCGCCGCCATCATGGATTTCAAGCGCGATGCGGCCGTTGAGCTCGGCCTGGATCGCGAACTTACGCTGGACACGCCCATCTTCTTCTCGCTGGACCGCCTGAAAACGTACGCGGAGAACCTCAACGACGCCCGGTACGTGCTGAACAGCGAGAACCTGGCGTTCAACCGGCTGGCCCTGCGCTCCATGCCGCCCGATGAGCAGTGGCGGCTCATGCGCAGCCAGCGCTGCGAATTCAACAAGGGCAACCCGGAGGGTGAAACCCCGCACCCGCTGTACTTCGGAAAGCTGGCCGGCCTGATCGATTCCATCGACACCCGGTACAGCGACCGCCGCTACGAGTTTCTGCTCCGGCCCATCGAGCACGCGGCCCATTCGAACTACTTCCGCGACGCCCTGGCCGCCGACAGCACCGAAGGGAAAATGTCCGACGTGATGGAGCACCTGATTCGCGTGCTCTGCGGACGGATCGAGCCGCGCCGCAACCTCACCATCATCGACCTGTCGGGTATCCCGTTTGACGTCGTGGACGTGACCGTGGCCGTCACGACGCGGCTGCTGTTTGATCTGAACTTCTGGACGCCGGCCCATCAGCGGCACCCCATTCTGCTGGTGTTTGAGGAGGCCCACAACTACATCCCGCGAATCGAGCGCGAGCATTCGTTTGCCAAGACCGCTGTGGAGCGGGTGGCCAAGGAAGGCCGCAAGTACGGCGTGGCCGCCGCGGTGATCAGCCAGCGTCCGTCGGAGTTGTCGGAGACCGTGCTGGCCCAGTGCAACAACATGATCGTCATGCGGTTGAACAACCCGGACGACCAGGCGTACGTGGCCAAGGTGGTCAGCGACCATTTCTCGAGCCTGATCGAGATGCTGCCCATCCTCCGCCGCGGCGAGGGGTTCGTGCTGGGGGACAGCGTGCTGATGCCGCTGCGCACGCTCATCCAGCTTCCCAGCCGGCTGCCGCGGTCGGGCGACGTGGACTTCTTCAAACTGTGGTCCACGGAGATG
>Ga0334889_1001768_pt1 | contig 26874 bp, 25 predicted proteins | sample GraSluR1_MG_2_FD_207222 | JGI IMG/M metagenome (GOLD analysis project Ga0334889, IMG submission 207222) | Sludge microbial communities from methane-producing bioreactor in Wageningen University, Netherlands - Granular Sludge_8_08-R1 | ecosystem: Engineered > Bioreactor > Anaerobic > Unclassified...
CAGTGATGATCCACTGCGGATCGCGCGGACTGGGACATCAGGTGTGCAGTGATCATGTCAGGCTCTTGCAGGGCGTTCCCGCGCGGTACGGAATTGAACTGCCCGATCGTGAACTGGTGTGCGCCCCGCTGGACTCAAAAGAAGGCCAGCATTATCTGGCAGCGATGAACGCGGCGGCGAATTTCGCCTTTGCCAACCGGCAGGTGCTGACGGCGCAGGCGCGCGAGGCTTTCGAACAGGTGCTGGCGGGCAAGGTGCCGGACTGGCATCTGCGCCAGGTGTATGATATTGCCCACAACATGGGCAAGCTGGAAGAGCACAGCTTTGACGGTAAGCTGCGCAAGGTATGTGTGCACCGCAAGGGGGCGACGCGCGCCTTTGGGCCGGGGATGCCAGGCGTGCCGCAGCGCTACCAGAAGACCGGTCAGCCGGTGCTGGTGCCGGGCAGCATGGGCACGGCTTCCTGGGTGCTGGTTGGGACGGAAGAGAGCATGGCACGCTCGCTGGGATCGTGCTGCCACGGTGCGGGGCGGTTGATGAGCCGCAGCAAGGCGAAGAAACAGGTGCGGGGGGAGGATTTGCGCCGGGAGCTGGCCGAACAGGGCATCCTGCTCAAGGCGGGGTCGCTATCCGGCCTGGCAGAGGAAGCGCCGCAGGCGTATAAGGACGTGGACGAGGTGGTCGAGACGGTCAGCGGGGCGGGCATTGCGCGCAAGGTGGCGCGCTTGCGGCCGGTGCTGGTGATTAAGGGGTAGCATTGCTGTTCTTTTGTTATTCCGTGCAGACTGGTTTTGCTGGCAGTGGGAGCACCGGTAATTTATAATTTATGGATCACAATTCATAATAAAAAACAGGGAAAAGTCAACCAGCCAGTTCATTGATCAGGAAAATTGATGTCTTTTTGTAGGCTGCGTTTGCGTGTTTTACCTTTCAGGTACAGATGTCCGCAACGCACCAATCGTCAAGTTTCAACGAAACTTTTCAAACCGCGAGTTGAACGGATGGCCGGGAACCTCCCGCAGGGAAGTTCGCTGCGAGAAGATAACAAAGCCAATATCTTCACAAGCATGCGAAAGTCAGGTCAAGTTCAACCTGCGGGAGGAATTGCCAATGGTTTTTCCCTCGTGGGGAGTTTGCGGAGGCAGCAGGCAAGTGCTGAAATGTATAATACACCTTGTCTGATGATGTTGCTGTTGGCGCCGATAACTGAATTTGGCAGGAATGCGTATAATTTCGTCCATATGTTTTCAACTCTTCGAAAGATGGAAGAGTGAAATTTCTGTATTACTTTGCGTCTTCGCGGCTTTGCGTGAGAAAAATTAAAGAGGGACTATTCCCCGATCTTCGCCACGCGGGCTTTGGTGAGCTTGATCAGGTCTTTGACGGGCAGGCGGATGTTGAGGCCGCGCTGACCGCCGGAGATGTGGATCTCTTCAAATGCCTTTGAGCTTTCATCCAGCAGGACGAGGAAGGGTTTGTTGGTCAGGGCCAGCGGGGAGATGCCGCCGGCCTGCAGGCCGGTCAGGGCTTCGGCTTCGTCCTGAGTGGGCAGGGAGACTTTCTTTACCTTGAGCGCCTGGGCGACCAGCTTGAGGTCGACTTCCTGGAGGGCGTTAACCACGGCCAGGACGGGTTTGCCGGGTGCTTTCTGGGTGACGACGATGGTCTTGAAGACCATTTCGGGGGGGATGTTCAGTTGGGCCGCGGTTTCCAGCGCCCCTAATTTTTCAGCGGGGAGTTCGAAGGCGGTGTATTTGATCTTGCGGGAATCGAGCAGGCGGGTAATGTTATTGGTGGTCATGGGGTACCTTTTTGAATTGTTCTTTTCCAAAAAAAATCCGGCGGTTCAGTTTTCAAGGTTGGACGGACAGGTTAGAAACCTGTCCCTACAATGGTGCGTTGGTGGACTGCCTGGGCGGTTTTCCAACCGCCCTACAAGTCAATCGCCCCTAATATGAATCATACAACTGATCCCGCAGGGGCGGGGGGACGTAGGGACGCACATAGATGGGGTTGGAGAGGATCCAGGTGACGTCCTGATCCAGCCAGGTGAGAAGGGCTTCGACGCGGTAGGCACCAGGTTGGGTGCTGTTGTGCACGCAGATTTCGGCATCTTCCCATTTTTGGATCAATTCGCCATCCTTATATAGCCGACATGTGGCTGCCTGCGGCAGACGGATCTGAAAGGTGACGCTGTCTTTGAGGGTGACGGTGTCGCCGATGGCAGCTTTCTCATCACGGCCTTTGGCAGTAAAGCGGAAGCCTTCCGCCGGGGCGAGGTCATCACAGGCAATAAAGGTATGCCCCTGGCGCAGGGCGTCAAGTACCATGCGCCGATCTTCATCCAGGTTGCCATTGAGAGGACGGGGGACGATCAGGTGGTTGCTGAGATTGGTCAGCAGGTAGTGCTGCAGGCGTTGGGGGGCGTTGGGCAATCCGCCCAGGCCGCTGCCGGCGATGGCGGTGAGCTTTTCTCCGGCGGCAAGCTGCTCATCCCAGTACTGGCAGGCTTCCGGGCACGGGCCGCGCCGTGCCAGCCGGGGGAACCAGGCCAACAGGGCCGCCAAAAGGCGGCGGGGTGCTTTTCCTTGCAATTCGCTAAGGCTGTTCCAGACCTCCAAACCGTGAATGCCATCCGGGATGTCTTCCGGCGTCCAGGGAGGCAATAACTCGCCCAGGGCGGTATGCTGTGCGGCAAAGGGATGCGCCAGAAAGGCGAGGCCGTTGTTTTCGGCTGCTTTCCTGACCACCTGCCGGGGTTTGTGGGCAATGGGGGACAGTTCTCCTCCAGCATCCAGCACCAACAGGCGGCTGCGGGCGGGCTGGAGGGTACGGTCAAAGACCTCTTCGGCGGTCAACAGCAGGCAAATTTTGTTATTTTCATGCGCATAGCCATCAAGGCCGTCCACCAGCAAATTGTGGTCTGAGGTGATGAGTACGTCCAGGTCAGCGGCCAGGGCGCGCGCCAACAGCTCGGCATGCGAGGCTGTGCCGCCGGTATAATGGCTGTGGAGGTGGAGGGCAGTTCGAAGTTCTGTCATTTTGTTGGTTGACGATTATGGTTGATTACAGGTATAATCCAATCTGGTTTTCAATATCAGGAGGTACTACGTGCAACTTTCAGATTATTTTGACATTGCCTTAATTATAACTTCGATCGCCTTGATCGCCAGTGTGATCGTTCAAAACAAAGGTGTGGGTTTGGGCGGCCTGACAGGCGCCGATTCGGGCAGTGTTTTTTCAGCCCGCCGCGGCATCGAGAAGACACTTTTCTATATCACCATTGGCCTGAGTGTCCTGTTCTTCATTTTGACCATTGTGACCGTGATCGTCAGCGGCTAGCGAAGTTCAAACATTCGGAAAAAGAGTCCTATCATTGAGGGCACTTCTCATTGAGAGGTCGCCCTTTTTACTATTCTAACTATGAAAAAATTACGTTGGCAGTTGATCATCATATTCCTGACCGGGCTGGTTGTCGGTATTTTGCTGTTGGGGGAACAGCCTGCTGTGCAGACCCTGGCACCGGCACCCGTGCAAGGCGGGGTATACACCGAAGCCCTGATTGGCGCACCCCAGCGGTTTAATCCCCTGCTGGATTATTACAATGCGGTGGATCGTGATGTGGACGCGCTGGTATACAGCGGGCTGGTAAAGTTTGATTCGCGCGGTGTGCCGCATCCCGAGCTGGCTGAGTCGTGGGGCATTTCACAGGATGGGATGACGTACAACTTCGCCCTGCGTCCTGGAATTACCTGGCATGACGGCGAGCCGTTTACTACGGATGATGTGCTGTTCACCATTGAGATGATGCGCGAAGGTGAAGGGCTGGTGCCCACTGACATCACTGTATTCTGGCAGGAAGTGGAAGTCAAGGTTTTCAGTGACCTGTCGCTGCAATTCGTGCTGCCGGAACCGTTTGCTCCCTTTCTGGATTACCTGACCTTTGGCGTGCTTCCCCAGCATATTCTGGGCGACCGCAGTTTTGCCGAGATGGTGGATGATGATTACAACCTCAGCCCGGTGGGGACAGGCCCTTACCGCTTTGACCGGGTGGTGGTTGAGAATGGGCAGATCAGCGGAGTGCTGTTGAGCGTGAATACGGAATATTACCGTGACCCTGCATATATTGAACAAATTGTGCTGAATTTTTATCCTGACGCCCGTGCTGCTTTGGAAGCTTATCGCCAGGGTGTGGTGCAGGGGGTTGGTCTGATCTCGCTGGACATTCTGGAAGAAGCCCTGGCCGAACCGAACCTTGCCATGTACGCCATGCGCAAGCCGGAATTGACCATGGTGATTTTCAATCTGAACAATCCCGAGGTGGAATTTTTACAGGAAGTGGATGTGCGCCGTGCCCTGCTCGCGGGGCTTAATCGCCAGTGGATGATCAACACGATTCTGCGAGGGCAGGGGATCATCGCGGATGGGCCAATTCTGCCTGACACGTGGGCCTATTACCCCAAGACAGAACGGGTGGCGTTTGACCGTGACACAGCCATCAAGCTGCTGCGTGAGGCGGAGTATGTGGTCGCCGGGGAAGAAAACCCGGTGCGTACCAAAGAAGAGGTTGCCCTGCGCTTCGAGCTGCTCTACCCGGATACGGAAATGCATGCCCGGCTGGCAGAAGCCATTCAGACCAATTGGGCGGAACTGGATGTGGACGTGAGCATCACGCCCGTACCGTATGAAGAGCTGGTGAATGTGTATCTGAAAGACCGCCGGTTCCAGGCGGTGTTGATTGATTTGAATTTGACGCGCACTCCTGACCCGGACCCGTATCCTTTCTGGGATCAGGCCATGGCAACCGGCGGGCAGAATTATTCCCAGTGGGATAATCGCATTGCCAGCGAGTATATTGAGCAAGCCAGGGTGGTAGCAGACCTGGGCGAACGGGAGCGTTTGTACCGCAATTTCCAGGTCATTTTTGGCGAAGAATTACCCGCGCTGCCATTATATTACCCGATCTATAATTATGGCGTGGCTTATGATGTGCAGGGGGTCAGTGTTGGCCCGCTGTATGACAACAGCGACCGCTTCAATACGGTGACAGAATGGTTCCTGGTGGCAAAACGTACCTTGCAGGATGCTCCGGTTGTGGTGGAACCTACGCCTGAACCGTAATATCCCAATGGAATGGCTGCACATCCGGCTGGCTTTTGCAGCCGGATGTTTTCATAACGATGTGACCGTTGAATACACAGGTATGAAAACGCTCCGAATTGGAGCTTGAGGATTGGTGGGTTGTGGCTATCATGCCCGACAGGGTACAGCACGCGAAACCATTCTACGCCGGGTGAGTTTTGAAGTTGTGATCAGAAAATTGTTCGTGAAGATTTTGTTCAGATTGTTGATTCTATTTGCATCAGTTGTTAAGGAGGAAGAAATGCCATCATTTTATACTCGCAAAGGCGATGACGGGTTTACCAATACCCTGGGCGAAGGGCGCGTTGCCAAGTCGGATGAGCGCATTGAGGCATTGGGGACGATTGACGAAGTAACCTCTGCTCTGGGGATGGCGCGCAGCCTGTGCCAGACGCCGGGGGTGAATGACCTGGTGATGCATGTGCAGCGCGACCTGTACACCCTAATGTCCGAGGTGGCAGCTGAGCCGGAGGTGGCGCACAAGGTGCGCACGATCTCCGAATCCCACGTGGCCTGGCTGGAAGAACAGACGGACGCGATCACGGCTGCGGTAGGGGTGCCGAAGGGCTTTATTCTGGTGGGGGAGACCCGCTCGGGGGCGGCATTTGGCATGGCGCGGGCAATCGCCCGCCGGGCAGAGCGCCGGGTGGTGTCCCTGCACCAGCGCACGCCGTTCGAGAATATTCATCTGTTGCGCTATCTGAACCGGCTGTCCTCGCTGTGTTTTGTGCTGGAACTGCAGGAAAACCATACCTGTGAGAAACAGCCGCAAATGGCTGCTGAGAAAAAAAAGGGCAAGGAATGATTGGGACGTTGATCAATGTCGTCACCATTTTGATTGGGGGAACATTGGGCACCGTGATGGGCAGCCGCATTCCTGAACGCATCCGCAATACGGTGGTGAGCGGGTTGGGCCTGTTTGTCCTGGCGTACGGGGTTTCAATGTTTCTGGACACGCAGAATACCCTGCTGGTGTGCGGCAGCCTGTTGATTGGCGGGCTGTTGGGGGAATGGTGGAAGATTGAGGACGGGCTGGCAAAACTGGGTGCATGGCTGCAAACGAAATTCATCAAGTCAAACGGGGACGCTGACGCGGACGATGGCCGGTTTATTAAGGGGTTTGTGATGGCCTCGCTGGTGTTTTGCATCGGCCCGATGGCGATTTTAGGCTCCATTCAGGATGGCCTGACGGGCGACTACAATATGCTGGCGGTCAAAGCCGTGCTGGACGGGTTTGCTGCCCTGGCGTTTGCTTCCAGTCTGGGAGTGGGGGTGATCTTCTCGTCGGTGATGGTGTTTGTGTATCAGGGGACGATTTCCCTGCTGGCCAATCAGGTGCAGGCGATTGTGACCGATCCGATGATGCTGGAGATGAACGCGGTGGGCGGGGTGATCGTGATGGGGATTGCGATCAGCAGCCTGCTGGAATTGCGCAAGATCCGCCTGGGCAGCTTCCTGCCGGCGCTGGTGATTGCGCCGCTGCTGGTGGCGCTGTTGGAGCTGCTGGGGGTGGGGTTGTAGGGCAATACAAGTAACAGATTCAACAGAACAGTAGGGATGCTGCACATATATCCTCTCTCTAAGTCTCTCTTTCGCTTGCCGGAAGAGAGACTTTAATAAATGTACCAAACCCTGTCTTTTTTACCCTCCCGCAGGTTTCGGAGGGACCACCCATTCTGTCAAGCAAGTATCTGGTTTTTATTCATAATGATCAAGTTCAACGGTGCGGGAGGGAAAACAACGGGAAGTTGAAATCCGCCATAAAAAACGTTATTCTAAAAAAGAAACCTGGCGCGCAAAGCGCCCGCGGCCCTGCCCTACGCCCGGGAGCTGCTGCCGAACGTCAACTTGCGCGTGCGGCGTGATCCACCGGCCGCGCAGGTGCGCCAGCGACTGGACTGGATGGGGCATGAGGTAGATGTACCGATTCTGGTGGGGCTGCGGAGACGAAGGTGGATTTCCTGGTGACGCTTAACCGGCGGCATTTTATCGATGATCCGCGGGTGGTGCAGGTGAGCGGGTTACGCATTGGCACACCGGGGGATGCATTGGCCTGGGTGCGGGAGCGGATGAGGGGAAAATGAAGAAAACTTTTCTGGGGGATACAACGAGTTTGTAGTGTCAATTTGGTGCTTTTATTGGGTGTTATTATGCAGACTGATGGGTGTTGATGCATGACCGCCCATTCCCTGGATGCAGGTGGAACGACTAAAGTCGTTACTACAATTATGTTCACTCGCTTGGGTGGTTATGGGTAAAGGAGCGGATGAGGGAGTGTTATTCCTGATACACAAACACGGGATAGGATTCGCCGGTGAGTTTGAAGCCCATTTTTTTATAGAGGGCCTGGGAGGAGAGGTTGTCCTGCTGGGTGTTGACGGTGAGGTGCATGGCGCTGCTGAGCTGGAAGTCATCGATCAGGTCGTAGACCAGTTGAGCGCCGATGCCCTGGTTTTGCTGGTCTGGCGAGACGGCCAGGCGCTCCAGGCAGGTGCTGTTATGGGTGGTGGTGCTGATCTGGTAGCCGATGATCTGACCATCTCGTTCAGCAACAGTGGCGTATGCGCATTGCTGGAAGGCGGCGCTTAACGCTTCCCAGGAGATCTGCCAGAGGGGTTTGAAGGCTTGATGATCCAGTTTTAGAACGTGGTTCAGGTCGCTGCTTGCCATCTGCCGCAGGTGAATGTATGGAGCACGGGGAGGGATAATGGCCTGCTGGGTGGTGTCCCAGTAGAGAATGATGATGCGGTTGCTTTCTATGAAGTGGCTGTTTTGCAGTAGATCGCTGAACCAGGCGGAGATGCCCAGAGCGGCGACTTCCGGTTTGGGGTCGGGCAGGGATCGGTAGACCTGCTCAAAGAGCTGCGGCCAGACGCTGGCCGGCCGGGTGGGGAAGCCGCTGGCAAACAGGCGCACCCAGGCTACGTCTTTCGGTTCCACCGGGCAGGCGAGGGCAGCCTGGATATTTTCTTCACGTTCCAGCACCCAGAAAGGCTGGCTGGTGAGCCAATCCGGCACGCTGCGCCAGCCGGGATGACGGTGTACGAATTTGCGGGTATTAAATAATTCCAGCACCCCGGCACGGTCACGGGGCGTTAGGGGGTGCACATTGGAGTCGGTAGAGGGGAGCATGACTGCCTGGCTCTATTTCATCATTCGTTTTTGGGTATTGAGGAGCTTGCGCAGCAGACGTTCTTTCAGGCTGAGTTTTGACTTGTTATCGAGAGCGGCGTCCATGGTTGCCATAGCCTGAAGCTGCTTGCCGGTGCGCAGTTGCAGCGCAGAGATGCTTTGCAGGACGTAGGAACGCATCTGGCGTTCGCCAGCCTGATTGAGCAGATCGGAGGCGATTTGATAGCCTTCCAGGGCTTCATCCAACTGGCCGAGGGCTTCTTTGGCGGCGGACTGGTTGGCGATGGCGATCGCCTGACGGTTGATATCACCGGCTTGTTTGAAGAGGATATCGGTACCTGCCGCGGCACCCAGTGCGCCTTCGGCATTTTTCATCTTCAACAGGGTGACGGAGAGGTTATTGTCCATCTCGGCGGCCATCAAGGAATCACCGGCATCAGTATATATCTGGCTGGCGTTTTCGTACAGGATAGCTGCTATCGCATAGTCATTCGCCTTGTATGCAGCCGCGGCCTGTTTGACAAGTTTTTCGGGTGAGGGGTTGGTATCGGTCATGGGGGTCAGTAGGTGATCTCCAGCAGACCTTCGGCCACGGTGCGCAGTTTCTCAACCGAGAGGGTGCTCAGGCGGTGGGCCAATTCAAGATAAGACCGGTTGATCGGCCTGGCGACAAATTCCTGCAATTCTTCCGGCAGCTCCAGGAAACCGCTGAGGGCGTCCTGATCGATGCGCTGTTGTTTCATGGCGTTGCTCTGTTTGAAGAACTGGCGCAGGTCTATTTCAAGGCAGTTTGCCAGCACTTCGAGATGGGGAAGGGGAATGGTTTCTTTGCCCAGTTCGTATCTGCCCAGCAGGCTTCTTTTCAGGCCGCTTTCTTCAGCCAATTCTTTCAGTGTAAGACCGGCTTCATCCCGCGCCTGACGCAGGGCGGCAATGATCTCCTGATCGCGTTCTGCGATGATTGCTTCAGTTGCTGCGGCTTCTTTTCCTTCAGGGGCTTCAGAAAGGGACTTGCTGCCCCAAAAATGCTCGAGGGGCACATCCAGGTATTCGCTAAGGGCTTCAAGCTGGGGCAGGGTAGGGGACTGGTCACCGCTTTCGAAGGCTTTGTAGGCATAGCGGGAGACGCCGATCGCTTCGGCGCTGTCCTTGATGCTGCGGGCAGAGGCAATGCGGGCATCGTAGATCAGGGCGCTGAGTTTGCGGGTTCTCAATTGGATGAGCAGTTCATTTTTATCCATAGCATCTCTTTCGGTACGGGTTGCCGTGGGGGTTCGGCAATGCAGGATTTTTTCTATTATAGCATCAGTCGATGTGTTGTTGTGCTTGCAAGCACTCAAAATCTGTCGTTTCTGTCCATGCGAGAGGAAATTCCCCTCGCATGGACAGGTGTGTATTACCGGCGGCGGCCGCGGTTGTTGGAGAGCAGCTCGTCCATATTGGCGCCAAAGACGGCCGGGCCGAGATTGAATCCGGCGGCGATTAGCCGGGGCATGAACAGCGGGCGGATGCCGGTGGCTTTCAGCTGACCGATGACTTGATTGTCCCTGGTGATCTCGGTTTGTTCAAAGCGGAAGATTTCGGTCATGATGATGGTGTCGCCTTCCATGCCGGCTACTTCGGTGATCGAGGTGACCTTACGGGAGCCGTCCCGTAAACGGGATTGCTGGATGACCAGATCTACGGCAGAAGTGATTTGTTCGCGGATCACGCGCAGGGGAAGGTCGATACCGGCCATGAGGGACAGGGTTTCCAAACGGGAGACGGCATCTCGCGGGGTGTTGGCGTGAACGGTGGTCAGGGAGCCATCATGACCGGTGTTCATGGCCTGGAGCATGTCCAGGGCTTCACCGCCGCGGCATTCGCCCACGACGATGCGGTCCGGGCGCATTCGCAGCGAATTACGCACCAGATCGCGGATGGTGACTTCGTGCTGGCCGGTAGAATCGGTAGGCTTGGTTTCCATTCTGAGGACATGATCCTGCTGCAATTGCAGCTCGGCGGCATCTTCAATGGTGATGATGCGTTCATCCGCCGGGATGAAACTGGACAGTACGTTGAGCAGGGTGGTTTTGCCAGAGCCTGTGCCGCCAGAAATGACAATATTCAGGCGGCTGACCACACATGCTTTGAGGAAATCTGCCATGGTCTGGGTGATGGAATCATATTCGATCAGTTTTTCAATGCCGAGGCGCTCTTTCTGGAATTTCCGGATGGTGATCCCCGGACCATCAATCGCAATCGGGCGGACAATGGCATTGACACGTGATCCGTCTGGCAGGCGGGCATCTACCATTGGACGGTCATGGTCCACACGGCGGCCAAGCGGCATGATGATGCGGTCAATCACCCGCACCACGGCCTCTTCGCTGTCAAAGGTGATATTGGTTTTGACCAGCTTTCCTTTTCTTTCTACGTAGACATTATCCTGGTTGTTGACCATGATTTCGCTGACATCTTCGTCGTCCAGCAGGGACTGAATGGGGCCATATCCTAGCAATTCATCCGTGATATCGTGGAAGAGCTGCTCGCGCATGGCTGTGGCGAGCTGGAGTTTGGTGCTGCGGTAAGCCGCTTGCAGAATTTCCATGACTCTTTGGTCACGGGTTTCTGCGGAGGGCGGGTTGCCTTCCAGTTCACGGGAGACGATGTTGATCAAATAATCCTTTAGTTTGGCAAGATCAGGCGCCTGCATGGAAGATTGTGCTTGTTTCATGAGTACCTTTCATTTTCTTCCTGGTTGCGAACGGGAAGGAGAAACACGATTTGAGAGCGATTGACGGCGATGAAGTCCGTTTTATAGATTTCGTTACCCTGGATATCCATGACGATTGCATCCGTAATGGCAACAAATGGCTCGTCCATGTCCAACTCGTCTTTCAGGCGGTTATCCAGACGGATATGCAGGCATCCACGGATGGTGATGTGGATGGTGGTGTGGATGATTACATCTGCTTTCTCGGTGCGAACGACATCGGTGAATATTTTCCCTTTGTTTTCAAATGGGGGGGACATGATTTCTCCTGACATTTTTTATGGGCGGGGTGGCGAGTGCTGCGACCACCCCAAAAGGCTGGATTTGAAGCATGATTTCATACGGATTCTTTCAGGATTTAAGAGGCGGGCGTGTGATTGCCCCCATCATATTGCGTATAGATTTTCTCCCGGAGCCTCTGAAATTCGAGGGTTGGGTTCGGCCGGAGTAGACCTGGCGTTCGATTAATGGTTTTGCGAACCCATACAGGCGTCGCAGCAGGTTTTCATTATACATGGGGAGCAGCTGTGCGCAGTTTGCATTTTTGTCAGGCGGGCGGTCAAAAGAGGGCAAAATGAAAATCCCCGCCTGCATGGGGATAGCAGGGGGGAGGATTGCGCGGCGCGCAGTGATTCGCAAGGAACAAATGCTGTTTTTTTTACTTGCTAACGCCGGCGGTTGCTGCTGTTAAGATTTGAGAGTACGGTATTCATACTGGCGCCAAATACTTGCGGGCCAAGTTTGAACCCGGCAGCTTCCAGCCTGGGCATAAACATGGGGCGGATGCCGGTGGGTTTCAATTCTCCGACCACTTTATCGTCGTCGGAGATCCCGGTTTGTTCAAAGCGGAAAATTTCGGTCATGATGATCATATCGCCTTCCATACCGGCCACTTCGGTGATCGAGGTAACCTTGCGGGAGCCGTCTCGCAAGCGGGATTGCTGGATGATCACATCTACGGCCGAGGCAATTTGTTCGCGCACTACTTTTAACGGCAGGTTGACACCGGACATCAGGCACATGGTTTCCAGACGGGAAATGGCATCACGCGGGGTGTTTGCATGCAGGGTGGTGAGGGAGCCATCATGACCGGTGTTCATGGCTTGCAGCATATCGAGTGCCTCGCCGCCGCGGCATTCGCCGATGACGATGCGGTCTGGCCGCATGCGCAGCGAATTGCGCACCAGGTCGCGGATCACGACGGCGTTTTGTCCATCCAGGTCAGCGGGTTTGGTTTCCATGCGCAGGACATGATCCTGTTGTAATTGCAGTTCGGCAGCGTCTTCAATGGTAACAATCCGTTCATTTTCGGGAATGAAGCTGGAGAGGATGTTCAACAGGGTGGTTTTACCCGATCCTGTTCCGCCTGAAATGACCAGGTTGAGACGGCTGACGACGCAGGCGTTGAGGAAATCGGCCATGATTTTGGTGATGGAACCGAACTCGATCAAATCATCAATGCCAAGGCGTTCTTTCTGGAACTTGCGGATGGTGATGCCCGGCCCGTCAATCGCAATCGGGCGGACAATGGCATTCACGCGTGACCCGTCTGGCAGGCGGGCATCTACCATTGGGCGGTCATGGTCCACACGGCGGCCCAGCGGCAGAATGATCCTGTCGATGACCCGCACCACGGCATCCTCATCTTCAAAAGTGACGTTGGTTTTTACCAGTTTCCCTTTGCGTTCTACATATACGTTTTTGGGGTTGTTGACCATGATCTCGCTGACATCATCGTCATCCAGCAGAGACTGGATGGGGCCATAGCCTAACATTTCATCCAGAATGTCGTGAAAAAGCTGCTCGCGAATGGTATTGGCTAATTGCAGCTTGGTACTCTGGTATGCCAGATTTAATGTCTCCATCACCGCTTGCCGTCGTTTTTCAGGAACAGGCGGGTTGGCTTCCAGTTCACGCGAGATCAAATTGATCAGATACGTTTTTAATTTTGTAATGTCAGGAGATGGATTGGCTGAGGGGGCGGGTGTGGTCATCCTTCACTTCCCGGTTCCAGACATTCATTTTTCGGAAGAAGCCAGACGATTTGAGAGCGGTTGACTGCCAGGAATTTTGCTTCATAAAGGGGTTGCTGCCGGGCATCAAAGATGGTGGCATCTGTAATGGCAACAAACGGTTCCTCTTTATCTACTTCGTCTTTCAACCGTTGGTCAAGTTGTACATGGAGGATGCCATGGATGAAGGTGCTGGCTGTTGTTTGAATGATGACTTCAATGGGTTCTTTGCGGATCACATTCGTGAAAATTTTCCTGTTTTCTTCAAAGGGAGGATACATTTATTTTTCTCCTGATTCCATTTCTTCAGAGGGAGGCATCAAATAACCCAGACCGGCCCGAGTAACGATGTGTTTGGGTTCATGTGGTTCTTCTTCCAGTTTCTGGCGCAGGCGGGCGATGCTGACCCACAGGATTTCTTTGTCCTTGCGATACTGAGATCCCCAGATAGCGACCAGCAGGTCTTCGGCAGACAGGATTTGCCCGACGTTTTGTGCGAACTGCATGAGAAGACGGTACTCGGTGGCAGACAGGTAGATGGGCGTATTGTCCCGCCAGACTTCGGCGCGGGCAAAGTCGATTTTCAAATCACCATGAATAAAATAGCGGTTCTGGGTCACATTTTCAGAGGATTGTGCCCGGCGCAGCACCGCCCGTACGCGCGCCACCAGCTCGGTGGCCGAGAAGGGTTTGACCACATAGTCATCTGCGCCAACGTTCAGGCCGCGCACACGGTCCTGTTCTTCCCCTTTGGCGGTAAGCATGATGATGGGGACATTGGAGAACTGGTGGATGCGTTCGCAGGCGGTGATTCCGTCCATCCGGGGCATCATCACATCCATGATGATCAGGTCGGGGTGGCGTACGGAGACCATTTCAATGGCATCTTCCCCATTATTGGCGGTGATGACTTCGTAGCCCTCTTTTTCAAGATTGACTGTAACCAGATGCTGGTACAGAGGTTCATCATCTACAACAAGAATTCTCGGCATTTTTTCCTCCTGTTTTTGTCGCCGGGTTACTGCTGGTTGGGAATGTCGATCTTGAAAGTGGCGCCTTCGCCGGCAGTAGATTTTACGGAGATGGCGCCGTTGTGAGCTGTGATGATTTTTTTGCAAATATACAATCCCAGCCCCGAGCCGTGCACACCACTTGAGTTGTCCGGGATGCGGACGAAACGTTTAAACAGGTGATTAATATAAAGACTTGAGATGCCTGGACCATGATCTTTGACCAACAAGGTCGTGATTTGTTCGTCTTGCAGGATGGTGATGTTGACGGGGGACCCGGGGGCATATTTGACGGCATTGCTGATCAGGTTTTCCAGCACCTGGATCAGCCGTTTGGGATCCGCATCAATAGCGGCCAAATTGTCTGGTAAAAGGGAAATGATCTCCAGTCCAGGGTATTTCAGGCTGGCGCGGGTATGCAGGTCATGGATCAATGAATCCAGGCGCACGGTTTGAAATTCCATATCAAGTTGATTGGACTGTGCCCGCGCCGAGTCAAGCAGATTGCTGATCAAATCCTGCATGTTATCGGTTTCCTGGTCGATGATCTTGAGAAATTCGAGCTGGATATGCCTGTCCCAGTTGGCATCGGAGCGCAGCAGCGTAGTGGTATAGCCTTTGATGAAGCCCAGGGGGCTGTTCAGTTCATGGCTGATGGTGGAGAAAAAATCTTCCTGCAGCTGAAGAAGCTGCTGGCGAATTTGCAGGATTTCTTTTTCTTTTTGGAAATTCTCGCGCTCAAAGATGACGCTGGTTTGCTGGGCGAAGAATTTTGCCAGTTCAAGGTCTCGTTTCGTATAGTCAGGGCCACCGTAGCGGATGAGGATCATCGAGCCGAGAAATTCCTGCGCCGAGAAGATGGGAATGCCCAGCATGAAGGGACGTTTCAGGCGGTCGCTTGCCACGATTTTGGGCTTTTCGAGGATCATTTTGCGTTCGATGAAGAGCTGGTTGGCGAGTTTTCCGCCCCAGTTGATGTCTGCTTCGGCATGTTTGCCGCGTCCCAGGGCGCGGGCGTAAATGGTTTCGTGGCTGCTGGTTTCGATGTCAAAGGAATATACGACCAGATTGTCAAAGATCATGATCGAATGCAGGATTTCTGTGGTTTGGGAAAGGGCAGCAACGGGATCCATCACCTGATTCATTAATTCACTGACCTTGATCAGACAATCGTAATCCTGTTGTGGTGATACTTTGTGATCTGTGAGATCATCCATACGATTTCCTTTTAACCGAGGTGCTGTTTTTGATTAGAGAATGAATGGCTGATCCACGAACAGGGAAAAGCCGAATTTGCTGCCTTTGCCTGGCTGCGAAATCACATATAGTTCTGAACTGTGCGCCTCGATGATTTTGTCTGCCAGGCTGAGCCCCATCCCGGTGCCGCCAAACCGGCGGGTGGAGGAATTATCAAGCTGGTGGAAGGGTTCGAAGATTTCTTTTTGTTTGGTTTGATCAATGCCAATGCCGGTATCGGCAACGATGACGTGAGCGTACTTGCCATCCACCTTGAGCTGAAGGGTGACCTGGCCGCCTTTCGGGGTGAATTTGATGGCGTTATCCAGCAGTTGGGTGATCACCCAGGCGATTTTTTCCTGATCCGCTTTGACGGCAATCGATTTTTCAGGGGCGTCCATGATCAACTGGATGTATTTTTCCTCTGCCTTTTCTGTGCTGCGCTGGATCAAAGCGCTGCTCAATTCGGTCAGGTTGAAGAGATTGAGCTGGATGTCCACTTCGCCGGATTCTACAGCGGAGAAGAGGATCAAGTCTTCAATCAGGCGTCCCAGACGTTTGGAGGAACGCTGCATGATGGTCAGGGCATTGGTCTGGTCATCCGTTAGCGGGCCGAGATCGCCACTTGAGAGCAGATCCTGGTAGCCCAGTAAATGTGTGAGAGGGGTGCGCAGTTCATGGGAAATATTTGCCACGAAATTGGATTTGAGCAGGGAGAGTTCGGAGAGTTTTTCCAGGGCATCCTGCAGCTCTGCGGTGCGTTCCTGCACGCGCTGTTCCAGTTCGCGGTTGTTTTGTTCCAGGGCATTTCTCAGCTGCAAAATTTGTTCGGTGATCGATTCATCCAGACTGGCGCGGTCAATCACTTTCAGGCCAATCAGGATTTGGCCGATCAGGGGGGGCGGCTGATCCGGTTCCCGCAGTTTGTTTTGGTAATCGAGGGCCTTATGCAATTGCTCGACGGTGATCAACCCTTTTTCTACCAGATAATCCCCCAGACGTGGTACCAGGATCTCAGGGGTCATGGAGGTGGATTGCATGGTTACCTTCTCTCCTTCATTTCGTGCATTTGCAGTTTCCTGATTCAATTATGCCTGAAAAACCCAATGCCCGTCAACCATGGTAGCTGTGGGCTGCACGGTGTGCAGATTTTCCGGCACTATTGTGTGCGGGTCTATCGGAAGCACAATCAAGTCTGCCCGATACCCGGCAGAAAGTTTGCCAGAGACAGCTTCCAACCCGGCGGCGTAAGCCGGGCCACGGGTATACGCGTGCAAAGCCTGGCTGAGGGTTAATCGCTGTTCAGGGAACCATCCATCCGGGCTTGGCTCGCCACCCGGCCGGCGGCGGGTGACCGCAGCGTGGATGCCGAGGAAGGGGTTAGGGGACTCGACCGGACAATCGGAGCCAAAAACCAGGCGCGTATTTTGTGCCAGCAATGTTTGGAAGATGTAAGCCCCGGCAGCGCGTGCTCCCCAGCAACGGTCGGCGGTGAACATGTCTGATGTGGCGTGCAGGGGCTGCATGGAAGCGATGATATCCAGTTCGGCCAGGCGGGGCTGGTCGTCGGGGTGCAGGCATTGCACGTGCTCGATGCGGTGCCGCAGGTGCGGGAGTCCCCTGTCGCGTTCATAAAGGCGCAGGGCGGCGTAGGCTTCGATGATTTCATGATTGGCGGCGTCGCCGATGGCGTGTACGGCCATGCTGATGCCGCTGCTGGCGGCTTTCTTGCCATATTCGAGCAGTTCATCGCGTTGCATGAAGAGCATGCCGGTGTTACCGGGGTCGTCTTCGTAGGGAGAGAGCATGGCGGCGGTGTGCGGTCCGAGGGCGCCATCGACAAAGAGTTTGAGCGCGCCGCTGCGCAGGAAGGGGCTGCCGTGCCCGCTGCGTAAACCGAGGGTGATGGCTGCGTCCAGCGAGGTGCGGGGAATGCCTTTCAGCACGCGCAGGCGCAGCAGATTTTCACTGTCCAGGATTTGCAGGGCGGCAAAGCAGCGCCGTCCGTCGAAGTCATGCACGCCGGTAAGGCCAAACTGCCACAGGGCTTGCTGGGCGTTCAGCAGGGCTTTGCAGGTTTCGAGGGTGGTCGGTTCGGGGAGGATGTCTTCGATCAGGGCGGCGGCCTCCTCGTAAAGGATGCCGTCGGCTTTGCCGCTGGCATCGCGTCCGATGCTGCCGTCTTTCGGGTTGGGGGTGTTATCGTCGATGCCGGCGGCTTGCAAGGCGGCGGTGCTGCACCAGGAATTGTGCAGGGATTTTGAAGTCAGGTAGACCAGGCGCCCCGGAGCGGCGGCATCCAGCTCGGCGGCTGTGCCGGCGCCGGCGGCCCACTGATTGTGGTTCCAGCCGTGGCCAAGGATCCATTGGCCGGCGGGGGTGGTTTTTGCCCGCTCAGCGACACGCCGCAGACATTCGGCTTTGGTGTTGGTCTCGCAGTCGATTTTTTGCAGACCGAAGGCGTAATATTCGAGGTGGAGGTGAGCGTCTGTCAGGCCGGGCAGGATGGTGCGTCCGTTGATGTCCTCCACAATGCTGTCTGCATCGGCCAGGTTGAGTACGTCTTCATTATCACCGACAGCGACGATGCGTCCATCCTGAATGGCGATGGCTTCGGCAATCGGCGCGGGACTGTCCATTGTGTAAATGCGGGCATTGTACAGGATGTGCATGGGGTCAATCCTCTTCGAGCAGGCGGCCCATCAAGGCGTCCAGCTCTTCATTGGAGTAGTAATGGATGATGACAGAGCCGCCATTTTTGCCGTGGCTGAGGGTCACTTTGGTGCCGAAATGGGTACGGAGTTGTTGTTCCAGTTCCAGGATTTCCGGTGAGGGCGCTTGGCGCGGTTTGGGGGCGGGCTTTTCGCCGCTGAGTTTGCGGACCAGTTCCTCTGTCTGGCGGACATTGAGGCCCTGCTTGATGATGGTTTGCAGGGCGGCGGTTTGCCTCTGTGTGGTGGAGAGCGCCAGCAGGGCGCGGGCATGGCCCTCCGTGATCTGGTCATCGGCCAGGGCTTGCTTGACCACGGGCGGCAGTTTCAGCAGGCGCAGGGTATTGGTAACGGCGGTACGGCTTTTTCCCACCCGGCTGCCGATTTCTTCGTGGGAAAGGGAAAATTCATTTTGAAGGTGTTCGTAGGCTTCGGCGGTTTCCAGGGCGGTCAGGTCGGCGCGCTGGACGTTTTCGATGAGTGCCAGCTCCAGTTGCTGCTGGTTGGTGGCCTCGCGCACCAGCACAGGGACGGTTTTCAGCCCCGCCAGGGCAGCGGCGCGCAAGCGCCGCTCACCAGCGATGAGAATGTATTGATCCAGTGTTTTGTCATAGGTAACGATCAATGGCTGGATGACGCCGTGTTCGATGATGCTGTCGGCCAGTTCCTGTAGCTGCTCCGCTTTCATGATTTGACGGGGCTGCTGGGGGTTGGGGATGACTTTGCTGATGGGGGCTTCGATTACGCCTGAATCTCCCGGCGGGGCTGCCGCCGGTGCAGGCTGTGTTGGATCCTGGAGGAGTGCATCGAGACCTTTACCTAAACCACCTTTACGCGCCATAGTACTTACCCTTTAGTGTGAGTTTATTTCCAGAGCGTTGAGAAATGAGTCATAACGTTCGTCGTTGATCCGTCCCTGTTCTTTCATTCCCTCAAGCTGCTGCACGATTTGGGGTTTATCCAGTCTCTCGTCCCCATACAGCAGTTCCAGCGCCAACAATTGGTATCCGATGGCGCCACTGGAGCTTTCGTCATAGAACAGGATCGGCTGCCCAAAGGAGGGGGCTTCGGCCACGCGGATGTTGCGCGGGACGGCGGCCTGGAAAACCTGGTTGGGAAAGAATTTTTGCACTTCGGTGATGACATCATGGGAAAGGCGGGTGCGTTTGTCTTCCATGGTCATCATCACGCCACGAATTTCCAGTTCAGGGAAGATGGAACTGCGGATCTTGCCGAGGGTTTGCACAAGCTGGCCGATGCCTTCCAGGGCGAGATATTCGCACTGTACGGGAATCAGCACACCGTCCAGGGCAGCAACCAGCCCATTTAAGGTCAGCAGGCTGAGCGAGGGCGGGCAGTCGATGAGGATATAGTCATAGCGGTCCATGATAGGCTGGATGGCATTGCGCATGCGGTTGTGGCGTTCATCCATGTCCACCAGTTCAACCTCGGCGCCTGCCAGGGCAGGGGAAGAGGGCAGCAGGGACATTTTGAAGTGCGGATTGTGGAGGATGGGTTCTACGATGCCTTTTTCACCGATCAAGACTTCGTAGGTGCCGGCCTTAACATCGTGTTTGTTGATGCCCAGGCAGGAGGTCGCGTTGGCCTGGGGGTCAAGGTCAATGAGCAGCACTTTTTGGCCGTAATACCCCAGGTATGCGCCCAGATTGATGGCAGAAGTGGTTTTTCCCACGCCGCCTTTTTGATTGACAAGTGTGTACACAATAGCCATAGGTTTACGCCTCTTCGTTGATCTCCGCGAGGTATGTTTGCATCTCTGCGGGCTGAGGGGGGCCTTTTAATCCGGGCCTGGCAATGGAATGGGCTGCTGCCAGAGTTGCCAGCCTGGCGGCAGAATCAAGATTGCCTGTCTGAAAATAATGACAGAAAAAAATTGCTGCAAAAATGTCTCCTGCGCCGGTGGCGTCTACCTCGGATATGACGGGCGGCAGATACCGCACCATTTTTTCGCCCTGGTAAATGCGAGCGCCTCGATCGCCCTCTGTGACGACCAGCAGGGGTGTTTGTGACCGGTAATGCGCGATCAGGTCTTCATCACGGTTTACATCTTCGACACTGATCACGACAGCCGCCGCTTTGGGCAGGATGCTGCCGGCCTGCGCCCAGTCTCCGCTGGTGACCCTGCCCTGCTGATCCCACTGGCGCAGCCAACCCTGGGGGGTGATGCCGATGCGGGCATTTGGAAAAGCATCCAGCATGCTGGCCGGAATTTCATGGGCAACCGGCCCAAGATGGACAATCGGTGTCCCGCGCCATGCAGGGGGAATCCTGTCCGGCTGGATCTCGGCCGCCATGTGGTGGATGATCTGTACCCGTCCATCCGGCGTGGTCCGGTTCTCAAAGGTGGTAGCGCGGGTGACAGGCTGCACAACCGCCTGGATATGGGGCAGCTCTGGCGGGAGGGCCGTCCCGGGAAAAGCTGTCAATACCCCTACGCGCAAGTTCATGGCTGCCGCAGTGAGGGCTGCATACGCAACCGTTCCCCCGGTAACGGAGCCGGAAAGGGTCAGGTCTTGCGTCAGGTGACCTATCACCAGATAATCAACAGGTGTGTATATCTTTTGTTCACGCATTTGAATACTTTGCTGTGCCATCCTTAACTATAAATTATAACCCGAACTGCCTGTGCGCATGGTTAACGGGCAGGTTTGCAATGGAAGCATTGTGAATCAATCTGCCCCCCAAAAAGCAGATTATCGATCCAGTGAAAAATCAATGGCGTCAGACGGAGATTCCCCCTCGCTGTCTGTGTGTTTGTCCTGGGCAAGTACGCGCAGGGCATCATCCATGCTCAGGTTTTCGCGGCGCATGCCCGGGGCGGGTGTGCCGCAGAAGGGGCATAAATTCCAGGGCAGTTCCATCAGGCGTCCGCAGTGATGGCAGTTTTTCTTGAGTTTGGTATTGCAGTTGGGGCAGATGATCCATTCTCCGTCCACACGGCGGCCGCAGCCGGGACACAGGGCGTTGTCCTCAATGGCCTGCAGCAGGGCTTCTTCTTCCAGAGTCTGCTGGTATTCTTCTTCAAGGGTCTGCGGAGGGCGGATGATGAAGTAGATCAGGATGCCGGGCAGGAAGAGTACGGCCACGATCAGGATCGCCAGGATGCGCATCAATGGGTCGCGCGCCCGGTGGCGGATGTCGCGGTAGGTCCAGATGATGAGACTCAACCACAGGGCCGCGGTGAAGGCGGCGGCGAAGGCGGTACCGATCAAAACGAGGTTACTTAGGGATGAGGGATTGAGGGTCATGGTGTGTTCTCCAATGACCCGATTATAGCATGGGAACCACACAAATTATCATTCATCATTTAGGATTTACGGGAATTAAGTGCGCAGAGGCTCAGCAGGCTCCGGTAAAGCATCGAACATTGCAAGCCTCTACGCACGATTTGGGATCAATCCAAATAGCCGCGCAGCTGGCGGCGCAGCAGGGGGTTGCGCAGGCGGCCCAGGGCCTGGGATTCAATCTGGCGCACCCGCTCGCGGGTGACGCCCATCTTGCGTCCGACTTCTTCCAGGGTGTACACCTTCCCGTCCAGGAGACCATAACGAAGCTGTAAAATACGCACTTCCCGCGGCGGCAATTCGTCGAAGATGGTGACGAGCTGCTCCTGGAGGAGATTATGTGCGGCCACATTATCAGGAGAGGGGGTTTCCTGATCTTCAATAAAATCATACAGCACCGAATCGCCTTCATCATCGGTAGGGGTCTCCAGCGAAAGGGGACGCCGGGCAATTTTTTTGATCTGTTCCACTTTTTCGGTTGGAATCTCGAGGGCTTCCCCAATCTCTTCCGATGTCGGGTCACGGCCAAGCGTCTGGGTCAACTTGTGCTGTTTACGCAGCATCTTATTGATCTGGTCTCCCATGTGCACCGGAATGCGAATGGTGCGCCCCTGGTCGGCAATCGCCCGGGTGATGGCCTGGCGGATCCACCAGGTGGCATAGGTGCTGAATTTGTGACCACGGCGGTAATCAAATTTCTTGGTAGCACGGATCAAGCCGATATTGCCTTCCTGAATCAGGTCCAGGAAGGGCACCCCGCGGTTATTGTATTTTTTGGCGACGCTGATCACGAGGCGTGAATTGGCCGTGATGAGGTGTTCGCGAGCTTCCATGCCGTCACGGATGGCATGGACAAGCTGCGGGCGGCGATCCGGGTCTACCTGTCCAGATGCCAGCTCTTCGCGCGCCATGCGGCCGGTCTCAATACGCTGGGCGAGGCTGATCTCTTCACGGGCTGTCAACAGGGGAACGCGGCTGACTTCCTTGAGGTAGAGGCTGATGGTATCTTTGGTGTCGATTGCTGTCAGGTCATCGGCATTTGCGATTTGCAGGCCTTCTTTTTTCTGTTCATCCGCGACCCGTTTCAGTTCTTCGTCCTGCGGGCCTCCTTTAGGCTGGGCTTCCTCATAAGGGATGCCGGCGCTGTTTAACGCCGCAAACGCCTTTTCCAAAAGCTGGATGTCTTTCTCGGCATTTGGATAAAAGCGCAGAATATCATCAATGGTGATGAAATGTTTGCGTTGTCCCAGGGCAAGCAGTTGGGCTGTTTGCTCCTGTTCGTCTTGATAAAAAATTGATCCGTCCATTTCTTTCCTCGTTCTACCGGCAAAAAACGCACACGGTTAAACGCCGCATCCTGTTTGCGGCAATGGTGTGCGGTTATGAATATTCGACTGCATTTTGATTGGGCAAGGCTGTCATTCAGGCTGGTAAGGCACCAATTTTTACGCATTTCGCTGCAGTTAACTTGTTTCCACCCCTTTGTCGCTAAGTCTATTAATAGTATAGATAATTATGGGATTAATTACAACCAAATTTACCCCCCTAATTTATGTTGCCTGCTCTTGTTTTTATTGTATACTGGGTTTCAGGGATGTGCATGAAAGGGGAACGGGCATGACAGAAAAACAAAATAGTGGCTATACCATCATGGAACTGGACGCACAGGAACGCCCGCGGGAGCGGCTGGAGTCGGTTGGGGCGTATTCGCTGAGCAATGCCGAACTGCTGGCAATTTTACTGCGTGTCGGTGTGCGCGGCGAGAATGCCGTGCAGATGGGGCAGCGCCTGTTGAATGAGATGGGCGGGCTGCTTGGATTGCAGCGGTCATCTTTTGTGGAATTGAAGAACCAGCACGGGATGGGGGCGGCCAAGGCAGCTCAGATCAAGGCTGCGCTGGAATTGGGCAAGCGCTTGCGCGCCCTGGATTTTGGTGAACGCCCTGCCATTCATGAACCCCAGGATGTGTTCGAGATGGTGCGGGATGAGATGTCACCGCTTTTGCAGGAACACCTGTGGGTGCTGCTGCTGACCATCCGTAATCAAGTCATCCATATTGAGAAGTTGTACAAGGGTTCGCTAAATGCTTCCACCGTGCGCGTGGCGGAGGTTTTCAAACCGGCGATCCAGCACAACGCGGCGGGGGTGATCCTGGTGCATAATCATCCCTCAGGCGATCCCAGCCCCAGTCCGGAGGACGTGATTCTGACGCGGGCGGTGGTGCAGGCGGGCAGCTTGCTGGACATCAAGGTGCTCGATCATATCATTGTCGGGCACGGGAAATTTACTTCATTGAAGAAGGAACGGAAGGGGTTTGAATAAAGTTTTGCGGCTGTTTGTTGACAAAAAAAAGACTTCATAGTATGATTTTGTGGCTTCCCACGGGGGGCATCTGGCGAGGTAGCTCAGTGGTAGAGCAGGGGACTCATAAGCCCTTGGTCGTGAGTTCAAATCTCACTCTCGCCACTCAAAAAAGGCTCAACAGAGCCTTTTTATATTTAACATAAGTTGGTCGCAAGTCCCCATTGAGGGGATAAGGTAACCGCAGGTTGTGGTATTCAAATCTTACTCTTGCCGTAACTGCTCGGGCAGGTGTTGCAGGGTGTGTTCGCACGCCTGCGGCGAACACACCAAAACTCACCTTTGGTTTTGAATGGTTCTGAATTGGAGTTTGACGATTGGTGCGTTGCGGATACCATACCCGACAGGGTACAGCACGCTAACGTACCCTTGCGTGACTGCGCCTGGCAGGTTTGCCGGCAAAAGGTGCTACTGGTCATATGCAGTCCCAACCCGGTGGGGCTCCATGATCATCTGCTTCATTGACAGCGCGGAGTCGCAACAAAGGGGAATTGTGCTGAGGCCGAATCGATCATTCAAAGGCGGAAGATGGTTTTGAAATCACCCTTTTTGCCCAGGCAATGACGGGCGCTTGCAGGCTCTCGAAATTTTCGGGGACATTCATGCAGCCGAAGGATGAGAGGTAGGCGTTATTCTTTTCAATGACAGCTTTGGCTTTTTCCTCGGCCTGGTCGGCGCCGCCTTTATGGCAATAGAAATAAGCGATGGTCTTGTTTTTCAGGTAACCTCTTTCCAGCAGGGTGAGGATAGGCGGGGTGAAGGTGCCGGCCCAGATGGGAGAGCCCAGCAGGATGGTTTCGTAATCATCCAGATTTACTTTCAGGGGTTTGAGTTCAGGTTTTATTTTCAATACCACCTGACCGCCGCCCAGCACATATTTGAAAAAGCCTTTGGTCTTGATCTCTTTGACCGGTTTGACTTCTGCTATATCGGCGTCAATCTTGCCGGCAATCAGTTCGGCAATCCTTTGGGTGGTTCCTTCAAACGAATAATACAATACTAACATTTTGGACATCTTTGCTGGTGCTCCTCTGGTGAAACAGATAAATTGTGATGGATCGTTCACTGCATTATACATTTATTTCCGGGCAAATGAACACCTCCCGCAAATTTGTTGTATGCGGGAGGGTGAGGTCAGGATATGGATGATACAGGACTGTTGCCGCTGCGGATTACAGGGACAGGTCGTCATCCTTTGAGATTCTGTTGAAGATCAGCAGTGAGATGATCGTCAGCACAGCCAGAATGGTGGAAAGAGCTGCTGCGATCCCATAATTGCCACGGATGATCTGGGTGTAAATCTCGATGGTCAAGGTTCTGGTGCGGGCGGTGTAGAGGAGGATGGCGGTTGAAAGCTCACTGATCATGGTGATCCAGCTCAAAATGGCGCCCGAAATGATTCCGGCGGCCATCATTGGCATGGTGATCTTGTAGAAGGTTTTGATTTTTGAACTGCCCAGGCTGTGTGCGGCTTCTTCCATATTCATGGGGATTTGCTGTAGAATGGCTGCGGTAGAGCGGATGGTGTAGGGCATTCTGCGAATGACCAGACCAATGACCATGATGGTCATCGTACCGCTTAATAGAATGGGCGGTTTGTTGAAGGCGATCAGCAGGGTGATACCGATCACCGAGCCGGGAATGATATAAGGGATCATTGAGATTGAGTCCAATATTTTGGAAACAGGCCCGGTACGTCTGACAGAAATATAGGCCAACAGCACTGCCAGGAAAATGATGATTACCAGAGCAATTGCTGGAATCAACATGGTATTGGTGATTGCCCTGCCCACCTTGTTAAAGGCATCCGTATAGCTTTGTAAAGAATAACCGGGGGCAAACGTACTTCCCTTTACATTCTTAAAGGATGTGTAAAAGATATAAACCTGGGGCATGATGGAAATACTGACCAGCAGGTAAGCATAGGCATGGATCAGAAAACGCTTCATGCCATGGGTTTCTTCCGGGCGGATTTTGTTGATCGAATTCATGGTAAAGGATTTGCGCACGGAAAAATATTGCTGTACCAGGAAAACAATGGTGGTAATGGCGATCGCCACGATGGAAATTGCGGCGGCAAAACCGTCGTCTCCCCCCATTTCGCTGATGAACTCATTAAAAATGGTTACCGGGAAGGTTCGATAGCCTTCGCCAATCAGCATGGGGGTACCAAAATCAGCCAGGGCGCGCATAAAGACCAGCAGGCCAGCCGCCATCAGGGTGGGAGTGATGAGGGGAATGACAATTTTGAAAAAGCGTTTCACGCCCGCTGCGCCCAGATTTTCGCTGGCTTCCAGCAGGGAATTATCCACGTTCTTTAACGCGCCGGAAACATACAGGAAGATCAAGGGATAAAGCTGAAGGGATAGTACCAGGAGGATGCCAAAAAAACCATAAATATTGGGAATGGCAATGCCCAGGGTGTTTTTGAAAAACAGGGTGATCAAGCCGCTGCGCCCCAGCAGAAGGATCCAGGAATAGGCGCCAATAAAGGGGGCGGACATGGAGGAGAGGATGATCAGGATGCGCAGGAAGGCTTTGCCTTTGATTTCGTAGCGCGTGAAGAAGTAAGCCAGAGGAGTGCCCAGGATGAGGGTGGTGAAGGTTACGGCAGTGGTTACCTTAAAGCTGTTCATCAAGGTGTTGAAATAATACGGGGTGCTGAAGAATTTAACGAAATAGTTCAGGGTGAACTGTCCGGTGTTCTTGTCAATCACTGCCTGGGTGAGCAGATTCATCATCGGGTAGATGAGAAAAAGTCCATACAATGCGAAAAGCCCGATGGTTACCAGGCTCCAAAGATCAAATTTCGCCTTTCGATTCATCAGGTTTTATTCCTCCCTCATCAGATTTTGGGAGCCATCTTCAGAGAAGACATTGATCTTGTGGCCTTTGATGACAAGCGAAACCTTTTCCCCTTTTCGTAAGAGATTTTCTAACGATGATTCACTAATTACTTCAATCAGCTGCTGGTTATCGTCGAGTTCGATCAATTGGTGGGTGTTGAGGCCTAAAAAGAAGCTGTCCTGCACTACGCCGGTTAAGGCAGACTGACCATGAGGATGCAAAATAAGATCTTCCGGGCGGACAGACAGCAAAACGGGGGTGTCCTCTGGCAGGGCAAGGTCTTCCATTGGGAAGCTGTATGCCCCAAAATGAATGGTACGATCCGCGGTATGATAGACGGCATTGAGGAAGTTTGTGCGGCCG
>Ga0334889_1001773_pt1 | contig 26840 bp, 25 predicted proteins | sample GraSluR1_MG_2_FD_207222 | JGI IMG/M metagenome (GOLD analysis project Ga0334889, IMG submission 207222) | Sludge microbial communities from methane-producing bioreactor in Wageningen University, Netherlands - Granular Sludge_8_08-R1 | ecosystem: Engineered > Bioreactor > Anaerobic > Unclassified...
GGATCGAGCGGGCGAAGGCGCTCTACGGGGCGGACCACGCGAACTTGCAGCCCTACTCCGGCTCCACCGCCAACTACAGCGTGTACGCGGCGGTGCTCAAGCCGGGCGACTGCGTGCTCGGAATGCGGCTTGACCACGGCGGTCATCTGACGCACGGCTCTCCGGCGAACTTCATGAGCAGATTCTATCACTTCGTCTCGTACGGGCTGAACGCGCAGACCGAGCAGATCGACTACGACGAGCTGGAGTCGCTGGCGAAGGAGCACAAGCCTAGGCTGATCATCGCGGGCGGCAGCGCCTATCCGCGCCTGATCGACTACGAGCGCATCGCGAATATAGCGCGTTCCGTCGGCGGCCTGCTGATGGTGGACATGGCGCACGTCGCCGGGCTCGTCGCGGCGAAGGTCATCCCCAGCCCGGTACCGCACGCGGACTTCGTCACGTCGTCCACGACGAAGACGCTCTGCGGGCCGCGCGGCGGCATGGTTCTCTGCAAGGCGGAGCACGCGAAGGCGCTGGACAGGGGCGTCTTCCCCGGCGCGATCAGCTCCATCCACCTGAACATCATGGCGGCGAAGACGTGGCTCTTCAAGCACGCCGCCTCGGAAGAGTTCCGGAAGGTCATGCTGCAGGTGGTGGCGAACTCCAGGGCGCTGGCCGGGGAACTCTCCGGCTACGGCTTCCGCGTGATCGGCGGGGGGACGGACAACCACATCGTCCTGCTCGATCTGCGCCCGAAGAAGATCACCGGAAAGCTCTTTCAGGACGCGCTCGAGTACGTCGGCATCACGATCAACAAGAACATGATCCCCTCCGATCCGGAGAAGCCCTCCGTCACCAGCGGCGTGCGCATCGGGACGACCTCCGTCTCCCAGCGCGGGCTGAAGGAGCCGGAGATCAGGCGGATCGCCGCGATCATGAACAAGGTGGCCGGGGCGCCCGAAGACAGGAGTGTCCTCGACGCCTGCAGGGCCGAGGCGATGGAACTCATCTCCGACTTTCCGCTCTATCCTAAGGGGCCGCTGGACTAGGAGGGAGATCGTTTCCCCGGAAAGCCCGCGCGGCGTTTTCGAAGGCGCGGACGTCTTCGGTACGCAGACGCCGTTCCCGATGCCGAGAGCGGCGTCTTTTCTCGTAGAAACATATCAGTGAAGGAGGAATCGGTATGGGAACTCCTGTCATTCTCTCCGCGTGCCGTACGGCGGGCGGTAAATTCTGCGGCAGCCTCGGCGGTTTTTCCGCCCACGAACTGGGAGGGTTCGTGATCGCCGAGGCCGTCAAACGAGCTGGGTTACAGAAAGAGGAGATTTGCGAGGGTGTGCTTGGAAATGCCTGGCAGGCGAACGTCGGCATGAATCCTGCGAGGATCGCCATGGTCAACGCGGGACTCCCCGTGGACATTCCGGCGTTTTCCGTGAACCAGCGCTGCGGTACCGGGCTCCAGACGGTGATGATCCTCTCCGACCGCATCCGCCTCGGCTCGGTGACCGCCGGCGTGGCCGGAGGCATGGAAAGCGCGTCGAACGTCCCCTACTTCCTCGAAGGGGCGCGCCGGGGGTTCCGGATGGGAGAGCAGAAGGTCGTCGACGGGCTGCACAAGGACGGGTTTTTGTGCCCCTTCACCGGAATGCTGATGGGGGAGACGGGGGATGTGCTGGCGAAGGAGTTCTCCATCTCGCGCCGGGAGCAGGACGAGTACGCGGCGGAGAGCCACCGGAAGGCTCTCGCGGCTGCGGCGTCCGGTAAGTTCCGGGCGGAGATCGTGCCGGTCGTGCTTCGGGAGAAGAAGGATGAGAGGCTTTTCGACCGGGATGAGATTCCAAGGGAGGACACGTCCGTCGAAAAACTGGCGTCACTGCCTCCCGTCTTCGGCAAAGACGGCACGATCACGGCCGGCAACAGCTCCGGCCTGTGCGACGCTGCGAGCGCCCTCGTGGTCGCCGACCTGGATTGGGCGGAGGCCAACGGATATCGGCCCCTTGCGAAGATCAGGGGGTACTCCTCCGTCGCGCTGGCCCCTCTGTACATGGGGCTCGGACCGGTGTTCGCCGTGCCGAAGGCCCTGGCGGCCGCGGGGCTCTCGTTCGGGGATATCGACCTCATCGAGCTGAACGAGGCGTTCGCCGCGCAGGTGCTCGCGGTGCACAGCAAGATGCCGTTCGATATGGAGCGCTGCAATATTTTCGGAGGGGCGATCGCGCTCGGGCACCCCAGCGGCGCCACGGGGGCGAAAATCCTGACGACCCTGGTGCATGGGCTGGAGAGCGAGGACAAGCAGTTCGGCCTCGTCACGCTGTGCGTCGGAGGCGGCCAGGGCGTCGCTATGGTGATCGAGCGGGCGGGCTGAAGTCTCCGAACGGCTCAGGCGTGCAGAAAACAGGCGACGAAGTGATCGCCTCCCACGTCGAGAAAGTGCGGTTCCTCCTGCCTGCACCGATCCATGACGTGCGGGCACCGGGTGTGGAAGCGGCATCCGGGAGGCGGATCGACCGGCGACGGGACGTCGCCCTCCAGGAAGACGGTTTTTTTCTTTCTCGTCGGATCGGGCAGAGGGACGGCGGCGAGCAGCGCCTGCGTGTAGGGGTGGAGGGGGGAGGCGAAGAAGTCCTTCTTTGCCGCGAGTTCGACGAGCTTACCCAGGTACATGACGGCGATTCGGTCCGATATGTGGCGGACGACCGAGAGATCGTGGGTGATGAAGAGGTAGGTGAGCCCCATCTCGTCCTGAAGATCCGAGAGAAGGTTGAGGACCTGGCTCTGGACGGAGACGTCGAGGGCCGAGACCGGCTCGTCGCAGACCACGAACCTCGGTTTCAGGGCGAGCGCCCGGGCGATGCCGATACGCTGCCGCTGGCCGCCCGAGAATTCATGAGGGTAGCGGAAGCGGTGCTCGGGGCGGAGGCCGCACTTCGACAGGATGGCTCCGACATAGTCGTCCAGCTCGTCGTTCCGGCAGACGCCGTGGAAGCGGACGGCCTCCCCGACGATGTCGCGGACGGTCATGCGCGGATTGAGGCTGCCGTACGGGTCCTGAAAGATGATCTGCATCTCGCGGCGCAGGAGCTTCGGGGAGGTGCGCAGCAGGTCGCCGATGTCGCGCCCGTCGAAGAAGACCTGCCCCTCGGTGGGCTGCAGCAGGTGCAGCAGCGTCCTGCCGGTCGTCGACTTGCCGCAGCCCGATTCGCCGACGAGCCCCAGGGTTTCGCGCTCGTGAACGAAGAAGGAAACGCCGTCGACCGCCCTGACGGAGCCCGCCGCGCGGCGGAAGATCCCCTTTCGCAGGGGGAAGTATTTTTTGAGGCCCGTGACGGTAAGATAGCGGGAACCGGGTTCAATCATCGCAGACATCCTCCTTCGAGTCCTCGTACAGCCAGCATCTCACCTTGCGTCCTCCCGCCGCGACGAACATCGGGGGGGCTTCGCGGGCGCACCGGTCCAGGAGCTTGCCGCAGCGGTTGGAGAAGCGGCACCCCGCAGAGAATTCGAGGGGTGTGGGAACGACGCCCGGAATGACGTCGAGCCGCTCCCTGTCCTGATCGAGACGCGGAATCGAACGCAGAAGCCCTTCCGTGTAGGGGTGCAGCGGTTCCGCGAAGAGGGGCTCCACGCATGCCTCTTCCACGACGCGCCCGGCGTACATGACGACGACGCGCCGCGCGGTCTCCGCGACGACGCCGAGGGCGTGCGTGATCAGCAGAACCGACGAGCCGAACTGCTCCTTGAGGTTGTTCATGAGCTCCAGGATCTGGGCCTGCACGGTGACGTCGAGGGCCGTCGTCGGCTCGTCGGCGATGAGCAGGGCCGGACGGCACGCCAGCGCCATCGCGATCATGACCCTCTGCCGCTGTCCTCCCGAAAGCTGGTGCGGATACTCCGCGACGCGCCGCTCCGGATTTGGGATGCGGACGACGTTGAGCATTTCGACGGCCCGGTCCAGCGCCCGTCGGCGGTTCATCTTCCGGTGCAGCATCAGGGGCTCCGCGATCTGATCGCCGATGGGAAAGACCGGGTTGAGGCTCGTCATCGGTTCCTGGAAGATCATCGAGATGTCGTTTCCTCGGACGGAGCGCATCTCGGATTCGGAGAGCGTCAGCAGCTCCCGCCCTCGAAGGCGGATCGAGCCGGCGGCGATGCGCCCGGTCGGCGCGGGGAGAATCCGGAGGACGGAGAGCGCCGTGACGCTCTTGCCGCAGCCCGATTCGCCGACGACGCCCAGCGTCTCTCCCGGCTCTATGGAGAAGGAAACCCCGTCGACGGCGCGGATCTCCCCCCTGTCGGTGTCGAAGCACGTCTTCAGTCCGCGGATTTCGAGAAGGCTCATGGAGATCCCCTACCTTTTGAGGCGCGCGTCGAGCGCGTCGCGCAGGCCGTCGCCGAGGAAGTTGAAGGCGAGCACCGTATAGGTGATGGCAAGGCCCGGAAAGATCGCCCACCACCATTTTCCGACCGCAAGGTACTTCTGCCCGTCCGATATCATCAGCCCCCAGCTCGGCGCCGGCGGCTGCGCGCCGAAGCCGAGGAAGGCCAGCCCGGCCTCGATCATGATGATTCCTCCGATGCCCATTGTGGCCTGAACGATGACGGGCGCCAGCGCGTTGGGCAGAATGTGGACGAAGATGATCCGCCACGTCGGAAGGCCGAGTGCCCTCGCCGCCTCGACGAATTCCCGCTCTCTCAGCGAGATGAACTGCGCCCGGGTGATTCGGGCGACGCCGACCCAGTTGACCAGGCCGATGGCGAGGTAGATGACGGTCATGCTCGGGTTCTGGAGGACCGCGACGACGGCGATGATGAAGAGGAAGAAGGGGAAGGCGAAGATGACGTTGATTAGCCACGAGATCGCGTCGTCGGCAAAGCCGCCGAAGTACCCGGCCAGCGCGCCGAGCGGGACTCCGACGAGCAGCGAGACGATCGTGGCGAAGATGCCGATCTGAAGCGAGATGCGGGCGCCGTACAGGATCCGGCTGAGGATGTCGCGCCCGAAGAGGTCGGTTCCCAGAAGATGGGCCGCCGACGGCGCCGCCAGGCGCACCTCCCGCCCCTGCGTCCAGATGAGCTGCTTGAGCGGGTCGTAGGGGGCGAGCACGGGCGCGAAGACTGCCGCCAGGATCACGGAGAGCGCCATGACGAGTCCCGCGAGGGCGAGCCGGTTGCGGCGGAAGCGGAGCCATGCCTCGTATCGGAGGTCCGCGGAGGCGCTTCTTTTTTTGCCTGCGGTCATGGAGAACACCTCCTCTAATCGTAGCGTATCCGCGGGTCGACGAGACCGTAGGAGAGATCGACCAGAAGATTGGTCACCAGAAAGATCAGAGCCATGAAGATGACGGAGCCCCGGATCATCGGGAAGTCGCGCGCGACGAGGGCCTCCACGGTCAGCCGCCCCACGCCGGGCCAGGCGAAGATCGTCTCGGTCAGGACCGCGCCGGAGAGCAGCTCCGCGACCTGCGTCCCGATGATCGTGTTGACCGGAATGAGGGCGTTCTTGAAGGCGTGCTTCAGCACCACAACCCGCTCGGTCAGCCCCTTGGAGCGGGCCGTGCGGATGTAGTCCTGGTTCATCACGTCGAGCATGCAGGAGCGCGTGAGGCGAGCGATAAGAGCGGCGGGACGGGTGCCGAGGGTGACGACCGGGAGGATGAGATAGCGCCAGCTTCCGTCGCCGTAGCCTACCCCCGGAAGAATCTGCAGGCCGTAGGCGAAGATCAGCAGCAGCAGGAGCCCCACCCAGAAGACCGGGGCGCTCACTCCCGCCACGGCGATGAACATCGCGGAGTAGTCGAAGAGGGAGTACTGTTTGACGGCCGAGAGGATTCCTGCCGAGACGCCGATGACGGAGGCCAGGATCATCGCCCAGAAGGCCAGGCGGAGCGTGGCTCCGAAGTGCTCCATAAGGGACGCCGCGACCTTTTCGTTGTTCCGGTATGACGTTCCCAGGTCGCCCCGCAGAAGGTCTCCCAGAAAACGGATGTACTGCCTGGAAATTGGAAGGTCGAGGCCCAGGTCGCTCCGTATCCGGGCCAGCGTCTCCGGATCGCCTCTTTGCCCCATCAGAAGACGGGCAGGATCGCCCGGGACGATGGTGACAAGGATGAAGACCACCGTGACGACGCCCCAGACGACGGGAATGAAATACAGGATCTTGCGAAGAACGTACGACAGCATGACGAACAACCTCCTTTCAGCTCCTTCGGAACAGTGTTGCGGACGCGCCTCCCCGCTCTTCGGACCGAAGCGCGGAGCTACCTGTCGATCCAGGCTATCTCAAGGGGCGTCGAATAGTGGCCGAAGGCGGGGAGCCGCAGATTCCGGACGTGTTCTCCGCCGACGAGGCTTGTTGTGTAGTAGAAGAGAAACATCCACGGGGCGTCGTCCACGATGATCCGTTCCGCCTCGCGATAGAGGGCCATGCGCCTGTCGTAGTCGGTCTCGATGCGTGCTTCGGTCAGAAGCCCGTCCACCTTCTCGTTTTTGTAATATGAGTAGTTTCCCTTCGGGCCGAAGTTGTCGGAGTGGAAGAGGACGTAGAGGAAGTTGTCGGGGTCGGCGTAGTCCACGATCCACCCCATGCGGTACATTTGCGTCTCCCCCCGGTCGGCCAGGTCGAGATGGACCCCCCAGTCGAGCACGTTGACGCGGAGGTCGATGCCGAACTCCGCCAGCAGCCCCTGGAGTCCCTCCGCAACGGTCCGATGGCGCGGATTGTTGTCGATATTGAGCTCGACCGAAAAGCCTTCGGCGGCCCCGGCCTCCGCGAGCATCTTCCTCGCCAGGCCGGGGTCGAAATCGTACCCTTTAAGGTCCGGATCATATCCGGGCATTCCCGGAGGAAGGACGCCGGGGGCGGGAGCATAGCGCCCCTCCAGAAGAAAGTCGCTCATTGCCTTCCTGTCGACAGCGTAGTTCAGGGCCTTCCTGAGCGTCCGATTGTCCTTGAAGGGAGGTTTCGCGTAGTTGAAGCCGATGTAGTAGACACCCAGCAGAGGGCGTTCCTGAAAGAGATTGCCGAACCGCTCCTTCACGTCCGTGTAGAATTCGTCGGGGACGTCGGGGAGCACGTCGATGTTTCCCTTCCTGAACTCTCCGTAGGCGATGGTGTTGTCGGGAATGACGATGATTTCGACGCCGTCGAGATAGGGGAGCGGCCTGCCCCCGTCGTCGCGTCTCCAGTAGTCGGGGTTTCGCTTATAGACGACCTTCTGGTCGTGCTCCCAGTGATCGAGGAGAAACGGGCCGCTGCCGACCGGTCCGAAATTGAAGTTCACTCCCGCTTTCTCCGCATCCTCGCGGGGTACCACCGCGAAACAGGGGTAGGCCAGGATACTGACGAAGGGGGCGAAGGAGTACTCGAGCTCGAACTGGAGAGTATGGTCGTCGATTACCCGGATGCCGCTCCACTCGGAGGTCTTGCCGTCGGTGAAGTCCCGGTACCCCTTCACCATGTCGATGAAATATGCGCGGGGCGAGCCGACCTTGACGAGGCGCTCAAAGGAGTACTTCCAGTCGGCGGCCCTCACCTCCCGCCCTCCGTTCCCGGTGGGACTCCCCCGGTTCGTCGCGTGAAAACGGGCGCCCTTGCGGAGGCGGAAGGTCCACACACGCCCCTCTTCGCTCCCCTCCCAGGATTCGGCGAGGCGGGGGAGCAGTCCCTTGCCGTCGATATCGTTTTCGACGAGCGTGTCGAACATCAGATAGAGATTCCGGTTCGAGACGCTGTCGGAAGCCGTCGCCGGGTCGAGTCTGGGTGGATCGCTGATCTCGCGCCACCGGAGGACGCCGCCGGAACGGGGTTCTTCGGCGCCGGCGATACAAGCGCCCAGGACGAACAGCGCAATGACGAGGCAATACCGTAACGGTCGCAGAGTTTTTCGCATTCTTCCTTCGCCGCCTTTCCCGATGCACCGTCTTTCTCTCGATGAAACAGCACAATACAAAAAACCGGAATGAATTGCCCGCACGCCCTCCCGGACAGAGAAAGACAACCGGCAAGCGTGCTTTGCGCGAATATTTTCAGCGATTATATCACTTTGTCCCGAACGGGATGAAAAGACCGGAGGGGGAAATTCGCAGATTCATTCTCTGTTCATCGGGTACAGCAGTGCTTCGGAAGGATGTATCGCGCACGAAATGCCGCGGCCGGCGGAACGGGAGAGGACATTGAGGATTTTTTTTCCGGCGGCGTTTCTCCTCTCCCGAAATCTATTCCTTTTCCCAGATTCTCAACCCGACTCTCTCCGAGGCGTTCTTCAGATGAGTTCTTGCCGCTTTTCTCGCTGCTTCGGGATCCCCTGAACGAATCGCATCGACGACGCCCCTGTGTTCGGATCGGACCGTGTCGGTTCTGCAGGGATCCTGAAGGGTGTCGAGGCGGATTTTCTTCGCGAAGGTCTTCAATTGCCCGTACAGAAAAGAGAGAAGGCTGGACAGGGCAGGGTTTCCGCTCGCTTCGGCGATGGCCTGGTTGAATGCCAGATGCGCTTCCGAACCGTGCTCGTGTCTCAGCACGGCGCGTTCCATCGCCTCAAAAGCCGAGACGATTCGCGCCACATCTTCCTCTTCCCCTCTTTGCGCCGCCAGCGCGGCGGCCTCCGATTCCAGAATGGCCCGTACCTCGTAGACGTGGTTGACCTCGCTGCGGGAAATGCTCTCGAACACGTCCGAGACACGGAAAGTTTGCCTCGATACGCTTTCGAGGACGATGATGCCGCGTCCCTGCTGCGATGCGATGAGGCCGTCGTTCTTCAGCGTCGCGAGGGCTTCCCGTATGACCGTTCTGCTGACGCCGTATTTTTTCGCCAGCTCGGTCTCCGGAGGGAGGCGGTCTCCCGGATTGAAGGCTCCCGAGCGTATCTCCCGCTTCAGAAAGTCGCCGATCTGCTGCGATAATGTCTTGGTTTTCAATGTCGGAGTGTTTATGACTGACCATTTCCTTTCATTTATCGGACAATTTTTTCGAAAGAATCATTTCTTCCCGATCGTTATCGAAAGTTTACGCAGACAGTTTCTCAGAAACGAACCCCGTACGTCAACAGACAAAGCAGGATGAAAGTCGGACAACCGTCTTCTTTCGCTGAAATCAAACTCCCTTTTTAAAAGAGTTCACATGCTCTGGAATCTCCTTGACAAAATTAGTATGACAATATTATTATACTACTAAACGTATGAAGGTGTACGTTCGGGATGTGAAAAAATCGGGAAGAAGGTGACATTTCGTTGGATATGAAGGAAGCCTTGATGTTCAAAGGGGCGCGGACGATCTACGATGTCTGTGTTGGTTTGAAGCCGGGGGAACAGGTTGTCATTCTGACCGACATGTACAAGGAAAACATAGGGAAAGTGCTCGCCGCCGCCGCCCAGGAGCGGAGCGCGGAGGTCAGCATGATCGTCATGACTCCTCGCCAACGGGCGGGCCAGGAGCCTCCCAAACCCGCGGCCGAGGCGATGAAGCATGCCGACGTTGTGCTGCTCCCCGTCAGTTTCTCCGTGACGCACACCTACGCGGTGAAGGAGGCCGTGGCGAACGGTGCACGACTCGTCGCACTCACCGAATTCACGGACGAGATGCTCATCAGCGGCGGGCTGAACGCGGATTTCCGCGAGCTGAAGCCGGTCTGCCAGAACATCGCGGCGGCGTTCGGAGCGGGAGACAAGGTTCGTCTCACATCTCCGGCGGGGACCGACCTGACGATGGATATCCGGGGTAGAGGAGGCAACGCGCTCTACTGCATCGTCGGGCCCGGCGAGTTCTCGCCCGTGCCCAACGTGGAGGCCAACGTCTCGCCACTCGAGGGGACGGCCAACGGGCGTATCGTGGTGAACGCGAGCATTCCGTATCTCGGAATAGGTGTTATCGAAGAGCCGATCTACGTGGATGTTGAAAACGGCTTCATCACGAAGATCGAGGGCGGACGTCAGGCGGATGTTCTGCGGCGGGATCTTGAAAGTCACAACGACAGAAACAGCTTCAACATAGCGGAACTGGGCGTGGGGCTCAATCCGGAGTGCAAGCTGATCGGCATCATGCTCGAGGACGAGGGGGTTCTCGGGACCGCGCATATCGGCATCGGTACCAGCATTACGCTGGGTGGCACCGTGAAGGCTCCCTGCCACTACGATCTGTTGCTGTGGGATCCCAGGATCGAAGTGGACGGGAAGACGATTCTCGACGGGAAAAAGGTGTACGTGTAACGGCTGCCGCGAAATAAGATCGGCAGTGCACAATCTCAAGAAAGCGGGGTATGCGAAATGATGACAAAGCGTCTTGGTGGATTGGCTGTTTTTCTGTGCGTGTTGGGGATATTCCTCCTCGTTCCGTTCGGGGCGGACGCGGCATTTCCGGAGAAGCCCGTGCAGGTGGTCGTTCCCTTCTCGCCAGGCGGCGGAAACGATATCCTGATGAGGCTGGTCGCCAAGTATATCGACCCGTATCTCGGGCAGAGCCTGGTCGTGGAGAACAAACCCGGAGCCGGAGGCCAGATCGGCTGGACGGCCGCGGCCCGTGCGCGGGCGGACGGTTATACGCTCGCTTCCACCAGCTTCCCTTCGATGATTCTTCTCAAGGCCCTTCGCGAAGGAGTTCCCTTCGAGTTCTCCGACTTCCATTTTCTCTGCAGCCTGCAGTATGACCCCATCATCTGGGTGGTCAGCTCAAACAGTTCCATCAAGACCGCCCGGGACATCCTCGATTTCGCGAAGGCGAATCCGGGAAAGATGAACGTCGCAGGCGACGGTCCTCAGAGCAACGTTCAGTTCCAGCATCTTCTCGCGTGCAAAATGCTCGGCATCGAGACGAACTTCGTCTCCTTCAGCGGCTCCGGCGCAGCGAACACCGCTGTGCTCGGCGACAAGGTGGATCTCGGCGCAACAACGCTGAGTTCCGCAGTGACCCACATCGAATCGGGGAAATTCCGCCCGATCGTCGTCTTCCACGATGAGAGAGAGCATTCGATTCCCGACGTGCCGACAGCGAGCGAGGCCTTCGCTATGGAGATTCCTTCAGTGGGAACTTCTCTGCGCGGTGTCGCTACTCAGAAGGGCGTCCCGGACGAAGCGAAGGCGAAGCTCGAGGATGCCTTGAGACAAGTCGCGGAGAATCCTGAATTTCTCGCCCAGGCGAAAAATCTCGGACTCAATATCAAGTTCGTCGATTCATCCAACGTAACGACTCTTATCGAGACATCCGTGAAGCTGGTCGAAGAGAACAAGGACCTCTTCAAATAAGCGCTCTTCACGGCGGAAAGAGGCATGCACTCCCTCTTTCCGCCGCTTTCATCGCGAGATACCCGATGGCGGGGCCGCGTGGACGCCTCCTTCGGATATTCTCTCTCGGTCAGGAGGATATGAATCATGAAATACATCGACTTGAAAGAGTCATCATTTCTTCTCTTTTCCCTTCTTTTTTCTCTTCTTCTCGTGGGAGTCTCATTTTCTTATCCCGAGGATTCCTCGGAGTTTCCCAGATTCCTCTCTCTGGTACTGCTCGGTCTTTCCCTGGCGATGAGCGTCGCCTCCGTACGGTCCGGGAGGCTGAAAGAGGGGAAGGGCTCTTCTTTTCGCGCGCTTGCGGAAAGAATGAAAATTCCAGCCGCCGTTTTTCTGGGTGTCTCGCTCTATGTCGCTTCCATCGAAATTTTCGGTTTCTATTCGAGTACGCCCGTCTTTATGGCCGGCGGGATGTTCGCGGCGGGAAGCCGCCGATACGGTACTATCGCGCTGACCACCCTTCTCTTTCTCGCTCTCGTGTACGCGCTTTTCAGCTACTCGCTGGGACTGCGTCTTCCCGGCGGGATCGTGTTCGAATGAACGCATTCCGAAACGAGAGGAGCCTTTAAAAAATGGAGCACATACTCAGCACCCTCGCCGACGCGACCGCTCTTTTGCTGAACCCGATGACCCTCATTCTTATTCTTGCCGGGACCGTCTTCGGAATCGTGGTCGGTTCGCTTCCCGGCCTCACCAGCACCATGGGCGTGGCACTTCTCGTGCCGGTGACCTTCGGAATGTCGGCCGACAAGGGACTGGCGCTCCTTGGGGCCATCTACTGCTCTTCGACGTACGCAGGCGCGATCAGCGCCATCCTGCTGAACATTCCGGGTACCCCCGCGAACTGCTGCACAATCCTCGACGGATATCCCATGACGAAGAAGGGGGAGTCCGGGCGCGCGATAGCGCTCGCCACGGCGGCATCCGCGGTGGGCGGATTCCTGAGCATCTTCGCCCTCCTCTTCCTGGCTCCGCCGCTGGCTTCGCTCGCCCTGGAGTTCGGTCCGCAGGAATACTTCCTCCTGGCGCTCTTCGGTGTGAGCATCATTGCGAGCCTCTCGGAGAAAAACGTCCTGAAGGGGCTCTTCGCAGGCTTCCTGGGACTTTTTCTCAGCATTATCGGAATGCATCCACTGACCGGATTCATGCGCTTCACGTTCGGCATCCCCGAGCTGTACGGCGGAATGCCCCTGGTCCTTGCTCTGATCGGGCTCTATTCGATCCCCGAAGTCATTTCGATGCTCGGCGACAAGAGCGTCCAGGGCGCGACCAGCACCAGGATGAGCGGCGGAGCGGCGCGGCACATGCTTGAAATCTTCCGGTACAAATACCTGACGCTCAGGGCGACCGTGATCGGCGTCATCGTCGGCATCATACCGGGCGCCGGCAGCAGCATCGCCAGCTTCATCGCCTACGACGACGCCAGGAAAGGATCGAAGAGGCCGGAGGAGTACGGAAAAGGAAGTCCGGAGGGGCTCATCGTCTCCGAAACGGCGAACAACGCCGTCGTGGGCGGCTCTCTCGTGCCTGCCCTGACATTGGGCGTTCCCGGAAACGCCGTCTCCGCGGTGCTGCTGGGTGGCCTGATGATCCACGGACTGAAGCCGGGGCCCGCTCTCTTCACCGAGAACGCCGGGATAGTCTACAGCTTCATTCTCAGTCTTTTTGTCTCGAACCTCGTCTTCGTCCCCGTCGGCCTGTTCATCGCGAAGTACTGCGTCAGGCTCATCGAGACGCCTCCAGCGATCCTCGGCCCCATCGTCATCGGCCTGGCCGTCGTCGGTTCCCTCGCGATCAATCTCTCCATACCGGAAGTCTGGATCATGCTCGCCATCGGGTTGATAGGGTGGCTCATGAAGGAGTTCGAGGTGCCGAGAGAGCCTCTGGTCCTCGGGCTCGTTCTCGGAACGATGGCCGAAGGCGAGCTTGCCCGCGCGCTTGCGCTGGTTCACGGCGATATCGCGATTCTCGTGCTGAACATGTTCAAGAGCCCGATCTGTCTGGTCATGATTCTGCTGACCGCATGGTCGCTCTGGAAGGCGTTCAGGAAGAAAAAAACGCCGAAAGCCTGACGGTGAATTGTAATTCAGGATAAAGCGAGGCCGCCGCTCCCCATCTCAAGGAAACGGCGGCCTTGCCTTGCGTGCGGAAAGAAAAAGCTCTCTCTCAGCGTCAGCGGATCTTGAATTGCTCCCGATGCTGCTTGAAATAGGGTAATAAACCTCCGCTCTTGTGGATTTCTTCTGCGATGCCGGCGAGTTTCCTTGTTTTGAAGGATAATTCTTTTTCAGGAATGGATAGATACCCCTCCTCCATGTTGATTTTCACCAAGTCTCCGTCCGTAATATTCATCCAGTCCGTCTCTACAAGTAGAAGCCCCAAATTGATGCCGTTCCGAAAGAAACCTCTGCTGAAACTCTTGGCGACGACCGCGCCGATGCCGCTTTTTTTCAAAAGGAGCGGGGCATGTTCACGAGTTGAGCCTGCGCCGAAATTCCAGCCGCTGAGAATGATATCTCCCGGGGAGAAGCGGTCGAAAAAACCTGGACTCAATTCTTCAAAAAGGTGTGGAATGGCGTCGTCGATTTTGGCCTTTCCGAGATACCTGCCTGAAATGATGTAATCCGAATTGAGGTTGTCCACAGGAAAAACATGCGCTTTGCCGATGATTTCCATTGTTGTTTCACCGCCTTTCATATGGGAGAGGTGATTTTTCCGGTAACTGCCGATATGGCCGCTGTTGCCGGAGACACTATATGGATATCCGCTTTTTTGCTGCCCATTCGTCCCTGGACATTTCTGTTGGTTGTCGAGAGAACGACTTCGCCGTCCGCCATAAGGCCTCCGTGAATTCCTGCGCACGGTCCGCAGCCGGGCGGCAGAATCATGGCTCCTGCATCGAGGAAAGTCTGGACAAGGCCTTCCTGAACCATCTTGCTCAAAATCTGCCGGGATGCCGGAACAAGAATCAGGCGGACCGAATCGGCAATATGCCTTCCCCGCAGATATCCGGCGGCCTGCTCGAAGTCCTCGTATCGTCCGTTCGTACACGATCCGATGACAACCTGATGTACAGGAGCGCCTGCCATCTCGTCGACATCAACGACATCTTCGATGACCGGCGAAAGTGCGATTTTCGGTTTTAAAGCACTCAAGTCTATCGTGAGTGAATTGCTGTATACTGCGTCGCTGTCCGCTTCGATTCCAGTTCTGACCGGCATTCCTCTTTCGGCCCGCCAATCGTTCACAGCCTTGTCGCAGGGCATGACGGCGCTCTTGACTCCCACTTCCGAGGCCATATTGCACAGTACGATCCTGGAATCAATTGTCAAGGATGTCAGGCCGGCTCCGTGAAATTCAAGAGATTTATAGACTCCGCCCGCTTCGGTTAATTTGGAGATGAATTCAAGGGAAATATCTTTCGAGGTCACGCCGTCGTGCAATGCTCCGACCAGCTCGATCGAAACAGATTCGGGAACCCTGAACCAGCATACTCCGGAAGCGAGAATTACCGCCATCTCTGTCGCGCCTACCGAGAGGCCGAAAGCGTTGAGCGCGCCATAAGAGCACGTATGAGAGTCGGTCCCCGCTACAAGGTCTCCCGGGCCGACATGTCCGTTTTCGAGCAGAAGTTGGTGGCATATGCCTTCGCCCGGCCCGTAAAGTTTCAAACCATGCTGTTTCGAAAAGTTCTCGATGTTTTTGTGACGTTGCGCAGCGTCGTAAGAAGGTGCGGGAGAAAAATGATCAAGAACGACCGCCACCTTCGATGTATCGAAAATCCGCCCGTCTTCGATTTCAGCGAAGGCATCGATCGCAAAAGGCGCGTTCACATCATGCATCATGGCAAAGTCGACCTGCGCCATGCAAATCGAACCAGCGTTCACATCCATACCGCTTTTCATACTGAATAATTTTTCAGCGATTGTCTTTCCCATGACGGTTCCCCCTTACGTCGAGCGAAATGTGTTTTCGATGTTCTGATACTCCTCTGTTCCGAAAACCGAGCCGAATTCTTCGAGTCCGGCGAAGGAGTGAAGAATGTTGCGCGTATGGCCTTTATCGTGCAGGTTTTGAAGAGCGTCTCGTGCGGCCCTGAAAAAAGCGTTACGAAGGGTTGCAGGATATAGAACGCACTTCACTCCCATTTCCCTGAAATCATCCGGACCGAATTGGCTTAATTCCCTTCCGTCATTGATGTTGATGAAAAGGGGGATGCCGGTCTGGGCCCGAAGTTCGCAGATCTCCTCCCGAGAAGAAAATCCGACGACGAATACAGCGTCGACTCCGGCTTCCGCATAGGCGTTTGTTCTGAGCACGGCTTCCTTCAGGCCGTCGCTTCGCATTGCGTCCGTTCTGGCGATGATACAGAAGGGATTCTCTCCCTTTGCATGGACAGCGGCCTTAAGCCTCTGCACACTTTCCTCCAGGGGGATAATCCGTTTATCGCCGGGATAGTATGCGCATTTTTTGGGGCTTGGTTGATCTTCAATATGAATTCCGGCAACGCCTGCGCCCATAAACTCCTTTACTGTCCTCACGATGTTGAGAACGCCGCCGTATCCGTTATCGGCATCGGCTATGACCGGCAGCGGAGTTGCGGCGGCTATTCGCTTCGAACAAAGCGCCGCTTCCGTCATATTGAGAAATCCCATATCGGGCATCCCTAAAAAAGAGGCGGAAAGGCCGTTTCCTGTTACCGAAATTATTTTGAATCCGCAGAAATGAGCCAGTCGTCCCCCTATACAATCGAATACTCCCGGGACGATATATGTTTCGTTATCTTTCAAGTAATCTCTCAACATCATCGAAGCTTCCATAGGTTACCCTCCCGACAGAGTTCTTTTTAGAGCGGACATCAGGATTTTGTAAACAGCGCACGGACGGTTTTTTTGATGAACGGCCTGAAAATCGAAAGAAACACTATTGCCCACAGGACAAGGGTGATCGGTCTGAAAAAAAGAATGCTTACGTCTCCTCCCGACATCTGCAGGCTTCTGTACAAATTGGCCTCGGCCATCGGCCCCAGAATGATTCCGAGGATCATGGGAATAAAAGGATATTCGCCAAGGCGCATGAAGAGACCGAGCACGCCGAAAACCAGAAGAAGATACGTGTCGAAAAAGGCGTTTCGATACGCGAAAGCGCCTATAATGCAGAGAACAAGGATGATCGGAACAAGGATGTTGTTGGGAACGAGAACGACTTTCGCGAAGTATTTGCCCAGCAGCAATCCCAGCAGAAGCATGATGATTCCGGTGAAGGCCAGCGAGAGGAGCACCATATAGGCCATGGGAGCGAAGTTCATCATGAGTTCGGGGCCCGGACGAATTCCGTGAAGCATAAGAGCCGCGAGCATGATGGCCGTTGTTCCGCTTCCTGGAACGCCAAGGACGAGCATAGGAATAAGGGCTCCGCTGGTTACGCCGTTATTTGCCGCTTCGGATGCGATGATGCCTTCAGGGATGCCGGTTCCGAATTTTTCCGGCTCCTTGCTTGATTTTTTCGCCTCGCCGTAGCTGACAAACGTTGCGATAGTCGTTCCGGCCCCCGGAATCGCACCGATGAAAAGTCCTATGAGAGAGGATTTGATTGTTACTGCAGGCTTTTGGAGAGCGATCTTCATTCCCTTGAGGATTTCCCCGAAATTTCCTATTTTGCTGGTGTCTTCCGTGTCGGCTATGCGCTCTTTCCCTGCCAGGTAAAAGAGTTCGGTGACTGCAAAAAGTCCGATAACAGCCGGAACGAAAGGTACCGTGTCATAGAGCTCGAGGAAACCGAAAGTCAACCGGGGAATTCCGCTGGACGGGTCCGCGACCATGGCTGCAATCAGAAGCCCCAGCATGCCCGAAAGCAACCCTTTCTTTATGTCCGCGCCGATGACCGAAGCGATGATGGACAGGCCGAGAATTGCGATGACGAACATTTCGGGAGGCCCGAATTTGAAGGCGAATCTGGCGATAGGGTTGATGGCCAGCAACACGATGACGGAGGAGAGCATTGCCCCGATGCAGGAGGCCATAAGAGAAATTCCGAGCGCACGGTCCGGAAAACCCGCCCGGGCCATGGGAAATCCGTCCAGCGTTGTCGCTCCGGCGCCAGGTGTTCCCGGAGTATTGACCAGTATTGCCGGAATGGAGCCCCCGTACTGGGCTCCGTTATAGACCGAGGCAAAGAAAACCAGGGCGCCCGCCGGGCTCATCAAAAGCGTTACCGGTATCATCACTGCGCAGGCGTTCGTCGAACTGAATCCGGGGAGGGCTCCCGCGATAATTCCGATGACCATTCCGCAGAACATCAGGAACAGCATTTCTGGTGAGAAAAGGCTTATAAAAGCCGAAGTGATATTTTCTATCATGCTTTTTTCTCCTTCGGAAGTATTGAATTCCTCATGCTAAAACAAGATTCCTTCCGGAAGCGGAACGCGAAGAAAAATACGGAAAACAATATACGAGAGAGCGACGTACCCGATAGGTACTGCAAAAAGAAACAAAGAGCTTCGGACTTTGAAGAAAACCATCAGGATTACCAAAAGAAGAAGTGTCGATGCATAATACCCGAGACGGGGAATTAAGATCAGGTAGCAAAGGGCCGACAAAATCAAGGCAAGGACGTTCGGTATTCTCAAATCCTTTTCGTTTTTGCAGTCGCTGGATTCGGCGTTCCTGAAAACATTCCGGAGAATCAGGATCAAAAGAATCTGGATGACGCCAATGACAACGTACGGATATCCGGTAACGCTAAAATCATGTTTTTTTGTCGAAAAAAAATACACGGCTGAAAAAATGGCGACAAAAACCGGCACCGGCAGTTCGCGTAATAGAAAACGTTTCGTATTGAAATTCAATTTCCCAAAACTCCCTTCTTTTTAAATTTTTATACCGGGCAGTTCACTATGAGATCCAGCGAACCGCCCGGAAATTGTGAAAGTTTTTGGGAGATGCGGCGCGACGGTATTACTTTTCCCAGAGGTGCTTAAAAACTCCCAGTACTTCAAGGTTGTTCCGAACCATTGCATCCAACGCCTCGGGAGAGAGATAGTCGATGTTTTGAAAAATTCCCAGTTTGTTCATGTTGGAAACATATTGCTCGGAATGCACCGCTTTTTTGAAGGCATCCACCAGGAAGTCGTATCGATCCGGGTATTGCTTCTTTAATGCCTGCGTTGTAAAGAAAAGTGTCCTGGTTCCGAGAGGGGGGACCTTTGTCTTCAGCGCTTCCGAAACTGTCGGAGCGTTTCCGGTCAGTTCCTGGAATTTGTTTTCGTCGGCCTGGACGGCAAGAACTTTGGATTCACTCGCAATGTGAAGGCTGCTGAAGACGTTCGTATGTACGGCATCGATCTGTTTTCCGACGAGAGCAACTCTTGAAGGGCCGCCGCCTCCGAAGTCGACGATCCGGAATTTGACGCCTGTCGCCTCTTCGAGCGTTTTCACACCGACAAAATTATCGCTGAAAAGACTGGAGACGCCGAAGACGATACTTTCGGCGGGCCGGGAGCGTGCGTCCTGGACAAGGTCTTCAAGCGTGTTCCACGGGGCGTCTTTGTGCACCCGTATGCAAGCGGGATCTGACGTAAGACCTCCGATCCACGCAAAATCATCGATGGAAAAGTCCGGTTTTCTGAGAAGCAGAATAAATTCGAGGTGAGGGCTTGCCATGCCGCCGATGACATATCCGTCCTGCTTCTCCTTTACCGCGAGAGTGGTTCCCAGCTGTCCTCCGGCGCCTCCGCGGTTATCCACCATGATTGGAACGCCGAGTTGCTCGGCAAATGCCATTTGAATCTGGCGGGTTGCGGTATCCAAAGTTCCTCCTGCGGCATAGGGTACGACAAGCCTGATTTCACGGTCCGGGTAGGCGGCGGCCCTGGATTCGACGGCGCTGAAAGGACTGCATGCCGCTGCTAAAAGAGCGAGCGCGATTCCGATTTTTTTCCTCATTTTTTCCCCTCCTTCATGAAGTAGCAATAAAACATTTCAAACAAGGAACATGCTCTTTGAATTGTGCCCAGCGAGAATTTATTCTGGTTTTTTTGAACAGCTCCTTTCTCTTGAGGATTCCGATGGGGATTTTTTGTTCTGCAGGAGAATGGAAAGGTTTTTGATACTGTCTTTGCCGGCCATGCTCAGAAATGCCTGGTACCCTTTTTGTATGTGGTTATCCAAAACTTTCACGGCTTTTTTGCTGTTCCCGGCAAGCAGCAATTCAATGATCTGCACGTGGTCCTGTTGCGCCTGGGCGGAACGCCCTTCGTGCAGTATGGAGATATTTCTGAAGTTTTGGATGTACTGCACAAGGGGAATGAGTACCCTTTGAAGCCAGGTGTTTCTTGTGAGTTTCACCAATTCAATATGGAAGTCCCATGAGTCTTGGCTTGCAAGGTCTTCTATGCTGTTTTCCTCGACTTTTCGTTTGAACTGCAAGAGTTCTTTCTCCGGTGTCTTGGCGGCTATATGTTTGACCACAAAACCCTCAAGAAGCATCCGCAATTCATAAAGCTCCAGAATGTCCTGAAAATCAAGTCCGAGGACCACCGCTCCGCGATTCGGAAAATGCTCCACAAGAGATTCGCTTTCAAGGCGCCGAATGGCTTCCCGGACAGGTGTGCGGCTTATCTGAAGGAGAGTTGCGATATCCCGCTCGATTATGCGGGAGCCGGGGCCGAGGAAATTGCTGAAGATGGCCTGCCGCAGGAATTGATAGGCATACTCCAGGGGAGGGTGGTTTTTATTGCGTATTGCTCTGCTCAATAGCTCTAAAGATTCATTCAATTCAACCATCTTCTCTCTTTGGCGGTTGAAACTTGGTATGCAATTTGGTATGCCATTTAGACTCTTTCCTGGATTCTATCGCAAATCATAAATATGTCAAGTTTTATTGAATGCCCCAAATCCGCAGGTACCTAAACCGGAGGAAGTGTCAGCAGGGAACCAGCGAACGCAGTAAGCCGAGTTGATTGCTTTGGCAGTTGTCGAGGACGACAATCTGCACCGACGGACCAAGCGAGCACCGATGACGCTTTTTCTGCCCGCGGATTTGGGCATCATCTGGTTTAGTGCATGCCCCAAATCGTTGTCGAAAACTCTCCGTCTTCCGGCGGGGAGGTGTGCGGAGTATGTTGGAAGAGAGGATAACGAACATCGTTCTCCTGAAACAGTGAATGTTGGACTTGGTGCGTTTTTATACCTCAGGGAGGGTGTTGGAGGGCATTGTTTTTTCAAAAAAGCGGCCAAGTTCCGCAGTGGTGTCGCTGCGGAACTTGGCCGCATGCACTAGAAACTCCCGGAGCTACTCCCCCTCCTGCCTGCGCAGGGGGGCGTATGTTCCGCCGGTGAGCTTCTTCAGGTCGTCCGGTCTCAGCTCGATGTCCAGTCCTCTTCGCCCCCCGCTGACGAAGATCGTCGGGAAGCTCTCCGCCGAAGAGTCGATGAAGGTTCTGAGGCGCTTCTTCTGGCCGAGGGGGCTCACGCCTCCCAGTACGTATCCGGTCGAGCGTTCCGCGTCGGCCTTCGGAGCCATGGCCGCCTTCTTGGACCCCGCGGCCTTCGCGATGAGCTTCATGCTCAGCATCGAGTCCACCGGGATGATCCCGACCGCAAGCTCGTTGCCGTCGAGCGCAGCCACCAGCGTCTTGAAGACGCGCTCGGGCGGAACGCCGAGTTTCTCAGCGGCCTCCATGCCGTAGGACTCGCTCGACGGATCATGCTCGTATTCATGGAGCGTGTACGGCATTCCTGCCTTCTTCACCGCGTTTATTGCGGGTGTCATGCCTGATCAGCCTGTTTTTCCGCGTGCGGCGTTATCCGGCCGAGAGCGTGACGCCCTTCAGCGACAATCCGTATTTTCTGAAAACAGTCGGATCTCCCTTGATCTTGCCGAGGGCGACGCAGGGGGACGCCGCTCGCGGCTCGTCCTTGACGCTGGCGGGGGTCGGTCCGAAGAAGATGCAGAATGCGTTCCCCGAGGGCCACAGGGCCACCTCTCCAATTTCGAAAACATCGCGGAGCGGATCGCCGGAGTACTCGATCTTTGCCTTCAGTGTGCCGTAAAACTCGTCCCCCCAGCGGGACATGGAAATTTTCTGCGGCAGGTTTTCGATCAGCGAACGAACCGCGTTGTTCTCGCCCAGTTCGATCTCGAAGGTCCGGTCCCCCGTGTCGAGAAGCAGTATCGTTGTTTTCGCTCCGGTTGTGCTCATTGTGACATCATCTCCTTTTCCCGAAATATCGTGTCGATTTCTGCATTCGCGCGCTCCGTTCCGGCATGCGTGCAAGAACGTCTCACAACCACTTCCGTTTCTTGAAGATCGCGAGCATACCAAGGGCGAGCGCCGCCATGAACGCCAGGATTCCGTAGTACCCCCATGACCATTTCAGTTCCGGCATGTGGTCGAAGTTCATTCCGTAGATGCCCGCGATGAACGTAAGAGGGATGAAGATAGTCCCTATGATGGTGAGCACCTTCATGACCTCGTTCATCCTGTTGCTGATGCTGGAGAGGAAGGTGTCGTGCATTCCGCCTACGATGTCGCGCGAAGTTTCCACCATGTCGATGATCTCGATCGTGTGGTCGTAGAGGTCGCGCAGGAACGGCCTGGTGCTGTCGCCGAACAGCCGCGATCCGTTTTTCTCGATGGCCGCGATCTGCTCCCGAAGCGGCCAGATGATCTTCCGCAGGAAGAGCACCTCGCGCTTCAGCCGGTGAAGCTCCTTCATGAGTCCCGCATCGGGCTCGGCCAGAATCTGTTCGTCGATCTCCTCGATGTGGTCGCCGAGTTTTTCAAGCACGACGAAGTACTCGTCAACCACGCCGTCCATGATGGCGTACGCGAGGTAATCGGCGCCGGCGCCCCTGAGGCGGCCCTTCCCCGAACGGATCCGTGCCCGAAGCGGGTCGAGGACGTCCCCCTCGTGCTCCTGGAATGAAATGACGTAGTTTTCGCCCAGCACGACGCTGACGTTCTCGTTCTCGATCGCGTTCGTTTTTGCATCGTACGTCAGCATCTTGAGGGCGAAGAAGATGTAATGTTCGAACTCCTCTGCCTTCGGACGCTGGTTTGCGACGGCGATATCTTCGCTGGTGAGCGGGTGAAGGCTGAAGAGGCCGGCCACGGTCTGGATCAGTCGCGTGTCGGAAATGCCGTTTATGTTGATCCATGTGATGCCGGGGCTGTTTTTCAGGCGGACACAATCGTCAAGCCCTGCATTGGGAATTTCCTCGAGATGCTGCAGGGAGTAGTTCATAATTTCAATACGCACCGGTTCGGGTTTTTGTTCTTCCGCCGGGGCGGAGGCATGCATCGGAGGACCTTGTTTCTCTGTTTGCCCGCGTGCCTCGCGTTCCCTGTTTTTTCTTCTTTTCTTCATTGCCGCACCTCGATATTCAAGTCTTTTTTTAGGTACGCAAAACTATGCTTCCGGCTTCCCATATCCGGCCGCGCGTCCTCCTCGAACGGCTCAGGATTCAGTCTTTTCGCCGCTCCAGAAATTCCCCGAGCACGGCGGCGTGATTGTGGATCTCGTCTTTCGCTGCATAGAGCAGCGTGACGTTTCCGTCGCGAAGATGCTCCAGGATCGTTCCGACTTCATTGTTCTCCTCCAGCTCCTCGAAGTAGTGCGTTTTGAACTCTTCCCACTTCGAGATGTCGTGGCAGAAAAACTTTCGTAGGTCCGGGCTCGGAGCGACCTCTTTCAGCCACAAATCAAGAGCGGCGGCTTCCTTGGAAATGCCGCGCGGCCATAGCCGGTCCACCAGGATACGGAATCCGTCATCGGCTCCCGGGGCCTCGTATATCCGTTTCAGCAGCAGCGTCATTCTCTTCCCTCCTTGCGGCCGGCCAAGCGACTCCGCAAATGCTGACAGCGGAGCGGAGACGTCTTCCCCGGCAATACCGCGAAGCGGAGTGCTAAATTTCCAGTCGGTCTCATGATCCGATTATATCACCGTATCGTCGGGCTGTTCTTTCTATCGCTGTGACTCGGAATAAGGCCGGCGTTCGAGTGTTTTTCTTCCCTCTAGTTTCGCCGGAAAGAGCATTTCAATAAATTTGCGTCTTGAGACTCATTGCAAAAAGGTGCCTTTGGTTCATGGATGTGGATCCGCGGCCGGGGCAGGAGCGTCCAGTTCGATGCGTTCGGCAACGTGGCGCGAATGGTCGGAACGCATATCGACATCACCGAACTGAAGCGGCAGCAGCAGGAGATAGAATACCTCAGTTTTCACGATCACCTGACGGGGCTCTACAACCGCCGTTTTTTCGACGAGGAACTCGCTCGCCTCGATACGCCGAGAAACCTTCCGCTGACGCTTCTTCTGATGGACGTCAACGGGCTGAAGATGACGAACGACGTGTTCGGCCACCAGGCGGGAGACAAGCTGCTGCGGATTGTGGCCGATGTGTTGCGGCGTACCTGCCGGCAGGACGAGATTATCGCCCGCCTTGGAGGCGACGAGTTCGTCGTTCTGCTTCCCCGTACCGGCGAAAGAGCCGCTATCGGCCTGTGCAGGCGGATAGCGGACGCGTTCACCGGTGAGAAGGTGGAGACCGGCCCCGTCTCGGTCGCTTTCGGATCGGCAACGAAGACCGATATGGCGGAGCCCGTCGGTGGAGTCTTCATAGCCGCCGAGAACAGGATGTATCAGCAAAAAATCTGCGAGATGAACACTGTCCGCAACGAATCCGTCGCATTCATCCTGAAGACTCTGTACGAAAAGAATCCTCAAGAAGAGAGGCATTCGATACGGGTCGGCGATCTTTCCCGGCGCATCGGCGCTGCAGTCGGGATGGCGCCGGAAGCGATCGACGAGCTTGCGACGGCCGCGAAACTCCATGACATCGGCAAGATCGGTATCGGCGGCGACCTTCTCGACAAGAGGGAACCTCTGAATCAAAGCGAATGGCTGATCATCAGGAGGCACCCCGAGATCGGATATTTCATCCTGAATTCCGCCAGGGACTATTCCGCCGTCGCAATGGTGGTACTGGCCCATCAGGAACGCTTCGACGGAAAGGGATATCCGAAGGGACTCAGCGGCCGCAACATCCCGCTGAATGCGCGAATCATCGCGGTTGCCGAGGCATACGACGCGATGACCTCGGATCGCCCTTACCGCGACGCCTTGAGTTCCGCCGAGGCGATGCGCGAAATCGCAGCGGGCGCAGGGACGCAGTTCGACCCCGAAATCGTCCGGGTATTCCTTGAACTCTTGAAGACCGGATCAGAAAATCCTGTCCGCTGAATGTTGACTTCGAGCAGGTCTTTTCATCCCTCCCGGTATTTCCGCCTGTGAATCCTGATTTACCGGGAGCGCTTGACGTCTCCGCTTATCGTGGTATCATGCCGTTATGATTTTAGTAAACAAGTTATTTAGTAAATGTCTTGAATGAAAACAACGGAGGTGCGATGGCATGAAAATCCCGACGACATTGAAGCACAAACCTGTGGTCGCGGTGGAGAACTACGAGAACGTGGACGGGAGGCAGGCGTACAATTCGGAGGCCAAGGGGCTCTCGCTCGGCCTAGCCCAGTGGAACGACCGCGGCAGGGTGGACGTTTCGGCGAAGGTCTGGCGGCATACGGGCGGAAAGTGGTCGCGCCAGTCCGAGGAGCTGCCGATGCACAGGGTGATCGACATGGCCATCCTCGTCTGCTCGGCGAAGCGCTACTTTTCGGAGAGCTACCGCCGCCCCCAACCGTACGACAGGGAAAACCCCCGTATCGACAGGATCGGACTCCAGGGGGACGCGATGAGCGTGGAGATCTGCACGGGCAACCCGCTGATCGATCAGGACATCGAACTCTTCCAGGAGGCGCTCCGGCGCGACGACGAGCTGATGGCCGAGCGATTGCACACCCTCGCGAATCTCCTGATCGAAATGGGGTACGGGAACAGCGCGCGGTGAGGGCGAAGGATTTTTTCGGAGTTCCGCGTAACAAGACGCGCGTGATCGATGCTCTATGTTCCCCCGAGGCGGCGCGCCGCTTGTCGGGAGCCAAAATGTGAGCTGGGAGAGCGTTGCGCTCTCCCAGCCGTATCTCGTCGCAGACTCTTCTTGCTCAGAACGACGCGCAGGAAAGCTCCTTCGCGCGCTTCCTCCCGCCGATGAAACCCGGCCGGTCGGTGGCGATCCAGATATCCCCATGAACGCCCTCCAGCTTTTCCATCAGCCAGTCGAGCTGCCACTCTTCGTTGACGGTCCAAAGAATCGGCGTGATGCCGTTCGCCTGAAGCTCCGCAAGAAGCTTCCTGTCGGCCATGGTCCAGACCAGGGAGACCCAGTCGCTCGCGGCGTGCAGGCAGTGATCCGGAATCATGAATCCTTCATCGTGGAAAATCAGCCCCGTCCGTATCGACGGATCGCGATCCTTCAGCTTCCGCATCATCGGATGATTGAACGACTCGACCATGAACGAGTCCCTGGGGTATCCGGCAAGCTCCTTCAACACCAGATCGATCATGTCGGGGTGGATGTTGCCGGGATTCTTCAGCTCCACGCAGAGGAACTTGCGCCCACCGACCATCCGCAGCAGTTCGGAGAAGCGCATGATCCGCTGCCTTGCGAACTCGGGCGCGAAGAAGGAGCCCATGTCGAAGCATTGCAGCTCGTCGTAGGTGTGGTCGCGGACGAATCCCTCTCCGTAGGAGGTCCGTCCAAGGGCGATGTCGTGCATCACGACCACCTGTCCGTCCTTGGTGACCTGGAGGTCGCACTCCACGGCGTCCGCGTCGATCCCGATTTCGGCGTCGAGCGCGGCCAGAAAAGCCGCTCCGGTGTTCTCCGGCGCCGCGCCGGCCCACCCTCTGTGCGCTATTTCGTACAGCGTGAACACGGTCTAGTCCTCTCTGTCCAGAAGTTCCTGAACCTGCGCGGCGGCGGACTTCACCGACGTCTCCGGAGCGATGGAGAGATCGCGCATGGGCTTTTTGAACTCCTCCTGCATCAGGACCGACATCTCGCGGTATCCCTTGATCATCGGGCGCGTTTTCGCGTGTTCGAGCTGTTCCAGCGCGACGCGGTACTGAGGATACTTCGCGTGGAGCGCGCGGATTCTCTCGGAAGCCGCGGCTTCATGGGTGACAGGCATGTAGCCCGTCACTTCGCTGAAGAGCGCGGCGTTCTCCTCGTTGGTCATGAACTTGAGGAACTCGGCCGCGGCCGCCCGCTTCTCCTTGGGGGACTTCTCCAGAACGACGAGGCACGCACCGCCGGTGGGAACGCCGCGCTGCTTCCCGGCGGGCAGGAACGCCGTTCCAAGCTCGAAGACGCCCTCGCTCACCTCGATCAGGCCGCCGAGACTCGCCGTCGACAGCTGGACCATCGCGGTCTTGCCGGTGGCGAAGTCGTTCCGCACGACGTCCCACGCGTTGTAGTCCTGTCCCACGGGCGCCTTCATGATGCCTTCGCGCACCATGTCCTGCCAGAGCTTCACGATGGACGTGCCCTCGGGCGAGTCGAAGGCCGTCTTCTTTTCATCGGCCGAGAAGATGCTTCCGCCCTGCTGGAAGACGCCCGCCTCGTAGAACCAGATGTCGATGGGCGTGGAGAAGCCGAAAATCCCCTTCTCCGCGTTCGTCAG